>Ga0114967_10000129_pt1 | contig 61880 bp, 53 predicted proteins | sample M_130628_MF_Meta_FD_92639 | JGI IMG/M metagenome (GOLD analysis project Ga0114967, IMG submission 92639) | Freshwater microbial communities from Lake Montjoie, Canada to study carbon cycling - M_130628_MF_MetaG | ecosystem: Environmental > Aquatic > Freshwater > Lake | place: Lake Montjoie... | reverse complement strand
ACGGCTCTCCATCCAGGCCTTTGGCCTGAATTCCCAAGCCTAATAAGGATGACCATTCATCCCGGGCTTTAAAAGAACCCGGGTTTTCTGGTCATGTAAATAAAGCATTAACTAGTGCTTCTTCCGTAAGCGGAATGTCGCGCAATCCTGGATTACATATTTGTTTTTTTAATGCCTCAAGAATATAAAAATATCTTTCTCTATCAGAAGGATGAGAACTACTTAATTTTTTAAACCAATGTTCTTCTTTTGATCGCAAAGACTGATCCAAAAAATAAAGTAAAAGCCCATAGAGTTCTTCTGGTGTTTTATTATAAAGATCAGCTTCTTTTTCCATCATTCGAGACCTCAAAGCTGGAAAATAATAGTAGACTGGAAGAAGAGGCAACGTTAAAATAAAAGCTCGTTGCTTTTTCAATTTAATTAATTTTAATAAAATCAATCCATGTGCAGACATCGCAATAGTTTTTATTTTTTCTTCTTTCTCTTTCTGATGTCTATGCATTAATTCAACATGAGATGCTTCATGAGCCCGTACGCCAATTTTTATCTGCTCTGGAAGTAATAAAAAATCAGAATTAATCGAAACTAAAGCTTTTCCCAAAGAATTGTAACAAACTGCAATCGGGCCTTCTTCTTTAGACCTGTGTGTAAAAAACACATCGTATTTTTTAACCAAAGAAAAGCGCTCTTCAAATGCCTTTTTTTCATTTGCAGTCAAATCCTTTGGTTCATGTCTATTCTGTATGTGATAATTAATCCAATCTTCATTTTCTTTTTTTTGAACATAATAGACTAGAGCAGTCGCTCCTATTGCTAATTTCATAGAAGAAAAAAAACCTTGAGCCATTGCTTGAGCATCTTGAATATTACCAAGAGCCACAAACAAAATTATTACCGCAATTGTATACTTTCTCATTATACCCTCCATTTTTTAACTCTTTTTCTCTCCCATACGCTTAAAAACGTTCATTAACATTTAAATCAATCACGCGTATCCATAATCAATTTCACACTTTTTTAAGAATAAATAAGCACGGAATAGAACTAATCGAACCAACATTAGCCTATTATATATTCAAACAAATTATTCAAAAAAACATATTCACAATTGAATTATATATTGTTTATTAATATTTACAAAAGGCTCCCCTGGCTTGCCTGCTTTTAAGCAAGAATCAATTTTTAATTGCCAGATTGTGGAAAAAACAGTTATAAAATAAATTGATTAAATAGAAAGGTTAGCTACCCTATCGAAATAAAGACTAAAAAAATCCTTAATTAACCATAAAGGAAAAAATCATGAGTATACCTCTCGTTGCTGTATACCTTGCCTTTTCAAGCTCATTGCTAACTGCGGCTGCTTCACCTCTTCTTGAACAAGCGCGCATGACTTTCTCCCAACTTTTTACCTGTGCCACACAATCACAATTTCCTTTTACCTTCATCGTAGTCTTGGGAGTTGTCTCGTTATGGCGAGGAGCCTGGGGTTTAATGGATCTCCATCTCTTTCCAAAAAATAGTTCTTTAAGTTATATCGTCTCGCTGATTATCGGTCTCATTATTTTGTTAAGCACCTTTGATTTGGCAAAACAATTTCTCTAGAATGTGGCGTTATAAAAATAAAAAAACTGTAAGTAATGATCGTTCCTGCAAAAACTTTCAGACTATGAAAGATAAAAACAATGAAAAACAGGACCATAAAAGTAGCTGCTGTCTCAGTAGCAATAGGAGTTTTTGTGAGTGCTCTTTATTTTTCAGTTACTTCTAAAAAAGCAATCTCTCCCTATAATACTTATGCTTCCTTACTAGCCCATACCTACCGGATCGGGTTCACCAACTTAGACCAAGAGATATCTGTTAAAGCATTGCCTATCAAAGGAACTATTCCTTTATGGCTTTCAGGTACGTTACTCCGTAATGGCCCCGCCCAATTTTCCACTAAAAGTTCTTGGGTCACTAACTGGTTTGATGGCCTTGCCATGATTCACGCTTTTTCATTCGATCAAGGTAACGTTTCCTATGCCAATGCATTTTTAAAAACTACCAATTATCAAGATGCTCAACGCACCGGCTCCATGAAATACAAAGGATTTGTGCAAGATCCCTGTGCCTCCACCTTCAAAAAAATACTCAGTTTATTTATCCCAAAAGATCACAACGCCCCTTCGTTACCCAATGCCAATGTGAACATTACAAAATACGCGGATCGTTTTGTTGCTTTAACAGAAACACCCTTACCTATTGAATTTGATCCAGAAACCCTTGCTACCATTGGGGGACTTGCCTACAACGATCAATTACCTCAACGCAACATCCACGATACCGCTCACCCGCATTATGATCCGATTAAAAAAGAACATGTGGGCTACTTCACCACGTTTGGTCGCACCAGTTTTGTCCATCTTTTTACAATAAAAGATGGAACCACAAACCGAAACATTGTCGCTAGCATACCGGTACAGGAACCATCTTATATGCATAGTTTTGCCGTGACTGAACAGTACGCCATTCTTTCAATGATCCCACTGGTTGCTAATCCGCTTGACTTCGTGCTCAAAGACCAAGCGTTCATTAAAAATTTCACCTGGAAACCTGAACGAGGAACAACCCTAGTGGTAATCGATCGAATTAATAATAAAATTGTTGGATCATACTTTACCCTACCTTTTTTTACCTTCCACCATGTCAATGCATTCGAGAAAAATAACCAGGTAATTATGGATGTCATCACGTACCCGAATGCCAGCATCATTTTCGAATCTTCCCTCTCAAATATCTTGGCAGATGAAAAAGATCAAACACCTCTCACAGATAAAACAAAACTCGTACGATTCACCATCGATACAAAAACTAAACAGGTTACCTATGCCATTCTCAGCGACGAGCTACTTGAACTTCCGGGCATTAACTATGAACAAGTAAATGGTAAAGAGTATCATTATTTGTACGCCTTTGGACAAAACAAAAAACATCCAATCCCTTATTTAGGTGATTTTTTACTCAAAATAGATGTTCAAACTCATGAAGTAAAAAAATGGGCACAGCCTTTATGCTACCCGGGAGAGCCAGTCTTTATAGCTGCTCCCAATGCGCAATTGGAAGATGATGGAGTTGTAGTGTCGGTGGTGTTAGATGCGACGACAGAGCGATCGTTTCTATTAATTCTCGATGCCGCTACTTTTACTGAATTAGGACGAGCAGAGGTTCCACATCATATCCCCTATGGAATTCATGGAATTTATGTAGCATCCTGATAAAAAACACTTTCCCTCTATTTTTTCATCACAATAGCGTTCAAAACTTTTTCAACGATGTAATCAACGTCAGATTCAAACACCGGTTCGTTGCTCACATGGGTTCCTCTCCACAATTCACTTGCTTTCACTGTATTAAAATCAGCACAGGGATTTTTACTAAAAAAATCTTTAACTGCATTATCTGCTGCAACAAGAGCATCACTTTTCACCTGCTCAGGAAGTTCAGCAAGAGCAATTCCTCCAAAAGAATTCCCCCACCATTTTCGTTTGAATTGCACAAGATAGGTTTCTTCAAGTGCACAAGAAAAAAAACATTGGAGACAAAAAGGCTTAAGCCATGCGTAAAGTTCTGATTGCACCCATGCACGATCAGCCACATCATTAAGCAAATGCCGTCTTATCAAATACTGGTGTTCAGGCAAAAGCCTTGCTGCACACTCTTCTAAAGGCAACGTCTGCACACCTTTTTGTTCTGCGGATTGTGCCTCCACCGCAACCAACAATCCTAAAAACAGTAGCCCGCATTTTTCTTTTTTGAACATGATTTTTTTTCGTAAAAAGTAATGTATTTTAATCCCAATCTATTTTACTGGAAAATTAAAATAACTCTCATTTTCATATGCGGGAAATGGCTCATTTTTTAACGTAAAATGCCACCATTCTTCTGCGTAGTTTTTAAAGCCGTGTGTTTCCATAACCTGCTTCAAATAAGTCCGTAGTGTTTTATAGTTTTCTGCAATCACGTTATTTTCAAAATGGGAAGCTACATCAAATAAATCAAAGGAAGAACCCATATCAACAGTACCATCATCAAGAAAGCGTATCATGTACCCATCAAGGAGCGTACGTTCTGATTCTTTAACTTCATGCAGCTTTTTACCAAGCTCAATTATCGTAAGATCAACAGTACTGCCTCTACTGTGACCAGAACGTTCTACAACATACCCGAGTTTGAATACATCAGCTTTATTTACACGAGGGTAATAGTAAGACTTTTTAAGTTGATCTTTAACGTCAAGGCTCCAGCACATAAAATTATCAACCGCTTGTTGTGGACGATACGCATCATACACCACTAAACTATAGCCATCTTTTTTGACGGCCTCTTGTACTTTTTTTAGCGCTTCAGCTGTTTGTTTTGTCAAAATAACAACCGATTTTTTATACCCTGCAACTGGTTTACCTACAAAATTTTCATTACTGTGGTAACGCAAAGAAACAAGAATCGTTGGATCAACCTCGTGCAAGTACACAAAGCCCTTAGAACGGGCATCTTCTGTAAGAGCAAACACCGATCCAACCATAATAAAAACACCTACCAACAAAAATAATGCCATTCTTTTCTTGAACATATGATTCTCCCTTACTTTAGACAGAGCCTTTAACGCTCTCTTTTTTAAGACGTTGCTGTATTCTTTTTATTTTTACCATACGTTTATGTTTTTTAAACGCATAGTCAATAGCAATAACTCCTAAAAACGCTACTGCTGCCACACCCATTACTTGCATCACATCGCGTGCACACTCAATGCGAGCAGTAGTATTTTTTACATTTCGATGAAGCTGATCAAGCTGCTTGTCTAAGTCTTCGATTCTTTGATCTAACTTGGCAATTCGATAGCCAAGCTGTACATCGCCGACAGCCTCACCAGAAAGAACATCACTAGGCCGAGCCCCATGCACAGACAGGCACACTACAAAAAGCGCTAACATTGCTATTCTATATTTCATAGTTTTTATCCTTTCAAAAACAAGACTTGCACGATCAAAGACCTCTTATTTACCGTATCGCCAGCAACTACTACTGTGGTCGTTAACCATACCTACTGCCTGCATAAATGCATACATGATAGTAGAGCCCACAAACGTCATACCTCGCTTTTTAAGGTCCTTTGATAAAGCATCACTTTCAGCTGTTGTAATAAGAAGTTCATCGCCCCCACGCCACAAATTCACGATTGGCTTTCCTTGTACAAAATTCCACACATACGCATCAAAAGAACCACACTCTTTTTGGATCTGTAAAAACACTGCAGCATTCGTGCGTGTCGCATATATTTTCAATCGATTGCGAATAATACTGGGATTCTGACGCAATGCTTCCAACTCATCGTCACTCATGCAAGCAACCTTATCGACATCAAAATTATAAAATGCTTTTCGATACCCATCACGTCGCTTTAAAATGGTTTCCCAGCTCAGCCCTGCTTGAGCTCCTTCAAGAATCAGCATCTCAAACAACTGTTGATCATTATGTACAGGCACTCCCCATTCAGCATCGTGATACTCTGCATAAAATTCTTTGCCGGGATTCCCTCCAAAACATCGCTGTATCGTCATCTTATTCTCCCTATTTTACTTTCTTAAATAAACAGTTTTGGCAAAGCGTATCGATGATTATGTAGATGTAAAGCAAAAGCTCAAAATCTTTCTTATCCATACAGCTCAAAAAAAAGCCTTACTGAACGAAGGCTTTTTTAAAGGTATTTTTGTTACTAGATCAGCGTCTAAAGGTACGAAGGTAAAAAGCACGCGTATGACCATTCGGATGGCCAGTAGTCAAAGTAGAAGGAAAACGGCTCAAGAAACCATTCGTATCCTTATTGGCATCAAGAATCTCCTGATGTTTTTCAAAAAACAGTGCGGCTGCCTGTATCTCTTCTGGTGTACTATGGCGAGCAGCAAAAAGATCCGCCTCATGCTCTTGGCGCACTTTGAAAAAATAATTAGTAACATAGGCAAGCAAAAGATCTAGTGTTCCACCGACAACCATACCAACAGCCGCGGCAAGAAGGCCATTCAAAGGCAACAGAAACTTAGCAACCATAAGACCACAAAAAGAAAAAACGACTCCCGAAACAAAAATTAAATATAATTTATTACGAGAATAGTGTGCCACCACATGCCCAATTTCATGCCTAAAAATAAAACGTTGAGCGCATTCAGTAAGAACATCTTTCACACTGACAACACGAAGTTTTTGAACTTCAGAAAGCCCCGGCTCAATGAATTTTTGAAAAATATCCTTTATTTTTTGTGCTTCTGGATCCTGATCACTCAAGGTCCACACAACAGGATCAATAATCAAAGTCTGATACACTGCCATCGCTGTATTTTCTGCAGTATAGGCATATCGTAGAGAAACAGCATCTTCACTCAGATTGCACGATTGCACAAGACGCATCCATTCTTGCTTATAGGGCTCAGAAGGACTGTACTTAAGCGAAGCTACAAGATTTTTAGACTGTTTAACATTCAAATAATAAACATACAAACCTACTAGCAATGAACACCCCAACACACCCCACAAAGATGTTATTGCCATAGGATAAAACTGATAAACCACAATAAGTGGCATACTAAGATTTACAATTCCCAAAACCTGCCGCTTGAGCATATTGAGCATATTTACCTCATTTAAGATTCTTAGTGATTTTTAAACATTGCGTTTTTATAAGGCTGCTTGGCATTCATTTAAAGAAAAGTCCCTCTTGGCCGGACAGTGTTCACTTTTGCAAACAATATTTACCGCCAATCTTCTTAACTGGCTTTACCAGGTGAATCTCCATAGGAGGGAAGACTGGCGGAGCTGACGAGACTCGAACTCGCGACCTTCCGCGTGACAGGCGGACGCTCTAACCAAACTGAGCTACAGCTCCGAAAGTAAGTGGCTCCTCGGGCAGGATTTGAACCTGCGACCCAACGATTAACAGTCGTTTGCTCTACCCCTGAGCTACCGAGGAATCATACTTTTGAAATTTCAATTGTGTGATGTTCAACTTTGCTTTTTCAAGCTTGGTTGGACTCTTCTTGCGAAGATTGGTGGGCGGTACTGGACTCGAACCAGTGACCCCCAGTTTGTAAGACTGATGCTCTACCAACTGAGCTAACCGCCCTCACACTTGAGAGAAGAAATTGTAAATGAAAGAAACCCGAAAGTCAAAAAAGTTAAGCTGTTTCTTGCACTTTTTATCCTCTTTTGTTTCTCTTCATTGATTCAGCGCCTTATTTTACTAACAATACTGATAAATTTAAGCTACTGCCAGTCTTTTCCTGCTTGGCATAAAGCTAAAGTAAAAAAAGAAGAGTCGCTCATCGGTTACATGTATGGCATTAATTTTCGGATACGCTTTTAGCCGTTTCTTTTTCAAGAACATAACAGTAGTCGACCATGGAAAAATCCAGAAAAGGCGTAATTACTATGGTGTATTGCATATCTCCTTCATTTTTAACAAATGAAGTCACCGTACCAATGCCAAACCCGCGAGGAAAAATCATCCCCTCACCACTTGAAAATACCGTATCTCCTTCTTGCACTTGAGAAAGATGTCCAACATGGGTTAACGCTCCAAAAACCCCTTCCTGCACTCCTTGATAGATACCCTGAGTACCCGTTACATCGCAATATGCAGCCACTTTACAACTCGGATCAGAAATCAGAACTATCTTACTGTAATAAGGGTATACTTCAGTCACTTTCCCCACCAAACAATTTTTATACACAACAGCAGTGTCTTTATGGATATTTTTATTTTCGCCCCCTTCAACAAGAAAAAAATTCCCTCCTGAACCAGACTGTCTCATCAATACGCGCACAAGTACTGCTACAGAATTTTTATACTGATCTTTAAAAAGACGAACTTCTTCTGTTTCTTCTGCAAAATTTTTTGTCGCTTTTAATTCTAAAAGTTGCGCTTGCAGATCATCTCGTTCTTGTACCACCGTCTTATACGCAGCATCCACAAATGATCGCCTTTTTAATTCAACATAAAACCGAAGGAATGGATCAATCATCATATGCTGAGCTTGAACAAAGGGAAAAGCAAGCGATGAAACAATTTTATCGAAACTCCCTACCTCACTTTTTAGCGAACGTTGTACAATAAAAAAGCAAAGAATTGCACCTATGCAAAGCGCTACAGTTTTTGATGTTCCTTTTTTTTTCTTCATCGTATTTACGCTCCAAAAAACTGCCTCAATCCTTCTTTTACTTCTTCAACATTTTGTGATGTTACTAACCTTTGGCGTAATTGTGATGCGCAGGTTTTTCCTTTTACATAAAATGGTAAGTGCTTTCTAAAGGCAAATAGCCCACGTTGCCCATAATACTCAACCATCGCATCAACATGTTGCAAGGCAGAGGCAAGTATGACCGATTCTTCAACCCGATATAAACGACCCTGAGAATGTTCTTGCATTTCATGCAGTTTCCACGGCTTTGACCAAATACCACGACCAATCAAATACGCATCAACTCCCGTTTGCTCATAGACCGATTTTGCTGTTGCCCAATTTACGACACCACCTGAAATAATAACAGGAATGGTCACTGCTCGTTTTACTTGTGCCGCAATGGTGTAATCAGGCGAGCCTGCAAAAAACTGCGTTTGTAACCGAGGGTGAATTGCCAATGCATCAGCGCCACAATCTTGTACTAACTGTGCAACTTCAATCGCATTACATTGTTTATAGCCAGCACGCATTTTAACGGTAAATGGAATTGGCAACGCTTTACGAAACCCATCAAGTACCACTTTTAATCGAGGAAGGTCAGCCATTAGAGCCGAACCAGCGCCTGAATTAACAACCAATCGCGCAGGACACCCAATATTCAAATCGACCATATCCACACCAGCTTCCAGAATACGCTCGCATGCTTGCTGAATAAAATCAGTTTTATTTGCAGAAACTTGATAATTAAGAGGCCGTTCCATTTGAGAAAAATCAAGGGCTTTTGTTTTACCAGTATCATTTGCCACACAGGCTACATGACGCATTTCTGTATAAAGTAACTCTTTTTGAGAAAAATTACGGACAATTTTCCGAAATGGGGAATCGGTAATACCATCAAGAGGACCACCAATAAAGCGGGGAAAAGTAAGACTACCTATCTTACACTGTTCATTCCAGTAGGACATGGAGCTTAAAACCTTTTAAAAACTTTTGAAAAGAAAAGAACAGTGTAACAAAAGAAGAAAAAATCGTCTAAAAAGCGATGGCCCCAGAGTGGGGCTTATGCAATTTTTATTCTAAATTTACGGGGGATATGACCTCCTCGATCCATCCTGCAAAGCGTTCTGTGCAGGAGGTCTCCCATTACTTGTGTGCCTTATTTTGCCGGGGTGTTTGGCATAATTCTAAACACCACCGTACCGCATTTTGTGCAATTACCTTTATGAGCATTGCGCTGTTTGCCGCCTTTTGCTTTCATCAACACGTCTTTACCGTTTTTGATCTCGCATTTAGCTTTGCATTTAACACAGTATCCTTCCATTGCCGTCTCCTTTTTTAAGAACCGCAGTTTTACTTTTTTTAAAAACTGTATATCAACCGTATCACAACATTTTTTTTTAACTCAACAATACTAAATAGCCTAAAAACAAAAACCTTTCCCTGTCGGTCTTTTTAAAAATCATACGCTATTCTTAAAGCAGGGTTTCCGTGCACATCTGCCCCCAACCCAACAAAAAGATCGTCATTATCTGCAAGATGCTGGAATGTTTTATGAGCAGAAACTCCAAAAAGAACCCCAAGGCCTGCCCCTATAAATACCTGCGAAATATAATGGTGATTAGTTACAACATTAATTGCCATTGCGTACACCGTAAATGTTCCCAATGGAATTCCCCATCTATATCCCTTTTCAAGACCCCAGTATGTTGCAAGATACGCTATCATAGCAGCATGTCCTGACGGCCATCCATTATCAGCTTGCTTTTCACATGAAAAATCTTGATGCCATGGTCGATAGGAATCTGTATGTTTAAACCCTTTAAGCGTATATTTTGTTATTAAAGTAGAAATAAGACCGGCGTTAAAAACTTGTAATCGTCTAAACTCCATAGGATCTTTACTAAACCACCATCCATAAGCATTAAATGCAATAAATGGTATCGCTACAAGTGCATCTGCTATTGCTATTTCAGCTAAAAACTTTGGTGGCTGCTTAATATTCTGATGCTCTATTGGGTCATAAAATTTATTGTGAATTGCATGATTTGCTTGACGAGTAGAAAGATACAGAGGAATAAGGGCACTCATAACATGCATAGAACTTTGAGAAAAAAGATTTTTCCAAACATCTGCCGTATCAACAATAAAACAACGCAAGTAGTCATGCCATCCTGGCCATCGCGCCAAAAGAGTTCGGTCCCGTCTTACTGTTTCTTGTAGATCATCAGAACTTTCGTCATCTAACTCTTCTTGAACATCATCAGAATCAAAATTTTCAACTTGATCAGTTTCTTCTACCGGTTTATTTATAAGCCTTTGCCTTTGAGCATCTACCCCCATTGGTAGAAAAAAAATCAAAAGACTGATTAAAATTTTTCCCATTGCCCTCTCCCCCGAGATTTATACGTAGTCTTATTAAAGACCAACATAAAGCTTTACGTGAAGAAAGAGCAATGGTTTTGTTTTTCAGATAGTCATTAAAGGTTTGGGGTTCTGCTATGCCAATCAGTTTCTTGCTGATAAGCATATCCAGTTTGAAAGATAAGTTCTTCAGACAAATGTGGCCCAATCAATTGCATCCCCAAAGGTTTATTATCTTTAGTAAATCCAACAGGCAACGAAATAGCAGGAACACCCGCGAGATTTACAGGCGCAGTAAAATAATCCTGTAAATCCATTTCCAATTTATTGTTATCATACGCTCCTGTTTTAAAAGCAGGAACTGAATGTGTTGGCATAACTAAAAGATCAACACTATCAAAAGCGTCTTGCATTTCTTTACGAATAGCGCGACGCACACGTTGAGCATTGTCATAAAACTGACTTGCATGCCCAACAGAAAGAACATAATTCCCCATTAAAATACGTGTTTTAACTTCTGAGCCAAAACCCTGACAACGAGTTTTTTCGTACATTTCAAGAAGGTTTTTACCTGATACTCGAGTTCCATAACGAACACCGTCAAAACGAGCAAGGTTTGAGGCAGCTTCAGCACGGCTGATAATAAAGTAAGAAGCAGCGCAATACTCAAGCGACTTTATTGAAATAGGATGAAGCGTCGCTCCCTTAGACTCAAGAACCTTAAGAGCATCTACTGTTGCCTGACGAACTTCAGGGTGAAGCCCTTTTGCATCAATAGCGTCTTGAATTACCCCAATACGCAAACCCTTTTTAATATCACCAGTAAGTGCTTTTGTGTAATCTTTAGGTTCAGTTTTTAAACAAGAAGAATCTTTTTCATCATGACCACCGATAATAGAAAATATCAGCGCATTGTCATAAACGGTACGCGTTAGAACTCCAATTGTGTCTAACGAAGAACCATAAGCGATCAATCCATAGCGAGACACCAATCCATAGGTAGGCTTCATACCAACCAAGCCACACATAGCAGCAGGTTGTCTGACTGACCCGCCAGTATCAGAACCAAGCGCCCAAGACGCAAGCCCTGCAGCAACAGCAGCAGCCGAACCGCTACTCGATCCACCAGGCACGCATTCAAAATCCCACGGATTTTTTGTTTTGCCAAAAGCAGATGTTTCACCTGAGCTTCCCATAGCAAACTCATCCATGTTAGTACGCCCTACTAAGAGCGCGCCTTCTTTTTTTAAACGAGAAACAACCGTTGCATCGTACGTTGAACGAAAGTTTTTAAGGATGTTTGAAGCACAAGAAGTAATGCGATCCTTTTGACAAATATTATCTTTAATATAGCCAGGAATTCCAGCAAGCCGTCCGGTTTGTGGCGCATCTTTTAAGATTGACTCTTTATCAAACGTTTCGATAACTGCACCTACTACTTCAAGTTTTTTTGCCCGTTCAAGCGCAAAATCAACAAGATTTATTGCAGAAATTTCTTTGGCCGCAAGTGCATTTTTTAATGCTTCTATCGTTGCAAATGAATACTTATTCATGGAAAGAAACCTTTATTTGGTATCAAGAATACGAGGAACAACAAAGTAGTTTTCTTCTCGTTCAGGAGCGCGTGACAACACAACTTCAGGACTCGAAGGAATCACTACATCCTCGCGCATAACATTTATATTTTTATGTGAAGGCTGTTCATCAAGTTCAGTTGCCAAATCTTGTACGCGCTGAGCGTACGCTAGCACTTCAGTAAGCTGCTTAAGAACTGGTTCAATTTCCTGCTCTTCTAACGAAATACGAGAAATGTAAGCTATTTTTAATGCTTCTTCTCTAGAAATACTCATGCATCCACCTCTATTGTTTTATTTTTCCAAGCTTCTGCTCGAAATCTTCGGATATACAAAAGACCCATCACCGCATTACCAATATACAAACAGCTATATACCAGAACGCATTTTATCAAAATATGCGGAGTGTTTATCCTTGAAAAATAGTACGACAAAGGAGCAAAGAAACCAGCACACACCAAAAGACGAGTCCACATAACTGTTTGCACATTTGCCGCTCCACGTAATGCTCCAGCAAGGATTAATTGTAACACATCAAAAAAGGCAAGTACACTCACCACAGGGAACATTTTTGCAGCAAAAACAGTAAACTCACCCTTAAAATCGAACATTTTTATAATATCTGATGGCCAGAGCGAACACAGGTACAAAATACCAAGAACGGAAATCGATGACATAAAAATTATTTTTTTACAGTTCGTTTTTATACCTTCCCAATCATGCTTGCCATAATCATTACTTACTAAAAGCGTAATCACTTGAGCAAAAGCGATAGCAGGAAGAAGTGCAAACCGCTCCAAATCTTTCACCACCGAAAAACTTGCAAGAACACACGTTCCCATAGGAGCCAAGCAATATCCAAGCCACACATAAGACCAAGAAAGCGCTGCTTTATCAATAACTACTGGTACTGTTAACTTACCTAACTCCCAAATAGACTTTGTAGAAGTAAAGGCAGAAAAAAGATGTATCTGATACTGTGCAAGTGCCTTGTTTTTCATCACATAATAAAGAGCTAACCCACACATACTTACTGCCTGTATCACTGAAGCAACAGCAGAGCCCATAAGACCAAGCGCAGGAAACCCGAATGCTCCAAAAATAAGCGCATAGTCAAAAAACAAAAATAACCCGCACCCTACAATAAAAATCATCATCGGAGTGCGCGTATCTTTTATGCCACGCATAAAACCAATTAAAGCAAAGTAAACAAACGTAAAAAATATACCGATCGCACGCACTTTTAAAAAAGGAGCACCAAGCACAATCATTGCTTCTGGTAAACGATACCATCCATACAATCGATATGCTCCAAGATAAAGCCCAAATGAAACAATTAACCCAACAATAACAGTAGTCCAAAAGGCATTAATAACCGCCCGACCAACCTGCTTAAGTTCACCCATACCATTAAGTTGCCCGGTCATTACAATAGTACCAACAGAAAGCCCTTCTGCTATTTTAATGATTGAATGTAAAAGAGTATTGGTTATACCAAGAGTTGCATAGGCAGAAGTTGACTGCAGATGAGCAATCCAACGCGCATCAATTAAAAGAGGCAAAGAATAGAGGATAACAGCAGTTACAAATTCAGGGAAAAAATAACGCAAAATCTTAGCAAAACCTTCTCCATGACTTTGGTCTTTTATACCTGTCATGTAACTGCTAAAAATATTTTTTTTCACTCGTTAACTCCCTTTGAAAACCTTGCGTACACTTGTAATTACATTGAACGACAAGTGCACTCAAAGATAGACAAAATAATAGAAGCCAGCAACTGTAAAATCTCGTTACTCTTCTCCTGTCATAGAGTACTCAGGAGTAAGCACAGGAAAATAATGTTTTTCTTTTACGACATCTTGCTCATTTTCTTTATCTAATAACCATTCGGATAAAAAGCCCTTATTGGTAAACGAAGCCCCAAAAGAAACATCTAGTAATCCATTTTCAAACAAGCGTGAAAATGCAAATGCATATAACTGTTTTGTTGGATCTGTATCCCAACTTGAACCAACAACTGCTATTTTTTGCGTTTGAGGAGCCGGAAACGGCAAAGGGGGCTGCAAACCAACATCATATCCTTGATCATATTGGCCTTGTATTGAAATTGTTTGAACTCCTTTTTGAATTGGTGCAATAAAACTTGATGGAACTGGATTATATGCAGGAGAATACCCTTGAGGAATTCCCGTAGGATTAAAAGTGAGATCTAACCTTCCAGAAGATAAAATTCGTGCAACTGCCATGGTAAATCTATTTGAAGAAAGATTATAAGAATTGTATCCAGCGATCACAATTTTACCATCTGGTTGCAACTTTAAAGCATTTACAACTGCAAACGGACTATTTGAATCGCTCGTATTTAAAACATACAAACGAATCATACCTGCTAAATTTACAGGACCATACGGGCCTGGCGCTACCACAGTTGAACTGCCATATTGATAGCCACCAAATGTTTTATCAACAATTCCATTTACCGTATAACGAACTACGGCCATCGCATAATTCAAAGAAACATCAGCTGACGTTCCTGCCACCACAATTTTACCATCAGGTTGCAGTCCAAGCGCATACGCTCGATCATCAAATCCCACTATTTTTGTTGTTTGAATACCTGAAGCAACAGACCCATTTATAAGTTGCCCAAATGTTGGATCAGGAGTTCCCGTATCTGTTAACCGCAGTAAAATAATTTGATTAGGTCCTCGCCCATTAGGATTAGTAAGCAATGTAGGGGTATTGGTAGTAAACGCCGTTGAGCTTTGTGGAGCAATTAAACTTCCACCTGTACCTGCAATAACAATTTTCCCATCCGGCTGAATGGCTAGTGCATAGCCACAATCATACCCAATAATCGAAAGCCCCGTACTTGTAGTACTTTTTCTGCCTAAAATACTGCATACAAAAATACCAGGCAAAGTATCACCAGATTTTTTTACAGGAACAATTTTATTAAAATCATACGTATAACCAGCTGGATTAAAGGTGGTATCTAATGATCCATTAACAGTATAACGCATTACAAAAAGCTGCCCTGACGCAGATCCTGTTACCACAATCTTATTATCAGCTTGTAAAGCAACTGCAAACCCTTGATCAACAATCCCAGAAATTAAATTTGGCTGAGTAGGTATTTTTGAAACAGGGGTAACAACAACCCCAGGACGCTCTCCATTAGGGTTAAATGCTGTATCTAAAGAACCATCCCAATTATATTTTGCTACAAAAACAGCATATCTATTAGTGCCTGGACTTGTGGTAATAAGATATGCATACCCAACTACAATAATTTTCTGATTTGTTTCTATCGGGTGATGTTGAATAACGAGCCGCAAAGGAAAGGTATTGGTATCAAAATTAGTAATAACTTGTCCTTTGTATCCAGTATTAGGCTTACCGGTAATCCCTCTTGCTAAAGGATTAAAAGAGTTATCAGGTTGACCTGTTATATAATTATAACGAGCCAAACAAAGCATTGCATAAGCAGTCTGCGTATTTACCGCATTTTGAATTGTTACATTAGGGAGATTAGTTCCTATTATTGGACTATATTGATATCCAAATCCTCCAACTACCACCGTCGGAGTTACCGCATGTTGAGAAAAAGCAATCGCTCTTCCAAATCCATTTAACAAAATATTAGCTGCCGAAGTAGAAGTAGAACCAAGCCGTAACGCTTCATGCACCGGTAACAGATGAGGGTTATAATCATACAACTGCTGCAAGCTAATTTCTTCGTGCAGTTCTTCTTGCAATTCTTCTTGCTCTCCTGCCATCAAAAGGCCTGTGATCAATACCATACTCAGTACATGCTTTTTCATAATCACTCCTTTAACTCTTCTTTACTTTTTCATTTTTAGTCTTACTACAGAGGTTCAAAATAAAAAAGGCCACGATTTCTCGTAGCCCTTTTTTTGTATCTAAAAAAACTGTTATTTAACTGCCGCATCGGTATAGAAAACCGCCCCCACAGCATCAGCTACAGTCGCATAAGTTACTCCTGAAACTACGAGCCCTGAATCAGGTATATTTTGATAGCCAATACCATATGATTTTGACTTTAGTTGAATCTGCATTTTTGCAGTTCCTGGTATTGTGGTTTGACCAGCAATGGTAAATTGAGGATTAAGTGATCCATCGGAATTTAATAAAACTGTAACAAAATTATTATCTGATTGCCCTGATACTGCAATCATTCCATGAGGCAGAAGAGTAACTGCTTGAGCCGTTGTTGTTGCAATACCAGGAAAAGGAGTTACAATTCCTGTTCCGGCGCCAAAGGTTGTATCTAAAACGCCCATGTCATTTAACTTAACAACCTTAAATTCTGTGTGAGCAGCATTATCACCAACAGCAATAATACTATCATCAGAAAGTACTGCTACTGCAAGACCATTCGTACCTGCCAGTGAAAAATAGCCAGTGCCATTAAAACTTGTATCAAGTGCACCATTAGGCAAAAGGCGATAGACGCGTAATGCCGACCCTACTGCTGTACCAACAACGATGATTCTATCTTCACTATCAACTGCGATCGCTTTAGGCACTATTGACGCACCAGGATCATAAACAGTAAAGCTTGAATCGGCTACTCCGGCAGGTGTAATTCGACCAACCGCAAAACTATTTGCGAGAGACCCTAGGCCTGTATACACAATATTCCCTGTAGACTGAAGGGCAACCCCTATAACAGATTGAAATGTTGCTGAAACAGCAGTAAAAAGACCCATTGTTCCAAAGCTTGTGTCTATTGCTCCTGCGTTTGTTACATGCATTATGCCATGGCTCATATCAAGAGAGATTCCAAGATAATATCCTTGCCCTGATGCATCAAAAATAACTGAAGTAAAAGAATCAGCCGTCGCATCTATATCAAAATTTACATATCCCATACTACCAAAAGTTGTATCTAATGAGCCATTAGCAAGAAATCTGCTCATCATAGCGTATTGACCTGCAGAAGATCCTACAACGGTAAATACACCATTTGAATCCATAACCATAGCACTTACCGTATCAGGAGCAGTTCCAATAAGTTGATTGACATAGCCTGCATCTCCCTTTCTTTGATTTACTGCCCAAGTGCCTGGAGTTTGATTATTTGCAATAATCTCTGTAATTTCTGGTGAACTATTGGTCAATATTATCACCTTCCTTGCTGTTGGCGACACGTAATTACCAGAATAATTTTTCGGGCAATTATAGACTGATCCATAGGTGTAACCCGTTGCTAAAAACACAATCCCAAAAACTATTTTACGATTCATCATCCGCTTCTCCTTTTTATAATGGTTATTTAGAAATAGTTTCTATCTATCAGCGCCCTTTCTGTCAATTGTTTAGCTAAAGGGCATGCTTAAGAAATTTTTTCTCTAAAAAATTATTGCTTTAAGCTTTTTAGTTAAATTAACGTAACAACTATAATAAAAATAACCGAAAGAAAGATATGAAAAAAATAATACTTTTTATGATGATCACCGTTAATGGAATTTCATTTTTACACGGCATGAGAGGTTATGATGTTGATCGAATCAAACCAGAAAACGATACATACACAAAGGATACACGCACAAACGATACAGGCACATTTGATAGCAAACCTCATTTTGAGATAAAAACAAAGCCTACGGATCCATCAACAGGACAAAATCCTACAGCTTCAGATGCCCATTCATCAGGAAACATTTCTCCTGAGAATCCTATAGCCCTTCAATCACTAAGCAAAGATACTCTGACTAAAGCTGAAATACAAAAGCTAGAAGAAGTGTTTAAACCTATAGAATTAGAATCAAACACAACAGGCAAGAAATCAAAAATAATGTCCCGTATAAGGTTTGCAGAAGACCGTACATATCTTATAAACAAACTCAACGAGATTAAAAGTCTAATTAAAAAAAATATTCAGGAAATTATTGAACCAAAGGGTTCTGTGCGAGAATATGCACTTAATGATTTGCCAAAAGAATTTACTGACGGTGTAAAAGAACTAGAAAATCAAATATTAAACGCACCTGAGAAAAAAAACGTAGAGTACTTATAAAAAAATTAGAGAAAACCCTGAGCAGATCAGAATTTTATGGAGAATATCTTTTCCTACTTAAAGAAAAAAACAAAAAGCAGATCAAAGATTTTATAGATTTCCATAAAGGTGACCTTACACCCCCAGAAGAGTCTAGTTTACTAGCTTAGAGCACAATTTCTTCTTGCTATTACAACTAATCCAGAATTACCAACAATGTCTTGATCTGCATACGCAGATAGAAAGCGATTCTCTTATTCTTCTTCTCACCACCTAAATGCATAGTTTTACTTTAACTTTATAAAGGGTCGCTCATCCTCTTTTATAATCCAAATAAAAATTTTATGCTCTCTTTTTTTAAAAATTTAATATAAACATACAAACTCTTTTTTAAAAAAACTAAGACATGCTACACTAGCAATTGTTAACTACGATAAAGAAAAAGACGGAGACAGCGATGAAAAAAATAGTAAGCACTCTCGCTTTTTTGTGTATAGCGCACATGCAGACCTACACACAAAGCCCCCATATGATTGTATGTACTTTTAAAAAATACCCAGAAGCTCCAACTTCTCAATCAGAAAATAAAAAGGTTACCCCTCTTGCTAACAATCAAACGCATGGAATTTACAGTTCTTACTTTGGCTACCTCTGTTGCTCAAATACATCCGGACAAATTATTTTTCCAAGAAAGCATAACGACAGCTCTTTCAAATTAGTAATTGCAGAAAAAATAGAACCTATCTTTATGGTTGAAAACACGATTAACACTTGGTCCATTCCAGAAAAAATCGACTATGCCTACTATGACATTGAGCGTAAAAAAGATGAAAAAACAAATCTTTATTTTTGGGACGTCCAAAAAGAAGAGCTGCCCAAAGATCGTGCTTTACCTTTAAATGTCATTACGTTGGTAGCAAAACCAGAAGAGCTCTATTTCCCAACAGGAATTACCATTACAACCGATGCAGCTCAAATTACGCTTCCACCTATTTACGTAAAGAAAACGATTCAACTAGCAAAAAATGCTCTTTCTGTTGTTCCAATAAGGCAATTTTTTGAACCAGTAAGCCGATCTTCTAAAACCCAAGGGGCGGATGTACAATCAAAATTGACCCGAAATAATAGTTAAATAAAATCTTTTATTAAGGACTTGCATCAGCGGGTCCTCTTTTTTTTAAGATTCTTGGTATACTAGCAAAAAGTGAGCCCTGTTTTATTAACGAAGGATATAGATGAAATTTCAAATCTCTTTTGATGCTTTGGATATAGACCATAATCTAAAAATAGCCCATCAGATTGCTCCTCTTGTTGACTGCATCCAGCTGGGAACGGTTCCAATACTCAAGCATGGAGTTAAAATCGTTGAAATTTTCCGTGAACAATTCCCAAATAAGCTTATCTTTGCCGATACTAAAATTGTCGATCAAGGACGAGAAATTGTAGGGCTTTTTGGATCAGCTGGAGCGGATTGGATTTCTGTCATGGGCGGCACTAGTAAAGAAGTTATTCAAAATGTGTGCACCAAAGCACACGATATGGGCAAACGAGTTATGCTTGATATTCTTGATGCAGGCTCGCCAGGACAAGCAGCTCTTGATGCAAAAAGCTTTGGCGTTGACGCTCTTATGTTTCACCAACCTTATGATAAAAACAGTCAAACTCTTATCTTTGTAGAAGACTGGAATATGCTCAAAGGCAACACTAATCTGCCAATTTTTATTTCCTCAAAAATTGGTCGTGAAAATATCGATCAAATGATCGCACTCAACCCAGATGGTATTGTTATAGGTAAAGCGATTACCGAACATGACGATCCTCTTTTAGAAGCTCAATTTTTTTATGATTTATGTAAAAAATAACTCTTTTAAAAATGTATTGAGCTTGACCACATGAATCGTTATGATTCATCCGTTCAAGCTCATTTTTTTTAGATCACACTATAAATTTCTATCGAGTTCCGTTTAAAGCAGAATAAAAATTAGTCATCGGACTTGTTCCAGTATTATAATACATCGGCTTACTTCCATTAATGGTATCAACCGGAGAATAGTTCCAACCAGATTGGTCAAGAGGTCTGCCTGGATCTGAAAAATAAATCGGCAAATAAGGATACAAAGAACTTAATGGCGTCACACCTTGATAATACTGCAATGGATCTTCTGATACTGATTGCACAAGCCCACCACTCCACGTGCCTGTTGTTTGATTTGCTGAAGGAACTTGTAAATAATTGCCAGCCCTAAAATTATCAACGGTTAGTTTAGATAAAAATGCTTGTGGAACAGTAAAATTTACTGGACTTCCTCCTGGAACTGGTGCTGCACCACTCATTACAACTGGCCCTGTTATTCCTTGCTTTATTGCACTTACTGAACCAGTAAACACCGGTGCCAAACGTGTTGCACCGGGAGCTATTCCAGCTGGAGCTTGCATTGCCGCTATTTGTATCGCATCTGAAAACATTCCCTGCCCAGGAGTCACGTTTCGTGATATTTTTGAAAATCCTGTCAACGAACCTTGAATTGGACTGTCAATTGACAAAGTAAGCTGATGAAACCATTGCATATTTTGAGCAAACAATTGGAAATAATTCATACCATTATTCAAAGTAACGCCATCGTGCGTAGTTACAGGATTACCTGAAGGGATATAAGTCGTATTCGTATTTGCAACTGAAAAATTACCGCTTAGGTCGCCTGTTGGCAAAACTGTTTGAACCAAAGAGTTCGGGATTAAACTATTACTATATCCAGGAGAAACTATAGGAGCAAAAGTCATATAGTTATAGTTACCAAAACATTCATTATCTACATATGTAACAGGCAGCCAACTATTCAAAACATCAAAAACTCCATTGCTCAAAATTGGGTACCAAAAATATCGGGCTATTATCGGATCCTGATAAGGCCCTTTTCTAAGAGTTACCCCAAGAGGTATAAATGCACCATGAGAATTATATTCTTGATAAGGCGAAAAAACTGTTAATGACGATGATTGAGGATTAGAAAGAAAGCTCATTTTTTCATAAAAAATAAGTGACTGTCCAGCCAGAAACCACGAATCAGGTCCATTTTTTCTTCCTGAATAAGTAAGCCACGAAGGAACTGTTTTTGAAGAAGTAGAATTAAAAGTACAGTTACCACTAGAGCAGCTTAAAGATGTATAAAGATTTGCTTCTGTTTGTGCTAAAAAAACATCTGAATAGTCTGGCAACGTTGCATTTACAGGAGCAGTTCCTCCGCTTTGAGCAAGAGGGTTAAATGGCAACTGAACTTGCGCTGGCCGTTGCATATACAATGTAGAAGCTATACCTTCTGTATACCCTCTAAAAACATAGGGACTTAATCCATAGACTATTCCTAAAAAAGAATTTCCATTAAAAGAATTTTTATTAATACCTGGAGCCACTCCCACACCTCCAGCATACAAAGAAACATAGTCACTCGTTACCATAGTGCCACCATTTAAAGCCGAAAAACAGTTGTCTTCATAATTACACGCATTAAAGGTAATTAATTGTGGTGGATTTGCAGCAGAAAACATATAGGGACTGTTTTCATTATCAGCCTTTATCATCATTTGATAATAGGGCTGCTGAAATGGATTACCTGGCATGTTAATTGAATACAAAATTTGAGTTCCATCACTTGCAACTACTGTTGAACCGAGTAACAGCACAAACAAACTTTTATATATTTTCATTTTTTTATTCATGATTTTCCTTTTTTTAATTTTAATTAGTTGATGGAGGAATAGTTATCACAGTATTTGTTTGTGGAATATACCCAGGAATACTAGTTGATGAAGTGGTTGCTGGATTCATAATCGATTGAATTGATGGAAGAGCTTTCGCTGTTATACCAGTATTTTCCATAAGAGCACGCCCTACCATTAATGCCCTTAAAAAGAGCCAATCTAACGGAGTCCCTTGTTGCAACCAATCAGATGCTTGTGGCTCTATTCGAGGCTCATTTATTGGCCAAATACCTTTTGCTTTCGGGGTAGTACTTGTTATGCCTATTTGCGCAGTAGGTGAAGAAGGAAGTGAATATAAAGGTAGATTATGCTCTGTAACATAATCATACGAAAGATTACCAATCACTCCTGCTGTAGGCATAGCTATCTGTGGTTCACCAATAATTTCGTTATTCGCTTTCATAACACTATACAAAGAATTTGCCGTAGTACTGTACAGATGCCCATTAAAAAGCGCCTGAAGAAACATATAAGCAAATGAATAATTATCACTATGGAATTTATTTCCTACATTTTCTTTTTCTAAATGAGATTGCAACGTTAGTGCATACAAACTCGAAATCCCCTTCCATACATCTCTTTGCGAAAAAGCTATTCCAAGAGAATTTTCAAAAGAAACTGGATATGCTCCTACAAATGTAGGTAACAATGGATTCTTAGGAAGAGAATCCAGTTGCTTTTGTGGGATTCCATAGGTTGTATTAAGAGAAGCAGGAGTAGTAACTTTTGCCTGTAATGGATTTGTCGCACTATATCCTTGAGCCAACGGATCTTGAGCAAACATTAATGGAAAATCAAATGAATTAAGCTTTACAACACCGGTAACTGTAGCAACTATAGGACTCCCTACCTGCTGACTGTTAGCACTAAGAGTTACTACTACCGCCCACGGCTGTTTATCTTCAAAAAAAGTAGATGGAAAAGGTACAGTAACTTGAGAACTAGTATTATCAACAGTTACTGGCGTATACGTACCACCCGAATTATTATAACCAGCAGTACTTGCAACTGTTTGTAATGTTATTAACGGACTTGTTGTAGCTGCAGAAGAAGCATTCATCGCACCAACTCCAACAATATAACTCCATGTTGGCAAAAGGCCATTATTAGGAGTTTGAAAAGCAACTTGCCTAAAAAAAGATCCTGATGTTAGAACTGGAGCACTTGCCCAATTATCGGCAGTTTCTTGCACAGCATATGAATTTATACCACCAGCAGTTATATTATTATAGACCTGAGTTGCAACAGGTAAAAATGAAATACTATTCTGATTTGGCAAATTTACCATAAAAGATGAGTAACCAGGGTATTGAAATCTGTATGGTAAACTACTATTTTCTGGATCATACGACAAATTTGTTATTGGAGCATTAACAGTGATCGGATAGCTCAAAGGATTGATTAATCCTTTTTGCGTTGGGCTAACTGTTGGCATTGCACTTGCAGGAAGTTTAGATGCCTGAGCAGGGGCTGTCTGACCAGAAGGTAGCACTACTTGCTGTATTCCATAAACCCCATTAGAACTTGTTGCATTAGTATTACTATTATTGATAACTATTAAGCCTACAAATGTTTCTAGCGCTCCTAAAGTAAACCCATTGTTCTGACTAATAGTACCGCTACTGATGCTGGTAAGACCGATACCATCAGGAGCAGTAATGTTTCTGAGATAACGGGACCAAGAAAATAAATTTTCAGCCGCAGTCATAAAAGTATTCACAATAGCTCGCTCTTGAAAAGCTGTTTTATTACTTGATGGATACAACACATTTAAAAAAGAGTTTTGATCCGAGCCTCCTTTTGGAGAAAAAATAAAAGCAGACGAAGCCATAGCTAGTCGGGCTGAAAAATACTCAATAATAGCTGCATTATAATAAGCAAGATCACCTGTTGTACTATTAGCAGTAATATACGATTGTAAATTAGGTATATTAATAGACCAGGTAGCATTTCCACTCAACAATGCCTGATTTGTAAAAGCTCCAGTATCAGAATCTAGAATAGCCTTTCCTCTTTTTGGCTTATACTGTGTTAATCCTGAGTTAACCCAAGCGCTAGCGGCCGTAGCTCCTTGTTGCGCTCCAAAGACAGAATCTAATGAATATGTCATTGTAGAACCATCTGGTTGATTTGCATTCGTCATTGCACTATTAGAAAGATTAGATGACCATACTGGCGGTTGTAATAACTGCGTATATAAAGGAGCGATAGACGTTCCCGGAGCTGAAAAACATGCTTTGTAGAGACCTGATAACGCATTTCCATAGAGACCCGGCTGATAGTAGGTGCTTGCCTGAACTCCCATTACTGCTAAAAACAGCATACCTTTTAAACAATTTTTCATCCCCGATTCTCCTTTTTTGATTTATATTTTTTTTATTACATTCATCTATATTATTTCAAATTGAATTCATTATTGCAATGGTTGTTTTAAAAAATAACAAAATAGACTTAAAAACCAATCTGCGTAGAGCATTAAAGAAGAAAATGTGTGCGCAAGAATCTTTATTCTTTGAATAACTTATTTTTCTGTTGCCCTATGCGTGCATGCATTTAGGATGTGCTTACACATACCCTAAAAATCCACCCGCCGTCGCCATCTTCAAAGCACCTAGTGAATGCTTGGCTTCTTCAACCACGCCCTTCGGGCGATGATCTTCGTGGGCTCCTAATAAAGATTGTTACCTTATTCAAAGATTCCCTTACCATTTCGGTCAAGTAAACTTTCCCTTATTGGGGATGACATTAAAAATTGGCTGTAATTATAGAAAAAAGAAATAGACACCATCATTATTAGGCGGAACTGAGTTGTCACCCGTTAAGGTGCGACGAACGATTGCAGCCGACAAGCAATCAAACAGCATGTTTGTGTCCTGATTCCATAAGGGGTAGACAAGTACCCCTTTGGCACTGCGCGTGAGCGCATACTTGCGTCTTGTACAAAAAAAGAAGAAAAAAACTTTCTTACTATCCGACATATGATTCGGCATTAACAATCATCCCCTGTTCCTGTCCCTGAACAGCAGCCTGAATATCGATACCCATTTTTTCAGGATTATTTTTATCACCCGGCAAAAATGATTCCGTATAAAGGGCAACAAGCATCCCATAGAGTTGTGAGAAAAAATCACTCAGAGCAAACATGTTTTCAGAATTTTTAAGCTTATTAAAAGGACCGCTTGGATCTTCTTCTGTTCCCATAAGAGACATAAGGCAATAATCTATTAATGCTGGAAATGTATTTAAATAAACCATTTGCTGAGTATTTAAATTTCCAAGCTTATCTAACCCAACCTCATCATTTGGAAGATCGAGTACCAATACTGATTTTAAAACGGTCTCTCCATTAACTTTTTCTCCTCTGACTGCCTGTAACCCTGGTGCATAGTAAGCAAAAGCGCATTTAAAAATTTTTCCAAGTAGAGCCACAGCACTGTCAGACTGTGCTTTTGTTAATGCTCCAGCATGATCTTGTACTACTTGTTGGCCAGCAGAACAATAAATAAAAGCATCCAATAAAAGAGTTTTCATTATCGTGTACTGATTTTGAGTAATTGCTGAATTATCATTTGCCAAAACTCCCCCACCTAATGCTGCAAATCCTTGCTGTGCTGCAAACCCTCCGTATGTTTGCCCTTGGGCAAGAACCTCTTTAAAGTGATCATTTGTATCAAAAGTAAAATTTATTTCTGACGCAGTTTTTTTTATTGTTGCTTTTAAAGCATTTCTTCCAAAAAGAGCTAATCGTTGTGTTACTGCATGCGCAAGAAACGAAACATATTTACCCCACGCTCTGCGATAATCAGCATCATCTATAAACGTATTGAGTGACGGCAATGCATTTGTACTATATGCGACCTTATAATTGTTATAAGCATTTAAGTAAAAATTAGAACTTTGAAAGTAATTTCCCCATTGCAATGCAAATGACTTTGAATCCTGTACCGAACCTTTACGAGGGAGCGCACATATTGAATATTTTACAGAAAAATTTAAATCTGAATCAGGTAAATTGGTAGGAGCAATTGAAGGATATCCTTCAAAAGCAGGAGCTTGTTGTTCATACATAAAAATAAGATCTCCACTACTTTCATATAATTGGCCCACCATACGGGAAAGAATTGCTTGATCAGAAGGCTCATTTGCGTAACTCATTGCCATTGAAGACAAAACAGAAATATCAGTAAGCACTTGTTTGTATGAAGAGCTTAATGGATATCCAATAAGAAATCGCGCATTGTTATTCATATAATTAGAATAATATAAAAAATTTAAACCATTAAATGAGTCGGTTGAGACCCAATAAATTCCCTGATTTTGTTGAATAGTTTGCACTCCATTTAAGGCACTAAAAACCCATGAATAAGCACTGGCAACTTTTTGATATAAAGAAGAATAAGCATCAAATGAATAATTTTTTTTCTGAAGTAAACTTAATTCTTTTGGAGGAGCTTGCTTCATGCAATTTTCTACTATCTGATCATATTGATTCATCAATGCAAAATAAGCACCAATTACCCCTTTAAATGCATCTGCTTGATGCGTAAATTTTTGGTCCGGAAGCTGAAAAAAAACAGTCCCTCCTATTTGTACTGTTTCTGGATTATAAGCATAAAAGCGTCCGTATTGAGTATAATAATATAAAGCCGTTTGATATTCCCCTTGAAAACGAGGAATCGCTGACAATGGACCATTATGTGATACAAATATAATATGTTGTGTACCATCTGACATTGTCTGATTTTGTAATGCATAAGAAGCATAAAGATAGGCCCTTCCGCATTGTATTCCTTGCGTTACTAGCTGAGTCACTTGATTACCGTACCGCTCAACTTCTTGATCAAGAGTAGAAAATTCACTCACGTAACCATTTTCAGTCAAAAATTTTCTATATAAAGGGATCGCAAGACTGGTAACTAATGATGTATCAGAGGGGGTACTGGTAATTGTTTTTTGAGAACCAATTATTTTTTGAGCTTGAGCCAGAAGGTCTTGATACGTAACAACCGGTAGAGAAGTATTACCCGATGTTTTTGCTGTTGATAAAACAAGAGCAAACTGTTTTTCTTGCTGCGCTTTTAACGTAAGATCAATTTCTGAATAGCGAAGAAGATAATCTGGTCCATTTTCAGAAATAAAATCTGTTTTTACTGTTTCAACTTTTTTTGGTTGCACAGGAATAGAAGCAGTTTCAACTTTTTCTGGTTGCCTCATAACACTATGGTTATTAAAAGCATTTGACGCTCTTCTTACAAAACCAAATATCTCAAGTGCTTCTTTTTTATGAGTATCAGGGCTTTTTGGCTCTATAAAGCTAAAAACTTCTCGATTATTTGCTTTTTTTAATGCTGCAGCGGCTTTAGTTAATGTTTGATTTGCAACAAATTGACCTGAAAAAGATGGCTGTAAAGCAGCATACTTCGCAAGTAAATTGGTAACTTTATCTGAAGGAATCACCAATGAATAATAAGAAAAAGCAGTACCATCTGTAAGAGCTTGTTGTACTTTAATAATCATCTCTGAACGATCACTTTTCCCAAAAAAATCAATTGCTTTCGTAAAATTTTGAATAATTTTATCGTACGTTTCCTGCAATGAAATTCCATAATTCCCTGCCTTAAAGTCTGCTTTTAGTCCATCAAGCAACACGGTCCCTTGAGCAAGATACAACTGAGCAAGATTTGCCAAAGGATCAACCATCTGAGGGCAAGTCACCATCGACGCACTAGGAAAAGCAGACGTAATCACCACTTGCGCAACATTTTGCACAACCGCAGGAACTTGCCCCACAATCGACTGTTCCTGCGCAGAAACTGATGTTTTGGTCAATGCAATAAAATCGGATACCGTTACCCCTGGAGTAGTAAAACAGAGCTGCTCTCTTTTTTGATGAATAATCATACGTTGCATATCATCTTGTAATGTTACAAGTTTTTGTACTTGTTCAATTGCTTTTTGATAAGAATTTTCTTGTACCAATGACGATAAAGCTTGTAAATCTCTTGTAAGTTTTTGAGTAAAGCTTTGCAATTCTTGCTGTAAAAAATTTATCGAATCAAATGAACTTTTCCACCCCTTTTTTTGAGCAAGGTATCCACGGTAATACAAGGCTGCTGCATAAAAAGAAGCGTAATCAGTACCTGAAGAAGAAACATACCATTGAGCATAAGTAGTAAGTGTTTCAAAATAACGAGCTTGAGCGTCAACATTTCCTGCTAGCCCAGCAGCACAATAACAGGCAAGAGCTGATTCATAATCAAGTGAATTTTTTGCATTTTTACGTACTAGATCACCTTCAGCAACTAGCAATGACATCCCAGTATCTGAACCATATTTATTTTGTAAAAGAGTGGTTATTTTATCTGAAATTGCAGCAGTATATCCAGGAGCAAAAACACCAACAAGCGAAGGATCTGTGCACAATGTTTGAGCCTGAGTTGCAAGAATTAATGCTGAACTTACGACCGTTTGAGTATACTGCGGATACTCTTTAACTAACTCTAAACAAGAGTCACTATTCATCAAAGACCAATAAATTTGAGCAAGCAAACTAAATTGAGCAAATCCAGAAATAGAAAGGCCTGTAAAGAGCCCTTGATAAGGCAACTGTAAAAGCCCATTCATTGATTGCAAAGCAGTAGTTGGCTGAGATAAAACTGCATCAACCTTGCTGAAATTCTCGTAAATTTTTATGTACTGTAAAGCCCCTTCTGTAACTCCTTGCACGCTCCCTGAACCAAGATTTTCATGAGCTGCCATACCTTGTGGCAACACAGTTAAATCTTTTTTTAATTGCACGGGAGCTTGATTATAAAACATACCTTCTGAAGCCTGAATAAGATTTTCTAATATCACTAAAGAATTCTGAAGATACTGTTTTATCGCCACTCCTGTAGCAGAAGAATCAGTTTGGTAAGCATTAAGCATATGTGAAAAAACAGGCACTGCTTGCCCTGCTAACCATGCAATACCTTGATTGACAGGAGTTAATGTTGTTTTATTTTGAGCTGCATCATAATAAAACATTTGAACAAACCCATTTGGATAATCACTATGCCAGCTACTTGCTTGTTGTGCTGTTACCGTTCCTGATAACGGCGCTGTCATTTGAGAAACAAATGATGCAACAGCAAATTGATAATACTGCGTATAAGACTGCAAAAGCATTTGATAATCAGAAAGAGTAACCGCATCGGTACGATGAGCAAGAACCGATGCCAAAGCATTATTACCACTATATTTAAAACAACTGGCTGCAGTTTGATAAGCACCAACAGCCCCAGCAAAATCATTATTACCAAGACATGTTTCCGCCTTATTCCAATAAGAAATACCTGAATCTATATACGATGCAGATTGTAAATAGGCGTCTGCACTGGTTGCATCAAGCTGTAAGTTATAATATTGAGCGGCCTTTTGATAATATCTCTGAATAAAAGGAAGGATTTGTACTACATTTGGATAAAAAGAAGATGAATTTTGAGTTGCCTGCTGAAGCCCTATCATCTGATTTTGATAAGCCGTTGAACTAGTAGACTTTGCTAATGCTGTAATATTATTTTGACCAATAAGAGCGCAATACAGATACCATGAAGCCATCGAACCATTCAATGCTTGAAGAGCTAACGATGGTGTTTGATACGCACCAAAAGTAGGTAGAGGATTTACTTGCTGTAACTGGCCCAGAGCTGTTTGCCCTAAGGTATAAAACTGCTCAAGACAGGATAACATATCTACTAATCCAAAAGAATTAAATCCATTTCCATCAATATCTATTAAAGACTGGCTCAAAGCAGAAGATGGTTGATATTCTGTTGCAAGCGATTGCGCAAGAGCAAGTGCAAATTGCGCACAAATTACTCCTCGCTGTTGTGCATAGCTTGTATAAATGGAACAATAATTTTCAGACAAACCCTTTGTATCAACTCCCTTGATTGTTTTTAGACTAGGAAAATCATCAGCCCCACCAGAAAAATGAGCATCAAATGCTGCTTGCATCTTATTCATTGCTGCATCAAGAGCCGGTAATTCCGTACTTAAAAAATACTGTGCCCCAGATTCAAAAAAAGTAGAAAGAGAAAAAGCCGCAAATCGTAATTTTAAAAAGGTAATGCTTTGGGCGGCGAGCTCTTTATAAATGGCAATCGCAAGAGAATCCTTAGCAAATGCACGAACAAAGGGCTTATCAGAATTTATTTTATCACCGGCTTCAATTAATGCTTTATTCTGTTGCGCATATAAAGGCCATACCTGATTAAGCAAAGAAAGATATGACAAATTTTGCCCAACAAGCCACTGTTCAAATGCACTAAACCCTTCCTTGTCAAAAATGTTAACGGTTGTTCCGCCCAAAAGAGATGGTGCGGGTGCCGCTTGCCCTTTTTTAAGAAAGCTAAATAGTTGAACAGAAGCACGAGACTCTTCTTTATATTTTTTTAAAAAAGCTTTTACCTGATTTGAAAGAGGTACCATCCTTTGTTCAATAGCAACAAATTGAGACCAAAAAAGATTATTTTCATCATTATTACTTGGTTTCTCTCTAGGCATAAAACTAAATATTTCTACTTTTTCAGAACCTTTTTCTCTGTCAGATGGTCTATGCTCAAATCCAAATACTTCTAATTTTTCGGGGGTAGTTTCTTTTTGATGGCGAGGTTCAAATCGAAATACTTCCATTGGAAAAACAATGCGCACATCTAAAGAAAAAATCAAAATAATGAGTAAATACCTACAATAGCTTTTTTGCTTCATGAGCTCTGCCTTTCTTTGTCAGTAACTTGTAAATGTGAATACGTCTTGTCTTACTACTGACAGAGCAAAAGCTCAATAATTTACGGATATGAATCCCCAACGTTCAGTCGGTAACAACTCTACTACGTAGCTGCTCGCCTCCTATCACTAAGGACGCCGATCTATACCGAAGTACGGATTTGCAATGTCTTAAGCTCCTCAATTGAAGTGGTCTGAGTTGCTGATTTATCAGGACGATACTGAACAAAACGAGGGAACCTTAATGCAAGTCCAAGGGTATTTTTTGCTTTTCCAGCAGTATGAATAGGAGAAATAGTAATTTCATCAGCCAGCACTTCACACACTAATTCAGGAGCTATCCACACCATAGGAGCAAGATCATCAGCACAAATAACATTATTTGGTTTTTTTAAAACAGCACTCTGATCGCACTGTTTTTTCAGCTCAATCCACTGACTATCAGTTAATCCTGTTCCTACCTTTGCTACCGTTTCATAGGAATCATCTTCGTGATTATAAATCCCTACTAAAAATGCTCCAATACCAAATTGAGCACGCTTTCCCTTACCTGAATAATAGCCAAGAATAACTACATCAAGAGTATCTTGAAGTTTTTCTGATGCCTGATATTTCAATTTTATCCAATTAAAACTACGCTTACCTGCTTGATAGACAGAATCAGGTTTTTTAATAACTAATCCTTCAAGACCGGCAGCAATTTCTTGAATAAAATACGCCTCAAGTTCTTGCGATGTTGTAATAGGAATTTCTTGAATCATCTGAATAGTCTGCGTTGCATAGTTATCAACTACTTCTTCAGAAACTTTTTTATTACTCATACCATCAAATACATTCATTTGAGCTGGTATTTTTTTTTCAACCACTTCTTGCACTTGTTTATGATGCCCTACTAAATACTCTTCAAACAATTTTTCAAGCAAAGCGCGACGATCTTTTTGTTCTGTATGCAATAAACTTTTTCCATTTAAATACATAAGATCAAACATATTAAGTTGTAACGGCAATTCAGAAACAAGCTCTTCAATCCCATGCTTACGTCGACGCTTTACTGTTTCCTGAAATGATACAAAAGTACCAGTATTAGGATCGTAGACAATCGCTTCTCCATCAACAATTAAACTTTTAACAGGAAGATTCATACATGCTTTTAAAAATTCAGGAAACATAGCAGACATATCAAGAAGATTGCGCGAAAAAAATCGAATAAGTGGTGTCTCGCCTGTTTTATCAATATGAACCTGAAGCCTAAAACCATCTAATTTTGGCTCTGCAACACAATGACCAATTTTTTCTATAATTGCTTGCGCGCTTGGCAACCGTTCAGCTGCTGCAGGGCGAAGTGGAATACCAACACAAATGCCCATTTCTTGAATAGCAGTACTACCTGATTCTTTTAACTTATAAGCAATAAGGCCAATATCAGCGCACACATTATAGGCATGCTCAAGATCTGGGCGTAATGACTTGCCACCGGTTTCCATCCACGATAATGCATCTATAATGGTCATATCAGAAAAACCAAGCCGCAGTGTGCCAAGAACAATACGTACAATATATTTTGCAGACACTGAATCAACTGTTCTTAACAATTCTTGTAAAAGTACACTTTTTTTTTCTTGAGAACCTGTTCCTGAAATTTTTTCAATCTCTACTAACTTTTGATAGACCTCAGAAATCGTTAAATCTTCCGTAGCATTCCACGCATGCTCCTGAATAACCAAGCCCAAATCGCCTAAAGCATGCATTAATTTTTCAACCTGCTCTTCTGAAAGTGCTAAAAGGTGTGCAACAATTTTAGACATCGTTTTTTGAGCAATAACAAATTGCGTACCAATATAAGGCGGATTTAAAACTCCCATTGCAAGATAACTAAGCTCTTGAATTTCTTGCGGAGTTGCTTTTTTAAATACCTTCGCCAATTCTTCTGTGATAGCAAGACGAGATTGTATTTTTTCTATTGCAGCAAATGCATAGGCTACTTCATTAAATTTCATATTTTTCTCCAAAGGCTTTAGCCGACAGCCTGACACAGTCTCAAAGACCACGGCATAGGTTTAACAAAAGCTGGTGGCGATGAGGGATCTTTCAAACCATCTTCACACACTTTTAAAACATAAACGAAAATACGGTCTAAATGAAAAATGACGCCAAAGGCGCCATAATCATGTTTCAGTAAAAACTATTTTTAAAACTGGTAGCGGCGCAGGGACTTGAACCCCGGACCTTCGGATTATGATTCCGCTGCTCTAACCACCTGAGCTACGCCGCCATACCAAAGTTTTTATATACTCAATTTAGTCATACGAGTATTGTTAAGAACAAATCCAAACAATGAACGTAAGAATAACAATCCAGTTACAAGAGTTGAAATAATTCCAAGCATCATAGTAACAGCAAAACCTTGCACAGGACCAGTACCAAATTTATAAAGAACTATACTCATCAAAAAAGTAGTTATGTTGGCATCAAGAATGATTACCCAAACATCAGAAAACCCTGTTTCAATTGCATTCTTAAAACTCATACCCGTCTGCAAAGCTTCACGAACTCGTTCATAAATTAAAATCGAACAATCAATAGCTGTACCAATCGTTAATAACATACCAGCAATTCCTGGTAATGTAAGCGTTGCACCAAGCCAAGAAAGACAAAATATGGTCAAAAGCAAGTTATAAAGAAGTGCGAAAAATGCTAACAATCCACTTACTTTATAAACAAAGACACTAAACAAGAGCAATAAACCCATACCTATTAAGCATGACATAATACCTTGACGAATCGATTCTTGACCAAGTGATGGTCCAATACGACGCTCTTCTTCAAATTTTACCGGCGCTACAAATGAACCCGATTTAAAACTTACTGCCAAGTCTTGAACTTCATCCCAAGTGAATCTACCAGTAATAACACCACTGGTATGAATCGTTGATTGCACCGTTGCTGCTGAAATCACTTGACCATCAACAATCACCGCAATAGTACGACCTTGGTTCTTGCTCGTTAATTCGTAAAATTTATCTCCACCTTCTGGTCTAAATTCAAAGGCAACAACAGGTTCTGTGCCGTTCATGCCACCAAGAGCAGGCTCTGCGTTCTTTAAATCTCTACCAGTTAAATCAGTGTAGTCAGGAACTAAATAAAAAGAATTTTGCCCTTTACGTCCTTCTGCACCAGGAATAATCATTGTTCCTTCAGGAAGAGCATAATTATATTTTTCAAGAAGATCTTCTTCTGAATTAGCCACATCTTCAACGAGCTTGATTTCAAGCTGAGCAGTCTTGCCAATCATTTCCTTTGCACGAGATGGATCATCAACTTGTGGCAATTCGATAACGATATCTCTATCTCCCTGACGAGAAATAGCAACTTCTGCAACGCCTGTTTTATCAAGACGTCTACGAAGCACATCTATATTACTTTGAACAGCCCAATCTTTAATCTGTTGAATTAAATGCTCCGGCAAACGAACTTTTACTTCTGTGCCAAGGTCATTGTGCACTCCAAGATCTTCATTATGAGTTTTTAAAAAGCGCGTTGTTTTTTCTGCGTCTTCCACAGTTGCACAAGTAAGAATGAACGAATGTCCTTCAACTTTTTGAGATGTAGGATAAATTCCCTGATCTTTTAAACGATGAACAGCTGAACGCATACGTTCAATCAACTCAACTTTAACTGCTTCTTCAGTTTGCACTTGAAGAGTAATATAAAACCCTCCAACCAAATCCGTTCCTAATTTTAAATGCTGCTTGAGCGGCCACACAAAATACGTGCCAACTGCTGCAAGAGCCATCCAAAAAAAGAAGCCGTATGCTGACGTGCGACTTGTTAAACTTGCCATGGATCCTCCCGAATCTCTAAATCACTAACTACTACTCTTTTTTAAAAACTTTTTTTCTTTTCTTTTTCAAACCAACCGAGATTGGCCTGCCATTCATTTTTACAAAAATGAATGGTGCCGAAGAAGGGACTCGAACCCCCAAGAGATTTCTCCCACAGCCACCTCAAGGCTGCGTGTCTACCAATTTCACCACTTCGGCATATATTACTTATATGATGCGCTTAAATTTACCAGATTTTTTCACGCTAATCAAACTCGAATAACAAGAACTCATCATCTTCTTGCTTACCACGTTTGCTATCACTCTTTTTGATAAGGCCCAACAACTCAACTTTTTGAATAAATTACTTTACAAACGGAGAAACGGCATGCCCCTGCTCTTCGTAATGCACAGCATCATGAGAAAAAGCAGGATGATTATTTTTTTGCTCATCTGAAGGATTTGTTGATACCGTATGAAGTTTTTCTTGTGGCATAACTGATACTGGATGAGCAAAAGATTCTACCTGATGTTCCGACTTAAATGGATTTTCTTCTTCTGACATTACTGAAGAATGGATCGGCAAAGAATCTTCCTTATGAGTTGGCTCTATAACGCGCCCTTCGTGAGTATCTGCTTCTAATTTTACATGATCAACTTCAGCGATACTATCATGCTGGTCATGATCTTTTAGAGCGAGTTCATGCTCTAGAGAAGACTCATCTTGCTTTATTTCTTTTGAAACAACACTTTCAATCTTCTTTTTTTCATCTTCTACTTTTAATTTCAATGTTTTTTCACGCGCCTTTACAACTGATTCTTCTTTACCAAACCAGTCCTTAACTCGAGAAAATAACGAACTTGCAGAGTGTAAAATTCGATCAACAACATGTAAAACAAACATTTTTGCTGAATCTATAAAGTTTGAAATTATTCCGGTTGCCGGTACTGGCTTACTATTCTTTTTTATTTCTTTCTTTTTTTCTGCAGCTTCAAATTCTTTATCATGCTCAGAAATTTCTTTTTTTAAGCGCTCTGCTTCTTGTGCTTGTTCTAGAGCTGCTGCTTCTTTTTTTAAATCAACGCTCGCTTGTTTCAGTACTTGAACCTGAGAACTAATGCTTTGGGAATGAGTACGAGCAGTTTGCAAAGTTTGATTGAAATAAGATGAAAATTGACTCGTAATATACGAATGAACATTTTGAATATCTTTTAAAAGACCTTCGGTTTCATAATAACTTTTACGCGCAATCTTATCATTTAACTCGCGAGCAATATCTTTAAAATTTTCCCATGCTTTCTGTTCATACTGATTTGCAATATCAATTTGCTTAAAAAGAGTATCGAGCGCTTCATCAATTTTTTGATCAATTGCTTGTAAAGCTTTTAAATCTAATTTTATTTGCTCAAGATCATGTTGTTTATGTTGTAATGCATTATATAACTCTTCTTGCTGTTTATTTAAAAAGCCCTGTTCTGGTTTTTCTTTTTTTACAAACTCAAGACAATGCTCAATAATATCTTGCAACTCACCTTCCTCAAGCCCTATTTGGCCATAAGAAATATCTAATTCACGATCGAGTCTATTTCGTTGGGCAATATAATCCATACGAGCGCTCATAATCTCATTAAACACTTCTTTAATCTGCTCATACACTCCTTCAGTTTTTTCCCACCACACACGCTTTAAAAGCCAATTTCCACTTCCTTCTTGCTCAAACGTATCTACTTCACTATCAACTACTGCAGCTTCTCCCGTATCAGGATTCTTTTCGGTATCAATTTCTGAAAACGAATGTTTTTCTCCAAAAGCATCTGAATGTTGTTGATTAAAATGATTATTTTCTTCTGGCCGATACCGTTGTTGAGCGCCCTGGTTAAATCTATTTTCTTCTGGTCGATATCCTTCCTGCATAGGATGCTGCCCAAAAGGAGCTGGTTGTTCAAAACCACCAAAACCTTGATGAGGCTCTCTTGGTCCACCTTGCCGCTCAGGCAATTGTTCATGTGACATAAATGGATTTTGTTGATTAGGTAAAGATGGTGGAGTAAACCCTCCAGCTCTTGCTGGTTCTTCGTGAGGAGGTTCAAATGGATTTTGCCCTGCCACAGAGGCAAATGGATTTGGCCCAAAAGGAGAAAGAGGCTCTATTGTAAAAGAACCTCCGACATATCCAAAAATAAGTAGCGCTACTAGTTTTTTCTTCACTTTTTTGACTCTCCTTTACAAGATTCAATTATAACGTTTTTGCAAGTTCTTTAAGTTCATTAAAGAGACTTTTTGATAGCTCTTCTGCTTCCCAAGAGGTATAGCTCCATTTAACTCCAGCGTCAACACGGCTCAAAATTGAACGATCACTCTTAATATCAATAATATCAACTCGAACAATATTTATTAAAGGATGCACCTGAGAAGGAGCACGCACCACACCAGCACGACCAAGAACGCTATAAGCAACGTTACCTTCATCCATAAAACACATCATCACTTTTTTTTGCCAGACCATATTATGGTAGCCAGTGTGATCTTTGTGAATTGCTATCAAAATACTTTCAAGCCCTTTTGGATAAATGCATTGCAGAGGAGTGGTGTGCGGAAGTCCCTTTTCAGAAAACGTTGCTAACACCGCTACCGTTTGGCCATTTTTTAATACCGCTACCAAATCTTCTGGTAATTTAACACCAACATGTTTTGCCATAATTCCACATACCTTTTCGTGTATAGTACTTCGACTTTCTTGTTCTTTCACACCGACAGGTGAGCAGAAACCTCATTTTCTAACGCCAAAGACATTGGCGTTAACTTAATTTTTTGTCCCTCTTTTTGTAGCAATTTCTTTTGTTCTAACGCTTCTACACGACTAAAAAAAAGCTGCTGCCTTTCTTCTGACAATCCCTTTATTACATCTGAAATCAAAACACCTTTATTTCTTCTTAATCCCAGCATTAATGTTTCAAGACGCGCCGCTTCATCTGTTACCACTTCAGCAGAACAGATGACATCACGCCCCTCTTCTTGAGCCTGCATATACGTCTGAATATTTTTTTCATTCTGTATGCGAGCCCCTCCATCAAATGACCATGCCCCAATCCCCACTCCCTTAAATGGTTTTCTATCCCAGTATACCTGATTGTGCTGAGATGCCCATCCTGGACGAGCAAAGCTTGATGTTTCATACTGCTCAAAACCACCAGAAGCCAAGGTTGCAACAGACCAATAATACAAATCAACCGTTCCATCATCAGGAGGAAGCATAATCTGGTTACGCGCAACTCTAAAATAAAGTGGAGTTCCTTCATGTACCGATAAAAAATACATCGACACATGCTGAATCGGCCAACTAATAAGTTCATAAATAAACTCTTTCCATTCTTGATCACTCACTCCAGGCAAGCCGATAATGATATCAATTGAAACAGAAGAAAAGTTTCCCGCAAGTTGTTCTATAAGTTGACGAACTTGTGCTGCACTTTGCTGTCTATTAAGGTTTTGTAACACTGTATCGTTTAAGCTTTGAACCCCCACACTAATGCGGGTAATGCCAGCTTTTTGCCATACCGCAATTTGTTCTGGGCGAACTGTTCCCGGATTTGCTTCTATAGTAATTTCAGAGATCGACTGCATATCAAACGTATGTTTAAGTGTATCAAACGTGTCAAGTAGCAATGTGTCCGGCCACGTACTTGGAGTACCTCCACCAATATAAATGGTTTTTAAAGGAACTGGATTCACTTGTGCTTCTGAAAAACGAATAATCTCGTTTTTCAATGACTCATGGTATCGCCCCATATGCGCATCCTGCCCTGCTAATGCAACAAAAGGACAAAAATGACATTTGTAAGGACAAAAAGGCCAATGAATATAAAGCGATTCTGTTTGAGCCTGAGCGTTATACCGCACCTAATCAACTCCACGGTAACATTTAAGAAGTGTAACACTTAAAAATAAGGAAAAGTATTAGAGTACCTATTTTTTTCAAACCATTCAACCAAAGGAGCTCATGAAAAAATCTTTAAGCTCAACCAAAAAATAACCGTGCCGCCCGAAACCAACTAAAATATACAATTGAATTTCAATCAAGCTTATTTTGGATTCATCCTATCAAAAAAGAATTAAAAATAGGCTTAACCACCCCCCTGTTGTGAAATAAATTTCCTATTGTACAATTGTTACTAATGTTACATTTCATAAACTTTGGAGGTATAAAATGAAATCTATACTAAAAACCGCCCTCGTGGGCTTACTGCTTGTTGCAGGAACTACAAAACCAGTCGCTACAGTAACTGAAATCAAAGCTTCTTTAATTGGTATATTGCCTGAAAGTCGATCTACTGACACGACTATTAATCATTGTCTTGGAGGCGCTAACAGTGTCTTTTGGGCATGCGCCTACATTAATCAAAAACTTGCTGCTCATACTACCACTCAAAACTGCACAAGCTATTACTTTGACTACTGTTTTCCATCTATTAAAGTCATTAGCGAAGATTATGCAAATAATACACAAATAAAGCTGATTATCATAAGAGAAAATAATGCCGTTGTTGCAGGTCTTAAAATTACCTTCACCAATAATAAAAATACAGGTACAGAATATTTAGATGCGACAACAACTAATGATTTGCTCACAAAGCCTTCTATCCCTGCAAAATGGGGCGCTCTCTATTCTGTGATTAACTACCCAGCTCATTTTGCGTCAACTGTGTATTGGACAGCTGGAGCATTCGCAGTAGCAGGAATCTTAGGCACATGGGCATGGAATACTTCAGCTGAAAACGCATCGCTCAGAGCAACCTTATCTAATCCACAAGTCGTAGCTGTTTTAGCAAATCTTGCTAAAACAAAATAATCCCGTCGATTAAAAACATACGCATTAATAAAAAGGTCTGTCCGTTCTATCCCTCATAGTAAGAACAGCAGGCCTTTTTATTAAAATGTTTTTTATTACTGTAATGTAATAAATTTAAAACAATGCTATCCTGCTAGCACTTTAACAATGCACACCGTTACTACACATAAAAAATAATCTTTTAAAAAAAAGGAATTATATGAAAAAAAATGTACTCTTTTTAACACTCTCACTGCTTATATCCCTACCGCTTACTGCAGCTGGAAGTGATTACTATGACTATCCTTATGTAGAGACAGAATCTATAAAAATTGAATTGCCTTATGAAACTGATATCGATGCTGACGGTCCTTTCGGCAATGGAATCGAGACAAGAAATCCTAAAGATATATTTGAAGAGGCTAAAAAACTTGTTGAACAGTCTCGAATTGAAAAAAGTAAGAAAACTGAATACTATCTTTCAAAACGATTTCAAGACCTACAAACAAAATCTGGTCAATATATTACAGAGCCTTCTATTCGCTATTGCCATGCAATAAATGCATTGCGCAAAGATTTGCATGCTAAACACAATATTGATCGTATTGTTGCTCTTATAAGAGGGAATCGAAAATCTTCATCATCACAAAAAAGAGAAGCTTCCACTCTTCAGACGATTCTTAAACCTAAAGACAAAAAAATTTCTGATAAAATTAAGGCTATTTCTAGAGAAAAAATAAAAGCTCTTGTTGCTCTACTTTATTCAGTAGAGGTATTAAAAAGTTCTGCGCCTGCTAGTGCGGGAGCAGCAGCAGCACAATCTCGAGAAGAAGATGATGAAGAAGATGATGAAGCGCCTCAAGGAATGGTAAGAAGAAACGCAAAAAGACATCCTGTTGCCCCAGCACCACAAACTCCTTCATCACCTACGGCTGAAGGCAGAAGAGTTCAATTTAATCCTGCAGTAAAGCAAGCTCGATTCCAAGCAACAGATGCAGAATTTCTTTCTATGCATGGCGAATCTTTAACCGATTCAGCTACAACAAAGCTCCTTGAACGCAAAAAAACTCTTGGTACCATTGTTAGCGATCAAAATGCAGATTCGATTCAGGAAAGAATACAAGTTGGATCAGTTATCGCGCTTAATGATTTGCCATCGTTTCCAGCACCACATGCTGCAGCTGATCAGACACAAAATCCTGATAAAAAATAATCTATTTTTAATTTGATTTAGCTCTGGGGCTAGGGAATTTTCCTGGCCCCTTTTCATTATAGCTCTAACTGTTTTTATTCAAAAAAGAGCTGTATCTATCCCAAATAATACTATTGACGCACGAATTAATCATTACTACACTAGTTTTTTTATATTATTTTTAATGGAAAGCTTCGTCGAATGTTACAATTTTTTGTTTTAATTCTTATCTGCTCACCATATACCAGTATGGCATCAACATCGCATCTAGATACGGATAAAAAAATCACTTCTCTCTTTGATCTAAAACATGAATCTATCGCTGCCGAATTAGCTTTAGCAAAAAAAATCCAATCTCAATCTCCGGACTTAAGCAATTATAAATCTGGATCTTTACGACGCCCACACTCACAACTCTCTACCGATTCAGGATCAGCAACCCCAACAACCCGAAGTGACTCGCGCGCAATTATAAATACTCCTGAACTACCTGAACCATCACACACTGCTGATAATGTTCTTGGCTTATTATTTAACTAACTATTAATTTTAAACAGGGAGCTTGAAAACATGCTATTATTTTTTATAATTTTGACTCATCTTTCATTTTTTGCATCAGGGGCAGAAAGATCTCCGCTTTCGCGAGAACAATTTCTTGAACCAAAAGCATGTTTTAGAACCCCAGAAGAAAGCATACCTAAACGGTCTGAATTAGAACTTACGATCGAAGAATTTAAAGTATTACAAAAAGAAGCTCAATGCTATGAAGGCAGAAAATTAACTAAAGAAGAGCGCCCCCTTCTTAGTAGTGATTATTTAGAACAAATTTTAAACAATCCTAATCAAGACGTTACTATTGCAACGCTTACTTCTACTTTTCAAATTTTTGTACGAATTATTCTTAGAGAAAGACATGCAGACATTGATTATATCGTAGAAAAGCTTAAAAAACTTTCTACTCTTGCCGATGACCAAAAAGTAATTCTGATAAAAGCTGAAAAAGAACGCGACCTTACAATCCTTGAAGAATTACTCAAAGCTACTCGAGCTCCAGCATTTAGAGCTGCAGCTTCTCCTTCTAAGTCTTGTTTAAAAAAAGATAGTCTATTTCCTGAACAACTTTTTTCGGATCATGATTCAGGCCACGATCATGATAAAGAGGAAAAAAGAAAAGTCACTTTTGCAGATCTTTTTGACGATGATCAAGCTTCTGATGAAAAAAGCTATCCAGGCTGCACAATAGACACCCTCGAAGAACTCTCAAAAGATCTTTAAAATAATGAAGACTTACTCATGTAAAGAATGAATGAGTACCTTTGTTTTTTTAATCGCATCTTCCATACGTTCTTGAACCGCATGTTGATGTGCAAATTTAATAAAAACAACTCCCTCAAAAAGATCTTTCATCGTTTCATACACATGTGTTGGTATACGTTCTGAGGTATTAAGAAACTCTAAAAGCTCTGCATCTGTTTTATCAACAAGATACATACCATAACGCTCTTGTAAGTACTGCTTCATAACTTCTGTTAATCGCATATAAAATAACTGTCCATCAGAAAAATTAGTTTTTTCAAGAACATCGATCTCATGCAAAGCTTGTTGCCAATATAAAAGAGCCGACGGTTTGCGTGTTTTTTTATAAAGAACATAACAAAGAGCAGCAGTAAGAATAAAAACAACCGCGCATAGTGCTATTTTTGTAGTGGTCGAAAGCCACCACGGCTCATAGACAATGTCATAGATATCAATCAACTCAACTTTTTGTTGTTCCATACTTGCCACTCCTTTTTAAGTTTGAATGAATGTTTTTTTTACAGTCACTCCCAGAGAGGGATGACATTGATTTTTTTATACTATTAATTTTCAAATACATTCTAAAGCTATGATGTAGCGCCATTTAATCTTTACGAGAACATTCTTTGTCTGCAAAAACGAACTAATTCTCCCATAAATGGTTTTTGCACTTCAAGATCCATCAAGTCTGCTCCACATTTTTTTAAGGTAAAACCAACTTCTTTATGCCATTCTTTCATATGCACTAACAAATCCTTTGATCCTGTTTTTAAAAGACCACAATCTCCTGTTTCAGGATCACGCACCGCAAGAAAACCCACATCAGGAAGCGCCTGTTCAGACTGATCAAAGCAGCGAATGGCAACCGTATCATATTTTTTACATACGATTCGTAATAATTTCTCGTACCCAGATCCTACAATAAAATCTGATATCAAAAAAACAATTGCATCTTTTCTGTTCATTTGAATAAGCCTGTGCAATGCAGGTTCAAATGATGTAGTTCCTTCAGGGACATGATTAAAAAGTGTTTCCATAATCAAACGAGTATGCTGCCTGCCACTTTTAGGAGGGATAACTGTTTGTACCTGATCGGAAAATAAAATTAATCCAACTTGGTCTTTGCCATAATCGGCTACTAAAGCAAGCACACTTGCAATTTGAGCAAACAATTCACTTTTTAATTCTTCAGAAGAACTAAAAAAAGTTGATGCTGAGCCATCCACAACCAACATGATGACACGATTACGCTCTTCTATGTACTCACGAACCAACAATTTATCTTGTCTTGCGGTTCCTTTCCAATCGATAAAACGAACATCATCTCCCTCTTGATAATCACGAATTTGATCAAATTCAAGACCTGATCCCTTTTTTGCAGAACTATAATCCCCAATCAAAGTGCCACTCAGAAGACGCCTGGTGTGAATCTCGATATTTCTGACTTTTTGCAAAATTTCTTTACTAAGCTTCATACGAACAACTCCACGTGTCATTCCCGGCTTGCTATCGCAAGCAGTAAGGGAACTTACAATAAATAAGGTTCAAGAACTTTTGGTAAAACAATGCTGCCATCAGCTTGCTGATATGTTTCCATTAACGCTACCATTAAACGCGGAAGTGCCAGTGATGATGCATTTAATGTATGCACTAATTCAGTTTTATCGCCTGCTTCTTTGCGATACCGAATTTTCCCGCGACGAGCCTGAAAATCAGTACAATTACTTGCGGAAGAAACTTCATAATATTTTTCTTGTCCCGGTAGCCACACTTCAATATCATACGTTTTTGCTGAAGCAAAAGAACAATCTTGTCCTGCCAACAAACTAACACGATAATGTAATCCCAGCTGTTGTAAAATGTCTTCTGCGCATGCAATCATACGATCCTGCTCTACTGCAGATTTTTCTGGCTCACAAAAAGATACTAATTCAACTTTTTCAAATTGATGAATGCGAATTAATCCACGTTCCATTTTTCCATAATTACCTACTTCTCGACGAAAACAACTTGTCCATGCAGTCAAGCGAATCGGTAGCTCATCAGTAGGAATAATCGTATCGCGATATTTATTTACTAAACTCACTTCAGCGGTAGGAATATTATACAAACCATCAGCAGCAACCGTAAAAACTTCATCTTTAAATTTTGGAAAATTACTTGCAACAGTCAACGTTTGCTCGTTGGCCATTGCTGGTGGAATCGCAACCTCAAAGCCATGTTTTTTATTATTTTTAAGCATAAAAAATGCGAGTGCATACAAAACACGCGCACCTTCTTGGTCGTACCAAACAAAATGAGAACGAGCTACATTAGCGCCCGTTTCAAAACTAAACCATTTATTGTGAGCCGCTAATTCTTGATGATGTTTAATAGGAAAAGAGAATTCAGGTTTTTTTCCATATTCTCTAACTACCACGTTTTCTTCTTTATTGCCTTCTGGAATATCATCTAGCGCGAGGTTAGGACAAGTAAGAGCAAGCGACATAAATTGTTCTGTCAATTCCTTAAGTTCGGCTTCTTTTTCTTTAAGATCTTTACCAACAGTCACTGATTCTTGACGAATATCATCAGTAATCCCTGACTTTGCTTGTTGAGCTAAATCATTTTTTTGGGAACGTAAAAGTTCAACATGGCTAGTGAGCTCACGAACTTTTTTATCAAATGCTAAAAGTTGCTCAATAGGAAAAGAAGGATCTTTTTTTAAAAGTGCAGCAACAGCTTGTGTGTCACTACGAAGACGGCTTATATCAATCATACGTTTATACTCGCTTTAAAGAGAGGAACCATAAGGTTTTAGTGAAATTAAAAATACTTTAAAAATCCCTCTTTTGCAAAACATGTACCTAATAGTAAAAGGCCACCGAAGCAGCCTCTTAATTGCATGAGCGATACTTTTTTTGATAAAAGTTTCGTTATGAAGTTCTAATAAGTTCACGAAGGTGTTTGCCCGGTTTAAAACGGGGAACACTTACTTCTGGAAGGTTAATACGTTCCTTTGTGGCAGGGTTAATACCCTTTCTTGCCGGACGACGGGATACCCAATATGTACCAAATCCAGTAATTGCAACTTTGTCACCCTTTCTCAAGGTGCGTTCAATTATACGAATTAATGAATTAAGGACACGAGTGACATCTTTCTTGCTGAAAGCTGTCTCTTCACTCAAAGAATTGATCAATTCACTTCTGTTCATCGATCCTCCTACGGTTAGCTATTAAAAAACACTGCTTTTCCACTACTACTATTCTTTTTTTATTTTAATGGTGTACACAATAAAATTGTCCTTCAGACTATTTTTTTCTGCACCTTTGTCAAATATAAAACAAAGAGTTACTATTTTTAAAAAATAAATAAATAAATAAATAAAACCCTGCATAATTTTTAAAAAAATTATTACACACTACATTAAAAAAGAGAGGAGCTAGAAATGCTTATTGATACACATTGTCATCTAAACACCATAGTAAAAAATGAGTTCGATCAACCTTTACCAAAAAATTTTTCTGACCTTGTACAACCATATCTCGACGAAGCACGAATCAATCAGGTAACGCGCATCATCAATGTAGGCACAAGCCTGACTGAAAGCATCAATTGCGTAGTTCTTGCGCAAACATTTAAAAATATATGGGCAACACTTGGCACTCATCCTAATGATTTAACTACAGACTGGAAATCAGATATCATTGCTTACAAAAAAATATTACAAAGCAGTGATAAGGAAAGAATTGTCGGCATTGGAGAAATCGGACTCGACTACCATTATCCTGACTTTGACAAACAACGTCAGTACGATGGATTTCGTGCGCAGATAGAACTTGCACTCGAACATAATTTACCGATCGTTATTCACACACGTGATGCAGCAGACGAAACGTTACACGTCATTGAAGAATACAAACAAAATAACATCCGCGGGATTATTCACTGTTTTTCTGAAAACGCAGCATTTGCACACCATGCACGTGAGCTTGGATTTTTACTTGGCATTGGTGGACCACTGACGTACCCAAAGAACCAATACTTACGAGACATTTTTATCGAAACACCATTAGAATCTATTGTTCTTGAAACTGATGCGCCGTTTCTACCGCCACAATACATGCGTGGCAAAAAAAACAGTCCCGCACAAATTGCCTACATTGCACAGTTTTTAGCGGACCTTAAAAATGTGTCAGTCGAAGAAGTTGCACGAGCCACAACTCAAAATGCAACGAATTTATTTCGTATCTAAAAAAAGAGAGCTTTCTTAGTATGAAAGCTCTTTTTAGTATTTTTAAAAAGAAAAGTAGTTTTCTTTTTGAGTATTCTTTTTTTATTAAAGACACAAAGATTTTAAGAATGTAGTCCTAATTGTTTACGCAATCTGGCTATTTCCTTATCTAAATTCTTCAATACCTCTCTCATCTCCCGTTTTTGTTTTTCTATACTTGCAACATCATCGCCGCCAAGATTTTTTTTCATGACTGCTAAAATTTTGCTCCTCATTGCTGGATCACGATACGCAGATACAAACGGAATAATCATTTCATAAAGCTCAGGAATCATTGTATGTTCTGTAAAAACAAAAGACTTTCCCGCCAAGGACATTGTTATGTTTTCATCACAATGTATAACAATATTTTCATTTTCTTTTACATTTTGAAGAGACAAAACCCATTGAAAAAAACTAGCAAGCTCAATATGTTTTCTTGTTTCTTTTGCTTTCTTTTCAAGTGTACGTAATACCTGTTCTGCAACTTCTATCGTAACCCACTGCTCGGTACTCGCTACAAAGGCAGATGATCCAGCAAAGCATAATGCCAACAACAATAATTTTTTATTCATTTTCCCCTTAGATTACTATGTTTTTTTATTGACCTGTCAACAATTCTACTCCGAGCACCCGCAGCTGTCAAAGCAAAAATCATCTCACAATCGAATGATTAAGAATTATCAATAACCACAGTACACAAAAAAAGAGAGCCTTGTTTTTGGAAGGCTCTCTTTAACATTTATATAAATAACGCTCATAACAATACATGATTTTTTTTCATCACTATCCTAACAATCTAATAATTGCGCTTGCGATTTGCGAGCCAGTATTCCTTGAATCTCATCTTTTAAAGGCTCCGTAGGCGATATAATTCGTTCATAGGTCTCTCCTCCAATCCTAACCGTAACTATGTCAATTTTGTTAAATAATTTACTGTGCCCAATAATTGATTTTTCTGTTACACAAAAGCGTGCTGTAACCATTGCTTCAGAATCATAATTCCACCACGTATCTTCTTCTAATAATGTGGGAAAAAGGTGAGCACGATCTTTTAAAAATAATGTATAAGTACTACTATCTAGAGAATCCGAAGACAAATTATACGTCTGTTTAATTGTTTCAAGCAGCTCTTCCATATTCTTGTTTTGCGCTATCTGTCTTTGTTTTTTCTTATAAATCTCTCTAACGCAATCATCTACATCAGAACCATCGGAACAATCTGAACTTGAATCATCTACTACTGCTGGACTTTGTTCAGTAAAGGGAGGCTCTGCAAATAATTTAAATATGTTTCGAATATACTCCATTGGCAATGCAGTAGAAGATCCTAATAAAACTAGACTGAACAAAATTTTTAATGTTTTTTTCATACCCATACTTTTTCTTAAAAATTAATACGAATCACCATGGCGATGATTACACAATGACAACCCGAAAATAGCCAATACCGCCGCATAAATAAAATAATTGAGCAACAGTGCAAAGCACTGACTAAGATAAGGATTTTTAAGATAGATAATGAGTGTAGCGCCACCACCAAAGGTTGCATAAAGAAGCACGAGCGTTGTGTAAAAACGAATTTCGTGAACAAGCAGCTGAGTTCGTTGTGATAAAAACTCTTTAAGCATCAATAACAATGCATGTAATGCGCACACACAAACCAACGCGGGCAAAATAATAGTAGTAGCAATTTCCGCCCATTCTGCTGAAAAAAAATAAAACAAACCCAAGCTGATTCCTAATCCACCAATTAAGATTCCGGCTGAACGAACAGCGCGATACCACTGCATCTGATACGAAAAACACCAGACGGTACACACGTAACTAGCAAATGCAAGAAATGCCCAAGCTAAAAGTGCTGCCCCTGCTTGTACCAAAAAATCTGCCCCTACTGTTCCCATAGTATCTGTCATCATATGATTCCTTTTTTATTACAAGACAACTTTTCTGACACAACTTCTTTACAGTCATTCCCAACCGTATCACAGCTGACAGGTCTCATTCAATACTGAAAGCTAGGCGCCTTCCTGAAGAGATCAATTTTTCGTATACTAAAAAAAGTTTTTTAAAATCTTGGGAGTAAAAACATGGCGCACGGGTTTATCTATGGATTCTTGGGATACTTAGCAGCTCTTGGAATACTAGGAGCAGCAGTTCACACAACATCTCATACGGCATCAGATTTTATGTTAGGCGGACGATCGCTCAACTACTGGACAACAGCTATTGCAGCGCACGCTAGTGACATGAGTTTGTGGATGTTTATGGGGCTACCCGCACTTGCCTACTCTACTGGCCTTACCAGCGCTTGGGTCCCTCTTGGGCTTATGCTCGGGATGTATGCTACCTGGAAATTCATCGCAGCGCCTCTGCGTATCACCACCGAACAAACAAAAAGCAATACACTTTCTGCCTATTTTGATACACGCTTTTCTGATACTTCCGGATCTCTCAAATTAGTAAGCGCTTTTTTTTCTTTGTGGTTTTTCACCTTCTACATTTCTTCAGGATTAGTAGCAATGGGACGGCTCTTTGAATCTGCCTTTAACCTTAACTATTACATCGGCATTATTCTCGGACTTTTTATCGCCATCTCTTATACTTTTTTTGGAGGGTTTTCTGCTATCGCTAAAAGCCATTTTTTCCAAGGAATTTTTCTTGTCATCATGATGATTATTATTCCTATTTTTGCCTATTTTTCACTTCCAGAAGGCACTTCTCTTCTAACGGCTATGCATACTAAAGGTGTCTCATTTTCTCTTTTTCCTCCAACCACACGTGAATTACTCATGTGTATCGTTTTAGCAATCAGCTGGGGAATTGGCTACTTTGGCCAACCACATATTCTTATAAATTTTATGGGAATTAAAGATGCAAAAACCATGCCTAAAGCTATGCGTGTTGGCATGCTCTGGCAATTTTTCACCTTCAGCGCTTCGCTCATCATTGGCCTTTTGGGAATTGCATTTTTTACTCAACCCTTACAAAATGCAGAACTCGTGTTCGTCCAAATGGTGGAAGATATCTTTCCCGCACTTATTGCAGGATGCGTACTGTGCTCTATTGTCGCAGCTGGGCTAACAACCATTGCAACACAAATATTAGTTGCTTCTTCAACTCTTGCTAACGATCTTTATAAACATTTTATCAATCGCACTGCAGATCAAAAAAAGATACTCCGTATATCAAAGTACGGTTTAATACTCGTGCCATTTATAAGCTTCTTAATAGCATTTACGAAAAGTTCTACCGTCTACAACCTTGTTGAATATGCATGGTTTGGATTAGGAGCCAGTTTTGGACCTGTGGTTATCGCAGCACTCTATCTTCCTCGTGCATCAAAAACTGGAATTTTTTGGGGAATGATTGCAGGTGGGCTTACTGCCACTGTATGGCCGTTACTTGGATCAACAGTGCCTTCTATGCTTCCCGCATTTCTTTTAAACCTGCTGATTATTGTTATAACAAGTAAACGTAAGTAGTGCGATTCCCAGCTTGTAAAACAACCGGTAAGAGAATCTATGTAATAACAGAGAAGTCCTTTACCGCTTGTTATCGCTCTCTGGAAATGACACGAAAAAGGCTCGCGAGAAATATTTTCAGGAAAATCAGAATAAGCTACTCGAATAGCTTCTGCTATCCACTCATACTTATTTTGAAAAACACCTCCACCAACTAAGGTTAAAAACAATTCATTAAAAAATTTTCTTTTTCGATTAAAAACCCCATCAAAAAAAGATCGCCCTAAAAAGCTCCTAGAGGCTAACAGAATAACATTATTTATAAAAAAGCTGTCACAATCTAATTGACAAATAGAATTTTATATGTAAATTATAAAATTATAAATCAATCAATAATGTAAAAAGGGAGATGTTATGAAAAAATTGTTATTTTTAATCTTAAGCTCGATAAGCTTAAATGTTTTTGGTGCCGAATCAGCAGGTACATTAGACCCAATAGAAGAACTATTAGTTCAAAAATATCAAATCAATGATTTTGATGCGCTAGCTTTACAAGAAAAAATAGAAACAATTTCAGAAATTATTGATGAAATTAAAGCCGCTCAAGATGGCATTCAACACCACACAGAAGGCAATCTTTACCTTCAACTTTTAATTGGAAGTTTTGAGTCAGATAAAACAGAAGAAAATAGAAAAAAAGTGGTTGCTTGCTTAAAAAAAATATCTTCAAAAAAGAAAAGACTCTTAAAACAATTTAAAGATCAAGAACAAGCAGGCCCTGCCCAACTAGGGCAAGTAATTGCTCCGACGACAGATGAAAAAATTCTTTCTACCAAAGCCGATAGAAAAAAAAGAGCTCAACAACTTCGCAATGCTAGCGCGCAAAGTTCTCCCGTAGAATGTTCAGTCTCTCGAAAAGAACCAACCTACTCACTAGAAATAAAAGATACTGGCGTAACCTTAGAAAAAGATGGAGCGCTCGCTCTTGCCTATGTTTCCATTATTGACTGTCAAAATAAACTAGAACTACTTGGCGAAAAAATCGTTTTAGTATCTGACGCTGGATTATGCCCATGTTGTGGAATTATAGATAATTCAAAACAAATAATTCATCACTATTTTGTGCGCACAGATAAAGAAAACCTTACTATGCTTCCTGCTAAAATAGGTGATTTTCGACTTGATAGAAAACCAAATGAATGGCTTTCAGCGCTACAAAGCCAACCTGGGTTTACAACGTGGGAGATTGAAAAACAGATCGCAGCTAAAAAAATTGTTGAATATTTTTTAGTTGTCAAAGATGCAGCAAAGAACAAAAAGCTTCTGGCTCAAGCATTGCAATCCATCCTCCAATACCATTGGGGCTGTTTCAGAAAACCTGGAATCATTGGTGATGATGGCAAAATTTTACCCCCAACAAAATAAGTTTCTTAAAAACTCAATAGAAAAAATTATCTATAATTATTGAAAGGATTTTAATATGAAAAAATTGTTATTTTTAATCTTATGCTCATTGAGCTTAAATGTTTTTTCTGCTGAATCAGCAGATGCATTACCTAATAGAACGCTCAACGATGATCGCACAGAAGCAACATTAGCTGCCGCACGATATGGCTTCCAACGCATTTCAGATTCGCAATCAAATAACTGTGAATGTAAAAAAGAACTTTCTATTCATGAAGATTTAGAAAAATCAAAAAAAATTGCTCAAAAAGAGAAAAGGCAAAGACATAAACTTCGTCAAAAAGCATTACAAAGCACTAGTCCTTTCGCTACCTCTGAAAATGGCGCAAGCACAGAAAACCCTTGGTTCTTAGACGAAGATCTTCATAGAAAACTTTCAGAAATTAGACAACTTGCTGATATGCATAAAGATATTTTAGATATGCAAAAAAAATTTAAAAAAATAGAATCAGCTAAAAAATAATTTCTAAAAAACCCTATCCAAAAAAATATGTGATACTGCTCCTGCAGAAAAAAAACAAGCTGTTTGCAGGAGCGCTCTACTATGCGCGGGAAATGATTGCCCTACCAAAAAAGCAATGCCTAAAGGCATCACTATCACAAACCAGGTTTGATGAAATAACCCTCGATGACGCACCAAAACGGGAACTAATGCTAAAAAACTCATAATCACAAAAAGATATGCCTGCCTTTTCCACAGCAACAGCACAAGGCACAATAACATCCCTTTATAAAAAATTCCCTGCCCCTTACTTTTAATATCCACATCAGGAAACAAAGCACCCAAAATAGTTGCTCCCAACCATTGAAAAGCCACTGCCGGCATTGGTTGCAAATGGTTATTTAATACAAAACTAATCGCTGCAAAAGTCACGACTCCACCAACTATATGCGCTTTATATCCAGGCATTAAGTACTCCTTAATTAGTTTTCTAACAACCACTAAGATTGAGCAAGTTGCATAAAATAGGTATCTGGATAATAAAATTGAAGAACATCTTTATGTGACCATCCTTGCCGTACCATTTCACGCGCACCCCACTGGCACATACCTAAGTGATGGCCGTATCCTTTTCCGCTTACCGTTATTGTCTTACCTCGTTTTAAAACCGAAAAACAATAACTCTTGACCCCTTTAAAAAGAAGATTCATTTGACGAGCAGTTACCGTAAAAAAGTCGCGCTTTGTTTTAACAGTCACTTTTTTTACCAAGCCAGCTTTATCTTTATGTGCAATCGTTATATCACGGATAGGATGTACAATATGATCACGAGACTCTTGCATAATCGAAGTAAATTGTTCAACCGTATACGTCGCTTTCCATTCGTACAAACTAGTTCCCTTACAGAACGTACATGCTTTTTTACGAGCTAAATAAGGAACTTTTTGAAAGTCCATACCATTAACAATTTTAGCTGGAACAACCCCCCCACAACAACAATCAAACATTGCTAAAATAGGCTCTTGATTATGAGCTAAAAAAACACCTCGCGTTTCTTCAACTGCTTGACGCAAAATTTTATCATCATGAATTCCCTGGTAGGTCTGATGATAATTAGTACTTTTTATATGATACACAGCATCTCTATCGCGAGAAGAAAGTAACTGATGTAAAAGATAACTACGACATGCAATCGCAAATCCTTTATTAACTTCTAACGGCCAACCCGGCCAGCTTTCTGTTTTTAGAACTGAATACAAGTACTCTTCACTATCAACAACATTAATAAGTAGCCACTTGTTTTTTTCATAGGCTACTAAAAATTTTCCATCATATGTTTTTCCATCAATTGTCAGATGCTTATCAAGCGGTTCAATCCATGCAAGCTTTGAAGAAATTTTTTTACCATTAACACGAATATACTGATCTTCTTTTTGAATAGTTAATTCATGCACGGTAGATGCTTTTGGAAATATTCGATCTTTATGGGCAGCATCACGTAAGATAACCCCTTTTAACGAAGAAACATGCCAAGGCTCTTCCTGATTATCCCGCAATAATACACGAACATTAAGCGCAGCTATGGTTGGAACAGCAATACAAGAAAAAATAAATAGTTTAGATATGAAATTCATGAGCACGCAATAAAGAAATAAAAGAAAGAGGAAGCTGAGTTTTTTTATCAACACCAGCATTAGCAAGAGCATCTGCCTGCACATTGTTTTCACGATAGACATGTTTAAACGTACACATAAAAGAAGCTGAATGTTCTTTTATAAGGTTATGCAAAATTTGAAGTTCTGGTTTTTTGACACGATATTCACCAGTCATTTGTTTAATAAGTAACAAAGAATCAGAAAAAACATGAACTATATCTCCTGGCTTTCCTTCTTTTTTCATTAAAAAAATACCAATTAAAAGCGCAAGATACTCTGCTTCGTTATTCGTATGTTTTCCTAAAAAATAGCCTCGCTGAACAGTAACATCTTTATTATCTGAAAGAAAAATACCCGCCCCAGCTGGTCCCGGATTTCCTCGAGATGCTCCATCAACATACATTTTCCAATTTTTAGAAAGGTTCATGCAGTTATCTCTCTAGTTATCTTAAGAAGAATGCGCAGAATTCTGCGTCTGATCAAAATTTTTGTACATCAATCGATAACAGCCTGAACACTGAATTAATTTATTTTGTTCAAGCGCCATGATAATTTGCTGAGTAAGCATAAACGAACAGCCACCACAGGTTCCTGCAACAAGTGCCACTACTGGATTAGAAACAACATTACGCATACGATTATATTTTTCTAACCATTCTGCTGGAAGATCCAAAAGATATGCCTTACGCCCTTCTTCATGATCTACAAGAGAGGTTAATAGCGCTTGTTTTTTTTCTTCTTGAACATCAACTTCATGTTGTAATGCTGCTTTCTTTTCTTTATAAGCAGCCTCTTTTGCTTCAAAAAGTTTTTGAGCCTGTTCAAAAACACTCCAAGCTGCTAACAACACTTCTTCGTGTTCATGTTGTTGTTGCTTAAATTGATCGCACTCTTTTTTAAAGCTTTGATATTCACGAGTAGAACTTGCAAGAGCAGAACGCTCACGAGAAATTTTTTCTTTTTCATCTAATGAACGCATTTCAAGTTCTTGTACATCAACTTCTTTTCTTAAGTTTTGAACAAAAGCGCGTTCTTTTTCATATTCATGCTCATAATCAGCAAGTTGATCTTGAACAGTATCCAATAATGTCATAACCACTTCTAACTCTTTTTCCAAAGAGCCATGAATTTGATCAAACTTTATAAGTTCTATAAAACGATTGAAAGGAGTTTTTTCCATACGACTGTACCCTTTCTTGCTGTAATGCGGTTAGGTAAATCTGGTGGGCCCACCAGGGATTGAACCTGGGACCTCTCGGTTATGAGCCGATTGCTCTAACCACCTGAGCTATGAGCCCCACCTATTGTGCAGCACTAAAATGTATTTCTTTAGAGTAAAGATTTTTCAGAGTAATGCAAGACAAAACAAGCTCACTTACTAAAAAACAGTTACTGACTTATCTATTCTTTAATAATTCTTCTGAACGATCCCATTTTTTAACTTCTTCTAAAATTTCTGATTCTCGTTCATCAGAAACAATTGGCAATTCAAGAATTACCGAAGTATGTAAAAACTTAGGATGATTCATAAAAAGTTTTAAATTTTCTGCGCCGATTTTTCCTTCACCAGGAATTTCATGCTTATCAATCCTAGATCCTCGTGCTTCAGCTGAATCATTAAGATGAAGTGCAACCACTCGCTGTGCCCCAATACTCTGATCAACTTCATCAAGAAATCCTAAAACCCCCGCCGAGTTTGAAAGATCGTATCCATAAGAAAATGCATGCGCAGAGTCAATGCAAAAAGCAACTTTTTCTGGCTTATCAAGCAACTCCAGAAGTTTTCTAAAATCTTGAATATCCCCACCCACCGTTTTATTAGCATGAGCAGTATTTTCCAGAACAATGGTAATATCTTTTTCTTCCACTAATGCTTTATTTAAAGCACGGGCAAGATACTCAATGCCTTCTTCTTTTGAAGGACATCCCGTTGCAGAGCCAGGATGAATAACCATATGAGTAAAGCCCAATTGTTTTGCTAGCTCTAACTCACGATGAAAAGGCCGCCACCCATTATTATAACGCCCCGCAAGATTCACCCAATACGAAGCATGTACATACAATTGTTGAAAATAATCTCGTTTTGTCAAACATAATGCTATCTCTTCAGGTGAAAAAGGGACATATGTGCTACCACCCTGAGAAATAAAAAAACATTGAACCAAAGGACTCCCCACTCCATGAGCTTTGTCTAACAATGCAGAAAGAGTCGATGTCAGCCGCATATGTAATCCTATTAATCTCAAGTTTCGCTCCTTACTCTATTTTAGCGTAATGCTGTATCTAAAAATTCCTTCGAGTACCATTCTTGTAATAATTCTATAAAAAAAGAACGTACAATTTCCAACCCTTTATGCGAATCAGACTCAAAACACAAACAAATAACCGGCTGAGTATTAGAAGAGCGTAACAGACCCCACCCTTCTTGCAATGAAATGCGAACTCCATCAACAGTCGAAATCTGCACCCCCGAAAAATCCCTCACCTTTTCAAGAACTTGTGCCACTATCTCAAGGCCTTGACCTTGAGCACAGGGAATGCGAAATTCTGGAGAACTTACACGATGAGGAAACGCTTTTAACTGTTCATCTAATGATTTTTCTGAACGCACTAAAAGTTCTAATAAACGCAATGCTCCATATACGCCATCATCATATCCAAAATAACGATCTTTAAAGAAAAAATGGCAACTTAACTCACCAGCCACAACAGCATCTTCATATTCCATCGCCTTACGTAAAAATGCATGCCCAGAAGGAGAAAAAACTAACCGCCCGCCCAACTGTTCTACATATTCTTGCAAGCCGCTTGAACACTTAGCATCACACACTACAGTTGCTTGTGGCAATGCAGTAAGAATAGGTACAGAAAAAATTCCCAATAATCGATCGCCTGAAACTAGCTGGCATGAACCAGTGACTGCCCCCATGCGATCACCATCCCCATCAAACGCTATACCAACTGCCGCTCCTGTTTTAAAAACTTCATTTTGCAAATCTTTCATGTTCTGAGCAACTGAAGGATCTGCTTCATGATTCGGATACGTCCCATCAACCTCACCGTACAAAATTGAAGCCTGTGAAAGTTCAAGCGCTTTACAAACAGCGGGCAATACCGCACCAACTGATCCATTACCACAATCAAAAACTACTCGAATATCGCTCCCTACAAGATGAGCGAATAATCTTTTAAGAAAGGCAACATACTCAGGAATAAGTGAATGCTCCTGATACGAACCTTTTGTTTCTGCAATAATATACGTCCGACTTTTAAAAAGCGCCTTTACCTGTTGCAGGTCTTCATTAAAAAGAGGCCGCTTATTCAAAAAAAACTTAATCCCGTTATATTCCTTAGGATTATGAGATGCGGTAATCATACATGCCGCTTGCACCGGTAACCAGTATTCAGAAAATGAAACTACTGGTGTAGGGCATACTCCAATAAAAATAACGGAAAGCCCACTATCTTTAAGCCCACGAACAAATTCATCTTTTATGGCAGGAGAATGCACACGTCCATCCATACCAACAGCAACAGTCGTAAGTTCGGGACACAATTGTAATGCATACAATGCAAATGCACGGGCGCAATCATACACCTGCTCAATGCATAACTCTTCACCAACAATTCCTCGAATATCATACATACGAAAAATATGATCTTGCATGAAAACTCCGCTCTTTTTTGTTACAATACACCTATATTAGTCATCGCCTTCATAACCACTGATTTTTACTAACGTTACAGCGCACCAAAAAGTTATGAAGGATTATCAATCCTTAATCGGATCTCGAAAGACAGTAAGGAACGCGCATGATACCACTCAAACTCACAATCCAAAACTTTCTCAGTTATGGCCCAACGCCACAAGTTATTGATTTTACTCGTTATCGCCTTATTTGTCTTTCAGGGAAAAATGGTCATGGAAAATCTGCACTCCTTGATGCAATCACCTGGGCACTCTGGGGACAAGCCCGAAAAGTAAACGCTCAATCAAAACCAGACCAAGGGTTATTACGTCTTGGGCAAACTGACATGATGGTCTGTCTTGATTTTATTTTTAATGGACAGGGATATCGAGTACGCCGTATGTATTCAACAAAATATGGCAAACCAAGCGCCTATGTTGATTTTGGCACCTACAATACGGAAACCGATTCATATGCCTCGCTTACCGAAAAAACAATCCGTAAAACACAAGAAAAAATAGAGCAAATGATTGGGCTTGATTATGAAGCTTTTATCAACTCTTCATTTCTGCGCCAGGGGCAAGCGAATGAATTTTCAAAAAAACTACCTAAAGAACGTAAAGATGTCCTTGCTAATATTCTTGGATTAAATCGCTACGAAAAAGCAAAAAAACTTGCGGCTGAAAAAATACGAACCTTAAGCCAAGAAAAAGAAAAGCTGGCAAAAATAAGTGAGCATTTAGCAATTGAAACTGAACAATTAGCCCCAGTAAAAGAAAAATTACATGAAGCTACTGCGCGAATCACAACCCTTGCAAAACAAGAAAAAGAAATCGTTGAAGAAAAAAAAGTTCTTGAGCTAGCGCGTACCGCTCTCTTTAAAAAACAGTCCGATTTTAAACTCGTTCACTTTGAATATGAACAAGCAATCAAACAAAGGGAAGCGCAAGAACGTACCTTCCGCGCCCAGGTAATTGATTGGAAAAAAACCCATGAGCAGCAACTATTATTGCCTGACCGAAAAAAAATAGAAGCTGAAAAAAATGCTCTTGCAAAAGAACTTGCTGAATGCCATAACGCTTATCAAGAACTACTTGAACATAAAGAAAAACTTTTAAGCATGCGTGCAGAAGAACAAGAATGCACTGGCCGATTACGGCTACAAAATGAACAGCAGCTACAAGAAAAAAAGTTTGCTATTGAACGACTCAATACCGAATTAACAAATGTAAGCAAAGCACAGATTGAAATAGAAACAATCATCACTACCGTAATTGCTGAACAACAAACTTGCCAAAAAACAATTGAAGCATTACAAAAAATGGCTGACCCTACATTATTAATTAACGATACGGCCGCTCTTGAAAAACAATTTGAACGGCAAAAAACGTTCTATTTAAAATGGGTACAAGAAGGTAAACGAGTAACGCAAGAACAACAAAATTTAGGACATAAACAACTTCTTGCACATGACGCAGACAACCCAAGCTGTCCACTGTGTGAGCAAAATTTATCTCTTGCCCGAAAGCGCTTTCTTGCAAAAAAATTCGAGCAACAGGAACTGTTTTTAGCGCATCGAGTAGCGCGCCTCAAAAAAGTTTTGCACCAACTTAAAGAGCAGATTGAAAAGCAAAAACAGGCAATCGCGCTCAGCAAACAAACCGATGATCTTTTAAAAAAACATACTGCTTTTACTACTACTCTTGCAGAGCATACAAAGACCGTTGCTACTCTTTCCGATCAGTACCTTGAAACAGAAAAAAAATTAAAAGACGCTCACAAAACGCTTGCGGAAGGCCAAAATTATGCACTCAAGGCGCTAACCGAAAACGAACAGTATCAAGAGATTAAAAAACAACAATGTGTGCATGAAGAATTTTTAAAAAGGCATGCAACTATTCCTACTCAACTCAAAACCTTAACCGAAAAACAAACATTGCTTGAACACCAACTACAGCAATGGAACAAATATGACGAACAACGAGCACTTCAAGAAGATCGCAAAAAAACAACCCATACTCTTGCGCAACGTATTCGCACCATGCAAGCAGAAGAAAAGCAATTAGCGCAAAAACTAGAGCTTTTTGTAACGCTACCAGAAGAAGAAAAAACTGCCGAAGCGCAAGAACTAGCACATACTCAAAAAAACCATGCTATCACGCAAGAAAAAGGATTATTGCTGTTGGAAAAAGGAAAACTAGAAGCAGAAAGCGCCAAACTTGATCAACAAGTAATTCAGCACAAACAATTTGATGAGCAATCAAAAAAAATCCAACAAGAACTTACTGATTACGAATTTCTTGCCAAAGCATTTGGAAAAGACGGTATTCAGGCATTGTTAATTGAAGATGCACTCCCCGAAATTGAACAAGAAGCAAACGACCTTCTGTCACGACTTACCGACAATCAAGCACATATTTTTATCGAATCATTACGAGATTTAAAAAAGGGTGGAGTCAAAGAAACATTAGATATCAATATATCTGATAACAGCGGCATTAGACCCTATGAAATGTTTTCAGGGGGTGAAGCATTTAGAATCGATTTTTCTTTACGCATTGCTATCTCAAAATTACTCGCTCGACGCGCGGGAACTTCTTTGCAAACTTTGATTATTGATGAAGGATTTGGCTCACAAGACGAAGAAGGATTGGGACGCATTATGGACGCGATTTATAAAATCCAAGGAGACTTTGAAAAAATTATTATCGTGTCACATTTATCTGCCATGAAAGATCAGTTTCCTGTACATTTTTCTATTGAAAAGGGACCCCACGGATCACGTGCCTATGTAAGGGAGCAAGGGTAATATTCCAAAAGTGACTTAGATTGCCCCTTTTAATCCCTAATCTTTTGCACAAGACGTAGGTGTGCGCTCCACGCGCAGTGCCAAAGGGGTACTTGTCTACCCCTTATGGAATCAGGACACAAACCTGCGGTTTGACCGCTTTTTTCGGCTGCAATCGTTCGTCGCACCCTAATGGGTGACAACTCAGCTCCGCCTAATACGGTATTTCACCTATAGCGAACCGATTTCTAATGGATACACTTTTGTGAAGAAATAAGCTCAAAAATTGTGTCGCAGCTTCCGAAGTTGGCTATATTAATTCAGAATTAAAAATTCTGTGTCATTCCCAGAGAACAAAGTGAACGGTAAGGGAATCTGCGAATTAAGAAAAGTCCTGTTATTGCGAGCTTCCATCCTTCGCATAAAGCTCCCAACTTCGCCATCCGCTTTCACATAAAGATCTTCAAGGCTTCGGCGAGTTTATCGTCGGAGGACAGGTTACGCGACAATCCCTACAATCCATACAAAAATATAAAGACTTTCCCCCACCGTCGTCCCCAATGATAGGAGGAAACCAGGTACGAAGTGCAGTGGTTGCCGACTGAATGTCGGGGATCCATGAATTAAGAAAAGTCCCCATTTATTCTAAACCACAAAAAAAGAGGCGCCATCAAAAGAAAGCGCCCCTTTAGCATCTATCGGAAAAATCTATTTACCAACCAAGTTTATCCAATTTTTTTTTTATTATACGATCATTCTCTTTAAACATATCTTTGATTTCTTCTTTAAACTTTTGAGCTTCAGCAGAAGTCATAGGCACTGGAGACCAAACAATATCAGGAGATTTTTTTTGCATTTCTGCAACTTCTTTTAGTCTGGCAAACCCACCAAAAGAGCGCCCTTGTTTTATAAGTTTAGAGCCAGCAATTGCTTCTTCATGAGTGCGACAGCATATAGAACCTTCTTCTATGAGGGTTCCAAAAAGATTACGCTTTTTAAACTTAATGCAACTTCCATCAATCACTATTTCTGGTTTAGTAACATATTTATAACCAGCAACAAGTAATGCACTCACAGCAAGAGTAGACCCAATTGCAAGCTTATGATTCCCAACAAATGAAGTTACGTTCGTAAAAACTTTGCTCATCATTGAAGCAGGAACTTCTGATACAGCTAAAACAGGTTGGCACATTACAGCTACTAAAAGAGCTGCTAACATTAGATTTTTATTCATGATTAACCTCCATGAATTTCAGATTATTAAATTTTAAAACGCTTTACTTCAAATTTCTAGAAAAGAGGCACCATCAAAAGAAAGCGCCTCTTTAGCATCTATCGGAAAAACTTATTTAATAGAAGAAAGTCTATAAAACTTAGCTTTGTATTCTGTGCTACCATATTTAAGCATTTTGACACCATACTTATTTACTGCCCAACCCTCTTTTTCTGGTCTAGTACTTACGTTCAACAAGACATCATAGAAGGCATAGCTGTTAAATGCATAAGCAGCCTTAGAAGCTCTATATTGAGCAATAACTTGGTGATCATGATTCATGTTTGTTCTTAAAAGATCATTCATACGGGTCATATAAGTATTAGCTAGCTCAATAAGCTTTGGATACAAAGCTTCGAGATAAAAATACTTACCCCTTTTAATAGTAGGCCAAAGATCACTACCATTTTTAGATGCTTCTATTCTTTCAAGAGTAATATAGGTATCTTTCGCAACCGTTTCTTTTACTTCAGCAACCAATTGATCTAACTCAGCTTCAACACACGCATACCATTGTACTCGTTTTTTTAAAAGGTACTTATACCCACCATACAACAAGCCACTAACACCAAAAACAGAGCAAGCCATTTTGTGATTCTTCACAAATGAAGCTACCGCTGTATAAGCATTGCTCATCATTGAAGCAGGAACTTCTGATACAGCTGAAACAGATTGACACGATACAGCTATTAAAAGAGCTGCTAACATTAGATTCTTATTCATGATTAACCTCCATGAATTTTTGATTATTAAATTTTTAAAACTACTCTTTATTTTTTGCATCAAATTTTTTAGAAAAAGAGGAGCCTTACCTTGTTACAGAAAAAGCTCCTCACCATCATGCACGTCTAGGTGTTGATAGGTTGTATAATTGATTTAGACAGTTTACTTAACAGCAACAACTGGAAGCGCAAGCGCTTTAAGTCTATTTTCAGCTGCATCTCTTAATGGCTTAGTTGCTTTGTACTTTGCAACAGTTTCTGGTGATGTTCGACCATTTTGATGATCTAAAAGGT
>Ga0114967_10000128_pt1 | contig 61889 bp, 48 predicted proteins | sample M_130628_MF_Meta_FD_92639 | JGI IMG/M metagenome (GOLD analysis project Ga0114967, IMG submission 92639) | Freshwater microbial communities from Lake Montjoie, Canada to study carbon cycling - M_130628_MF_MetaG | ecosystem: Environmental > Aquatic > Freshwater > Lake | place: Lake Montjoie... | reverse complement strand
TATTTTGCCAGTTATCCTGACCATGTCATTGTTATAAAACTACAAACAGAAGGGGTTGAAAAAATCAATTGTACTTTACGATTTACAACTCCACACCAATCAAGTTATCATTTTGAGGCTGAAGGTAATTCTCTAAGTATGCAAGGTAAAGTTGCAGGTTTTGGTTTGAGAAGAAGTTTCGAACAGGTAGAGAAGCTTGGTGATCAACATAAGTATCCCGAAATTTACGACAAATTGGGTAAACGTAAACCAGAAATTGAAAATATGCTATATGATGAAAAAGCCAACGGTTTGGGAATGTCTTTTGAGTCAGCAATAAAAGCTTATAATTATGGCGGTAGCGTCGTAAGTTATAAAGATAAAATTATTGTCAAAAACGCTAATCAATTGGTGCTGATTCTTTCTTCCGCCACAAGTTTTAATGGCTTTGACAAAAGTCCTGCCTATGAAGGCAAAGACCCGAGAAAACTAATTGAGAAATATTTTAAAGCAATTCAAGGTAAATCATTTAATGTGCTGTATAATAATCACCTTGCCGACTATAAAAAACTATACGATAGAGTTGAACTTAAATTGGCTGCGGAGAGTACACAATCAATATTTCCGACTGATAAACGTATTGAGTTATTTTATAATAAAAATGACCCTTCTTTTCCGGCACTTTATTTTAATTATGGTCGATATTTGATGATTGCAGGTTCGAGAATTGGTGGTCAACCTCTCAATCTTCAAGGAATTTGGAATGATCAAATGATTCCGCCTTGGAATGGTGCATACACAATCAATATTAATGCTCAAATGAATTATTGGCCTGCCGAAATTACAAATTTGTCGGAGTGTCAAGAGCCTTTTTTTAAAGCAATTAAAGAAATGGCAATCAATGGCCAAGAAACTGCTCGCAATATGTTTGGAAATGATGGTTGGGTGGCTCATCATAATACTGATATTTGGAGACACACCGAACCTGTTGATAACTGTAATTGTTCGTTTTGGCCAATGGCGGCAGGTTGGCTAACGAGTCATTTTTGGGAGAAATATCTATATAATGGAGACAAAAGGTTTTTAAAAGAAGAAGTTTTTCCGCTTTTAAAAGGGGCTGTGCAATTTTATCAAGGTTGGTTAGTAAAGAATGAAAATGGATATTTAGTTACGCCAGTTGGACATTCACCTGAACAGAATTTTCTATACAATCAAAATATACAAGGTACATTTAGTGCTGGGCCAACGATGGATATGGCCATTATTCGAGAATCAATGTCTCGGTATGTTGAATCCTGCAAAACTCTTGGAATTGATGAACCGTTATTGTTAGTAGTAAAACAAAATTTGAAACTACTTTTGCCTTATCAAATTGGTAAATACGGTCAGTTGCAAGAGTGGCAAGAAGATTTTGAAGATGCTGATATACGGCATCGCCATTTTTCACATTTATATGCTTTTCATCCAAGTAATCAAATAAATCAGTTTACACCTGAATTAATTTCGGCAGTAAAGAAAGTTATGGAACGGAGAGGAGACTTGGCTACGGGTTGGTCTATGGGTTGGAAGGTTAATATTTGGGCGAGATTGCATGATGGTGATCACGCGTTAAAATTATTGACAAATTTGTTCAAATTAGTAAGAAGCCACACAACGAACATGAAAGATGGAGGAACTTATCCTAATTTGTTTGATGCTCATCCTCCATTCCAAATTGATGGTAATTTCGGTGCAACTGCTGGAATTGCAGAAATGCTTATTCAAAGTCATGAAGGAGAAATCTACTTATTACCAGCCCTTCCAAAAGAATGGCATACTGGAAATGTAAGAGGATTGAAAGTGCGAGGAGGATTTGAAATTGATATGGCTTGGAAAAATAGTAAATTGATAAAAGCGATCATTTATTCAAAAAATGGTGGAAATTGCAGAATTAGGACTACTGAAAAGTTGACCGTTAAAGATTTGCAATACAAAATAGCCAAAGGCGAAAACCCTAATCAGCTCTTTACTTTTGTTAAAGTGGAAAAACCGATTATTAAAGACCCTTCAAATCTACTGGAGATTAAAGAGCGTGATAGTCTTGTTATTGATTTTTTGACCAAAAAAGGCAAAAAGTATGAGATTTTGTAGCAATTAGCCTACAAAATCTCACGAATTACTTTTCCCGATACATCAGTAAGTCTAAAATTTCGTCCTTGAAAAGGAAAAGTAAATTGTTCGTGGTCGAAGCCCATCACGTGCATAATGGTGGCTTGCAAATCGTGTACATGGGTTTTTCCTTTAATACCATAATAACCAATCTCATCTGTTTCACCGTGCGAATATCCTTTTTTTATTCCTGCACCAGCCATAAACATTGTGAAAGCATCGACATGATGGTCACGGCCTTTCAATGGCGTATTATTATCGCCCGCTCTGTTTTCCATCATTGGCGTACGCCCAAATTCCCCTCCCCAAACAATCAAAGTTTCGTCTAAAAGTCCACGTTGTTTTAGGTCTTTTATGAGTGCTGTTATTGGTTTATCAACGTACTCAACGTTTCTCCGTAAACCAATATCAACTCCGCTACCTTCGTCAGTACCATGATTATCCCATCGGCGGTCAAATAGTTGAACGACTCTTACACCTTTTTCGATTAATTTCCTTGCCAATAAACAATTATTGGCAAAACTGGCTTTACCAACCTCCGTTCCGTACATTTCGTGAATATATGCCGGCTCGGTAGAAATATCCATTGTTTCGGGTACTTCGGCTTGCATTCTGAATGCCATTTCGTATTGTGATATTCGAGTAAGCGTTTCAGGATCGCCAATTTCTTTATAAGTCAGTTCATTGATTTTATTAATCGTTTCGATTGATTTCTTGCGTAGTTCTGTATCTATTGCCTTTGGATTATTGAGATAAAGTACTGGGTCACCTTTTGACCTGCATTGAACACCTTGATAAACTGAAGGCAAAAAACCATTTCCCCACAAATATTTGCCTGCACTTGGTTCAGAACCCGAAACTAAAACAACGTAAGCAGGTAAATTCTGATTTTCCGACCCCAAACCGTAAGTAATCCATGAGCCTAAACTTGGCCTTCCAACTCTTGCACTTCCAGTATGCATAAATAGCTGGGCGGGTGCGTGATTAAACTCATCTGTGTGCATGGCTTTCAGGAAAGTCAAATCATCAGCGAGCTCGGGTAAATGTTTAAAATAATCTGAAAACCAAGCACCAGACTGTCCATGTTGTTGAAAAGTAGCTTGTGGACCAAGCATTTTAGGCGTTCCTTTGATGAATGCAAAACGCTTACCTTCCAAAAGTGATGGTGGACAAAGTTGCCCATCAAGTTTTGCGAGCTCTGGTTTATAATCAAATAATTCTAGCTGCGATGGGGCTCCCTCCATGTGCAGAAAAATTATGTGTTTGGCTTTCGCTGGAAAATGCGGTGGCTTAACTGCAAAAGGATTTTCTTCAACAGATTTATGCTCAGAATTAAAACACCCTCCAAGAATTGACGATAAGGCGATACCGCCCAAACCTGAAGTACATTGTTTTAGAAAATGACGACGAGTATTGAAATTGGCTTGCTCAAAAAAAGCTTCCTCAAATATAGTTTTTCTGTTCATTTTGTAAGGAATTCGTCTAAGTTTAACATCGTATTTGCCGTAAGTGTTAGTGCTAAAAGTTCGGCTTTTGTACTTTTTTTCTTTCTGAAATCAATCAATGCTTCATTATAAAGATTTTCAAGTAATGCTGTTTTCGATTGACTTGGTTGTTTTTGAAATATATGTGTATAACCTGCACGAATTTTTTCTTTAATGCTTTTTGCTTGTGACATTTGCATTTTTAAAGCAATATTTTGAGCCGCTGCATAATAAACAGTATCGTTTAGGGTGGTAAGTGCCTGTAAAGGCGTATTTGTCCGAACCCTTCTTGAAACACAAACATTTCGTTGCGGACTATCAAAAGTTATCATCGAAGGGTACGGATTTGTTCGCCTCCAATAAGTATATATGGCTCTTCGAAACTGATTTCCGCTTTTTTCTCTTCGCCAAGATCCATCAGTCGGGTTGGGTGGACGAACACTCGGACCATACATTGTTGGATTTAGTAAACCACTGATTGCCAAGGCTTGGTCACGAATTTGCTCGGAAGATAGTCGAACCCTCGGGCCACGAGCCAAAAGTAAATTTCGAGGATCCTTTACCTCTAATTTCTTTGAAAGTACTGAAGATTGTTGATAAGTGGCCGACATTACAATGGTTTTGAGTAAGCTTTTTACTTTCCAATCCATTTTGTTTGAAAACTTAACTGCTAACCAGTCCAGCAATTCAGGGTGCGTTGGCTTTGATCCCATACTGCCAAAATCCTCTAAAGACTCTAAAATTCCGGTACCGAATAATTGTTCCCAAAAACGATTCACAATTACTCTTGAAGTAAGCGGATTTTGTTTGTTTACTATCCATTCTGCAAAACCAAGACGGTTTTTAGGGTAGTTTTTCATGTTTGGAAAAATTGCAGGAACCCCCGGTTGTACTTCACTTCCTTTTGTCATCCAATTTCCTCTGATGAAAATATTGGTTTTTCGTGCTTTATTTTGTGGTCGTTCGAGCATAATTGGCGTGGCAATCGCATCAATCATTGCCAATTTTTCAATAGAATCTTGCACTGATTTAGGTAAAGTTCTGATAGGCATTTTGCTTGATTGTAGGTCCATCCAATCAATATGCATTAAATCAGTCCAAAAGTTTTTCCCTTTTCTAAATACTAAATAAACATCATGAATTCCTTTCGTTGGTTTCACTTTTCCTGATGAAGTAGTATATTGATTCCATCTCGACCAACCAACATTTACTTCTTTTTCGCTGCATTTTGTTTCTACTTTACTGATTAATACCCCATCAACGCTTCCGATTCTCATTTCGATAAAAGCATTTTCTGCTCCACTTTGGTAGCGATATTTTACTGCTTCAATATTGCTTAAATCAATATCTTCATAGACAGTAAAGGCACCTTCGGTGGTTTGCATAATTTCTTTTTGATTGTTCCAAAGCTCGATATGACGACTTGTACTATCGAATGATTCAGCTTCGATTCGATAAAAACCCAGTTTTCTCAAATAATCATTTGTTTTTTCTACTAAAAGTGTTTTGTCAGAATGTTTTATTATTGAAAGATTTACGGGAAGTTTAGTATTTATCCAGTTCGTTAACTTAATCACTTCCTGCTCTTTCTCTTTAGAATAAGTTCTGAAAAGGGGTTTTTCGTTATACAAATCTCTATCTTGGGTATTATTGAAAAAAGCCGCCAATTTATAAAAATCTTCATGACGAAACGGGTCGTACGGATGGCTATGGCACTGAACACAAGCCATTGTTGTGCCCTGCCAAACTTCCATCGTGGTAGAAACTCGGTCAATAATGGCCATATTTCTAAACTCCTCATCGTTGGTTCCACCTTCGTCATTGGCCATTGTATTTCTATGAAAAGCAGTGGCAATATGACGGTTTTCAAGCGATTCGATGGTTTCGTTAGAAGTTTTCGGTAATAAATCACCAGCTAACTGCTGTATCGTAAATTGGTCGAATGGCATATCTGCATTAAAAGCTCTGATAACCCAATCTCGGTATTTCCAAATACTTCGGTCTAGGTCTTTTTCGTAACCTTTCGAGTCGGCATAACGAGCTAAATCAAGCCACATAGAAGCCCATCGCTCACCAAATGCAGGCGATTTTAATAGTCTATCAACCTGCTTTTCGAAAGCGTTAGGCGATTTATCATTAACAAAATCTTTGGATTCTTGCGGCGTTGGAGGGAGTCCAATCAGGTCTAAGCTTAATCTGCGAATTAGGGTAGGGCGGTCTGCTTCTTTTGATGGCGAAAGTCCTTCTTGTTTTAGTTTTTCAAATACAAAATTATCAATTTCATTTTTTGCCCATTCTTTTCCTTCGCTTGGAATGTTTATATTTGTTTTTGGTGCCGAATAAGCCCAATGATTTCCCCATTTTGCACCTTGATTTATCCATTTTTCAATTTTTGTTATTTCCTTGTCTGTTAGTGGGTCTTTATTTTTTGGCATTCGCTCTTCTAGGTCGTGCGACTTGATTCTTTTCATAAGCACCGAATTATCGGCATCAAAAGGAATAATAGCAAATTTTCCTGACTTAGCTTTTGCAAAAGCTTCTTCAGGAAAAAGCAAACTAAAATTCCCATTTTTCTTTACACCTCCATGACACACAATACATTTTTTATTAAAAATTGGTCTAATTTCTTCATTGTAACTAATCTCCTCAGAAGACCTATGATTATAAAAATAAAATAAAGTAGAAATAGGTATTACAACAATAAAAATCCATTTGAAAAATGAAGCATTCATGCGTTTTATAAAAATGTATTATTTCAATGATAAGTTGCACTAATATAATTACAAATTTGATAAGTATTTTAAATATTTTTAATAATTTTGAAGAATAAGATTTAAGCAACCTTAAATTTAAACAAAAAAGCAAAATCCTTAATCTAATTTATAATGTCAACTAAAAATAACAACATTTCTCGACGTGATTTCGTGAGTAAAGCTTCTTTAGCTTTAGGAAGTTTTTTGATTGTACCACGACATGTTTTAGGAGGAAAGAAAGCCGATGGGAGTCGATATTTAGCCCCAAGTGATATTATTTCACTAGGTTTTATAGGTACAGGAAAGCAAGGTCGCGGACTTACCACTTCTTTTTTGAGTACAAACGAAGTCCGTATTGCTGCACTGAGTGAAGTATATCAAGCAAAGGCACAATTAACTCTCGACCGAATTAAAACGCATTATGAGAAAAATTCTCAACTTGGTGCTTTTTCCGATATTCCTGTTTATCAAGATTTTAGAGAATTGCTGAATCGCAAAGACATTGATGCCGTTGTGATAGCAACACCTGACCATTGGCACGCAGCTATGGCAGTGAGAGCAGCCGAAGCAGGTAAGGATATTTATTGTGAAAAACCTCTTTCTTTGACGGTTCGAGAAGGACGTGCGATGGTTAATGCCGCTCGAAAACATAAAAAAGTTTTTCAAACAGGCAGTATGCAACGTTCGTGGCCAGAGTTCCGCCAAACGGCCGAATTAATTAGAAATGGTTATATAGGGGAGGTGAAAAGTATTAAAGTTAATGTTGGAGTTCCACCGATTGCTTATAATTTAGCAGAAGAAAAACTACCAGAGGGACTTGATTGGGGGAAATGGCTTGGGCCAAATGAATCTGTATTATTTAACTCAGAATTGGCTCCACCTACGTCTAAAGATGTTTTCCCAAATTGGCGTTTATACCGTGAGTTTGGTGGTGGAATGGTCACAGATTGGGGAGCTCACATGTTTGATATTGTACAATGGTCGCTTGGAATGGATGATAGCGGCCCAGTAGAAGTGTTAGCACCAGATGGAAAAGAAATTAAGTTTCTTACCTATAAATATGAAAATGGTATCACGATGACCCATGAAAAATGGGAATGGAACAATGCGATACATTTTGTGGGAACTGAGGGAGAAATTAAAGTTCAAAGAAAGAAAATTGAAACTACTCCTATTTCTCTAAAAGATAAAGTTATTGGAGAAACAGAGAAACACGTTTATAAGTCTGAGAATCATTACAAAGATTTCTTGGATGCGATAAGAAACCGTAGTAAACCAATTTGTGATGTTGAGGTTGGCCATCGTACCGCTTCGGTTTGCAATATCGGAAATATTGCTTATCGCCTTAATCGTTCGTTAAAATGGGATCCTAAAAAAGAAATTTTCACTGACGATAAGGAAGCAAATGCTCTTCTCGGACGAACAATGAATAAAGAATGGGGAATAAAAATCTAATATTTTAAATATCCTTGGAAGTCGCCTTGAAGAATTGCGAGGTGATTTCCTTTTTTTACCTCAATTAACAACCTTAACCGATGCAAATTAAATTTTTACCTTTAGTTTTTATGAGTTTTTGTGCATTTTCACAAACTACTGTATCAAAAACTCCATCTGCTTCTGCTGCACCATCTGCTGCAAAAGAAGAGAAATCAGCTTCTCTGACTATTCCTTTCAATCCTGATTCTTATGTTACAACAGAGCACGCGACGACCATCAAAGGTCAGAAAGTGCCGTTTCAGGCGATGACAGGAACAATGCCAGTTTGGGACGAAGAAGGAAAAGCAATCGCTGGATTGTTTTATACATATTATGAACGCACAGATGTAAAAGACAGAGCCAGTCGTCCGTTAGTAATTTCATTTAACGGTGGTCCCGGTTCGGCTTCGGTTTGGATGCACATTGCATATACTGGCCCACATTTACTCAATATTGATGACGAGGGTTACCCGCTTCAACCTTATGGAATCAAAGAAAATCCTTACTCAATATTAGATATTGCAGATATTGTTTTCGTAAATCCAGTCAATACGGGTTATTCTCGTCCTACGAGTAAAGATGTGCCAACTTCAAAGTTTTTTGGAGTAAATGCCGACATTAAGTATTTAGCTGACTGGATAAATACATTTGTTACTCGTACAAATCGTTGGGCTTCACCAAAATATTTGATTGGTGAAAGTTACGGCACAACTCGTGTTTCGGGTTTGGCTTTACAATTGCAAAATACTCAGTGGATGTATTTGAATGGCATAATTTTGGTTTCGCCAACAACGCTTGGAATTGAGCGTGGAACTGCCTCGGGAGCAGCATTGAAATTGCCTTATTTTGCAGCTACTGCTTGGTTTCATAAAATGTTACCCGCAGATTTACAGAAAAAAGACCTAACCGAAATGCTGCCAGAAGTAGAAAATTTCACAATAAATGAACTTTTACCAGCTATTAGCAAAGGAGGTTTTTTAGAAGATTCTAAGAGAAAAGAAATTGCAGCCAAAATGTCTAGATATTCTGGATTATCCGAAAAAGTAATTTTGCAGCAAAATTTAGATGTTCCTTTAGATTTTTTCTGGAAAGAATTATTGCGTGAAAAAGGAAATACAGTTGGACGTTTGGATTCAAGATATAAAGGAATTGACCGAAAAGAAGCAGGCGAAAAGCCTGATTTTAATTCTGAACTTACCTCATGGTTACACTCATTTACGCCAGCAATCAATATCTATTTGAGAAATGATTTGAATTACAAGACCGACCTCAAATATTATATGTTCGGCCCTACAAGTCCATGGGATAGAACTGGTGATAACACTGGGGAAAATTTGCGTCAAGCAATGGCACAGAATCCATATCTGAATGTAATGGTACAATCAGGTTATTATGATGGTGCTTGCGATTATTTTAACGCCAAATATAATATGTGGCAAATGGATATGAGTGGAAAACTAAAAGACCGTATGTCATGGAAAGGATATAGAAGTGGGCACATGATGTACTTACGTCGAGAAGATTTGCAAACCGCAAATGAAGATATTAGAGACTTTATCAAAAAATCTTTACCGAAGCCAAATCAGCCAGCAAAGTATTGATATTTTATTTTTAAAATAAAGTTATTTATAATTGAATTCGTTTTTAAAAAAGTCATAACTCTCTATTATGGCTTTTTTTATGCCATTATTTATTAAAGAATGCCAAAAAAGTATAATTTCAGGAATAGACCTTTGTTTGAGTCATGAAACAATATTAATCAATAACTTGAAATGATGTTATTTATTAATAGTTGGTATTTTGTCTTTTGTCTCGAATTTCATGTATTTTGTCTCAGTTCTTACAATAATAATTTAATATTTAAATTATATGATTAATTTTTTTTAATATTTATTAAAAATTGATTTTTTAATATTTTATATTTGTATTTAAATCTTTGTTAAACATAAAATTTATTATTTATTCATGAAACACTCATACCCAATTCCTATTAAAGTAAGGGCATTGATGCTTTTGTTTTTTTTCACGAGTTCAATGGTTTTTGCTCAAAAAAAAATCACAGGTAAAGTAACAGATGCAGAAAGTGGAATCGGCTTGCCAGGTGCAACCGTTCAAGTAAAAGGAACTAATAAAGGAACTTCTTCGGATGCCAATGGTGCATTTTCATTTGAAGTGCCTTCGGGCTCTACTATCGTGTTTTCTTCAATCGGATATTTGGCGGTAGAAGAAGTTGTTGGTAATCGTTCAATCATTGATGTTGCTATGCAATCAGATACCAAGGTATTAGGAGAAGTAGTTGTAACTGGTTATGCTTCACAAAGGAAAAAAGATATTACTGGTGCGGTAACTGTTGTTGGAGCTAAAGAATTGCAATCACTTCCTGCTGCAAGTGTAACACAGCAGTTGCAAGGTCGTGCAGCTGGTGTAACTGTAGGAAATGATAACTCTCCAGGTGGTGGTACAATGGTTCGTATCCGTGGATTTGGTTCAATCAATAATAATAGTCCCCTTTATGTAATTGATGGTACGCCAACACAAGGAACACTTAACCAAATCAACCCAAATGACATCGAGTCGATGCAGGTGTTGAAAGATGCTTCTGCTGCTTCAATTTATGGTGCTAGAGCTGCCAATGGTGTAGTAATCATCACCACCAAAAGAGGTGGAGCTGGTGAACCTAAAATTACTTTTGATATGTACACAGGTACACAAAGAGTAGGTAAAACTCTTGACCTCCTAAATACGCAACAATTGGGACAATTATATTATGAGTCAGAAATTGGTGCTGGAAAAGCGGCTGGAACTTCACCTTCAGCTCAGTATAAATTTGGTGCCGATGGATCACAAACAATTGCAGATTATATTTATCCAAACGTTTTTGGAGCCTTACCTGCCACTTATACTTATACTAATGATATTGCAGACCCTAAATTGGGTGTAACTGCATTTAACATTACGAAAGCCAACAAAGAAGGTACAGATTGGCAACATGAAATTTTTGGACCAGCTAAAATCTCTAATTATCAATTAGGTGCAACTGGTGGCTCTAAAAACGGAAAATATGCTATTTCAGGTAGCTATTTCGACCAAGATGGTATTTTAAAATACACAGGTTATAAGCGTTATTCGGTACGTGCAAATACAGAATTTACAAAAGGACGTTTGACTTTCGGTGAAAACTTTACAGTGGCTTATGACGAAAGAATAGGCGTACCTAATGGAAATAATAACGAGAGTAATCCTATCATGTTTGCGATTCGTATACAACCAATTATTCCAGTATTTGATATTACTGGTGGACCAAAAGGATTAGGAGGAACAAATACTTCTGATTTGAATGGTTTTGCTGGAAGTAGAGGTTCAAACCTTGGAAACGCACCAAACCCATTGGCAAGACAATGGCGTGAAAAAGACAATGTTATAAAAGGTACTCACATATTTGGAAATATGTTTGCAGAAGTTGGCATATTAAAAGATTTGAAATTTAGAACAAGTCTTGGTGTTGAATTTAACAACTTTAACTTTGCTCAGTATTTCAATCGTGATATCGAGGCTGCAGAGCCCAGAAGCTCAAATAGCTTAACAGTTACGAATAACTATGATAGAGCAATTACATGGTTTAATACCTTAAATTACAATAAAACAGTAGGAAGTCATACATTTAATGTTTTGGTTGGAACTGAGGCTGTTCAAACTTACTCTTTTGGCTTTAACGCCGCTCGTAGTAATTTTGCTTTTGATGACCTTTCATACCGCTATCTAAATCTTGGTGCTGCTGCAGGTTTATCGAATGCAGGTTCAGGTGCAACATTAAGTGCATTATTCTCTCAGTTTGGAAAAATTAACTACTCATTTAAAGAATTCCTTTTGGCTGATTTTACAATGCGTCGCGATGGTTCTTCAAGATTCTCGGCTGCCAATCGTTATGGAATTTTCCCTGCGTTCTCGCTTGGTTTGCGTCTTACAGAGTTTGATTTTATGAAGAAACTAACTTTTGTTGACGATTTGAAAATTAGAGGTGGATGGGGTAAAACAGGAAATCAATTGATTCCTAACGTATATAATGCATATACACTCTATACTCCAGACCCTTCAAATAACGCTTATGATATTACAGGAAGCGGAAATTCAATTGCCAATGGTTTTGACTTAGCACAATTTGGTAATCCAAATGGTAAATGGGAGACTAATACATCTTCAAATATTGGTTTAGATGCAACGATGTTGAAAAGTAAATTAGAAGTAATTTTAGACCTATATACTCGTACTACATCTGATATGCTTACCCAAGTGCCAATTCCTAGAACGGCTGGAACTGGTTCGATCCCTTACGTAAATATTGGTGAAGTCAACAACAAAGGGGTTGATTTGAATATTACATACCGAGACAAAATCGGGCAATTAAGATATTCAATCAGTGGTATGATTAGTAAATACAAGAACAATGTTGTAAAACTAAATAATGACCCTAATGCAACAATCTTTGGATTTAGTACACGTCTTCCTGCAATTTCTGTAACCAAAGCAGGTTTGCCAATAGCAAGTTATTATGGTTATATTGTAGATGGTGTTATAAAAGATGATGCAGAAGCAGCTGCCGCTCCAAAATTTGGTTCATACACAAGAGCAGGTGTTTTCAAATTTAGAGATGTGAATGGCGATGGCGTTATTACAGCTGCTGACAAAACTATCATAGGAAATCCTCATCCAGACTTTACTTATGGCTTCAATATCAATTTAGGCTATAAGAATTGGGATTTGGCTGTCTTTGGACAAGGTTCACAAGGAAATGAAATTTTCAATTACTTAAAATATTGGACAGATTTCAATACATTCCAAGGAAACCGTTCTACAGATATGCTGTATAATTCTTGGAAAAAACAAGGTGATGTTGCGTTATTACCACGTTTAAATTCACAAGATGGTACAAGTCAGCAAATCTCAAGCTATTTTGTTGAGGATGGTTCATACATGCGTATCAAAAACATCCAACTGACATATACCTTCCCAACTGCACTTATTTCAAAAGCTAAATTAAGCTCAGCTCAGATTTATGTTCAAGGTCAAAACTTATTTACTTTTACAAAATATAAAGGTTTAGATCCTGATATTAATTTAAGAAGTTCTGGAACTGATAATCAAGATATTCATATGGGTATCGACGAAGGTGCATTTCCAGTTGCAAAATCTTATAATGTTGGTTTAAGAATAGGGTTTTAATTGATAAATTAAATATTTATAAATAAAATATAATGAAAAAATTATTAATAATAGCACTAATTGGAATAAGTGTTTCTTGTTCTGATTCGTTTTTTGATATTCAACCGCAAGGTGCTGCATCTTTGGCTTCATTAAGTAACAAAAATGGAGTAAATGCTGTGTTGATTGGTGCGTATTCATTGCTTGATGGAGTTGGTGCCGGAAATACTGGCCGTCAATCAACTATTTCGAACTATGTGTTTGGTGGAATTACAAGTGGTGATGCTGTAAAGGGTACTGATATTGGTGACCAACCTGAGCAAGAGTATATCGAACAATATAACTGGTTATCTGATAATACTTATTTCTTAGGAAAATGGCAACATTCTTATGATGGGGTTGCTCGTGCAAACGAAGCTATTCAATTGGTGGGAAGTCCGGATGTAAAAGACATGACTGAGGCGGAAAAATTACAAGTTGTGGCTGAAGCAAGATTTTTACGTGGACACTATCATTTTGAAGCCAAGAAAATGTGGAATAAGGTGCCATACATTGACGAAAAAATCTATGTTGCAGCTGACCCAAATTCAACAAAAATACCTAACGATCAAGATATTTGGGCAAATATCGAAGCAGACTTTACATTTGCTGCTGCCAATTTACCAGCGGTTCAGGCACAAAAAGGAAGAGCAAGTCAGTGGGCTGCAAAAACATATTTGGCTAAGGCTTTGATGTTCCAAAAGAAATATGCTGCTGCAAAAGCATTATTGGAAGATGTTTATAAAAATTCAGGTAAAAAATTGATGCCTAATTATCACGATAATTATAGAAATATTACCAATAATAATGCGGAATCAATATTTGAAGTTGAATTTTCAATTAATGATGGTACAACTGGTAATAATGGTAATGCAGGTGATAACCTAAACTGGCCTTATTCAGCCAATTCACCAGGACGTGGATGTTGCGGATTCTATTTGCCATCACATAATTTGGTCAATGCTTTTAAGACTGATAAAGATGGTTTGCCTTTAATTGGTTCTGCTCCTGATGGAACAGCCGATACATATAATCAAGTTGATTTATCTAATGATCAAGGTTTGAAGTCTGACCAAACATTTAACTTGGACAAAACAGTACCAGTTGACCCACGTTTAGATTGGACAGTTGGACGTAGAGGTGTAAACTTCTTAGATTGGGGTCCTATGCCAGGTTATTCTTGGATTAGAAATCAGAATTATTCAGGCCCATTCATTGGAAAAAAATGGATGTATTATTTGGCTGATGAAGGAAGCTCAACTCACTCGACTTCTAAACGTAGCGTAAATAACAATTACCGTTTATTGAAAATGTCTTCTGTGATTTTATGGTTAGCTGAGTGTGAAATTGAATTAGGTAATTTGCAAGTTGGCGAAGACTATGTTAACATGGTTCGTACACGTGCAAAAAGTGGCTCAGTACAAGATGCTTCAGTCAAATATGTGGTAAATCCTTATCCAAAAGGTACTTTTGCGACCAAAGGTGCTGATTATGCAAGAAATGCCTACCGTATGGAAAATCGTTTAGAGTTTGCTATGGAAGGTCACCGTTTCTTCGACTTAGTACGTTGGGGTATTGCTGAAAAATATTTGAATAAATATGTATCTGAAGAATCTAAAAATGGTACAGACAATACTGGAAGAACTTATAATAAGCGTGGATATTTGGTTGGAAAAACATTTACATCTAAAAATGCTTATTTCCCTTTACCAAATGACGAAATTTTGAATAGCCAAAAAGATGGCAAACCAACATTGACTCAAAATCCTGGATATTAATAATTAGATTTTCTTTTTTTTACAAAAATTGCCAGAATACACTTGTATTTTGGCAATTTTTTTGTCATTTACTTTATGTTTAACTTTGTTTCCTGCCAATAGATTTTTATTTTTGGTATATCATCGTATTCAAAATTTCCAACCTCTATGATTCTTGTTTCTGTTACGGAGTGGCTGTCTTTTATCGGACGATTTCATCCTTTGGCCGTTCACCTTCCAATTGGATTTTTGGTTTTAATTGTATTTTTTGAATTTTTAAATAAATACAGTAAAATTACAATCTCATCCGAAATATTAACTATTTCTCTTTTGGTTACAGCTATTAGTGCAAGTTTTTCTTGCTTGATAGGTTACTTTTTATCACAAGAAGGAGGGTATAACAAAGAAATATTGGAAGAACATCAGTGGCAAGGTATCGGTCTTGCTAGCCTTAGTTGGCTTTCCTATCTTGTAAATTCAAATTGGCTTAGAGAAAAGTTTGATTTTGCTAAACATCTGTATTTACCGCTGTTAGCATTTTCATTCGTTTTGATGATCGTAGCTGGGCATCATGGCGGCAATTTAACACATGGCGAAGCTTATTTAAGCGAAAATACACCAAATCCTTTTCGAAGTTGGTTGGGTATGTCTGAAAAAAGTAAAATTCCAAATGATGAAGTTGCATCAAAGAAACTGAATCCGACCGAAGCTCAAGTTTATCAAGATATTATTAAACCAATTTTTAAACAAAAATGTGAGCAATGTCACAACGCAAATAAGATGAAAGGAGATTTGCGAATGGATGAGATTAAACTTTTTATAAAAGGAGGGAAGCATGGAGTAATATTTAAGGCGAACGATGTTCAAGGAAGTGAATTTATAAAACGCATCTTATTACCAGAATCTGATGAAGAACACATGCCTCCAAAAGGTAAAACACAAATTACCGAAAATGAACTTTTAGTTTTAAAATGGTGGATTGAGCAAGGAGCATCATTTGACAAAAAGGTTTCACAATTAGCTGTTAGTAATGAAGTTAAACCAATTTTGGCTTCACTAGGGATTGATGACAAAATGAACATACTAAGCGAAATAAAACAAGATAAATATATAGTCGAAGAAAGCATTTTAGCAAAAAATGTTGATGCAGTTGAAATATCTGTTATTGAAAAAGTAAAAAAATCAGGTGGGTTGATTTTACCACTTTCGCAAAATAATAATTATGTTGAAGTTACTTTTTTGAATAATCCAAAATTTTCAGATAAAGATGCTTCTTTGATTGCAATTGCACCAGCTCAAACTTTGTGGTTAAAGTTATCAAAAACCCAAATAAGCGATAGTTCTATTGAATTCATTTTAAAACTTCCGAACCTTACAAGATTGCATCTTGAAAATACCAAGATTACTGATAATGCTATAAATTCTATCAGTGTTTTACAGAATCTTGAGTATTTTAACCTTATCGGAACGAATATTACGGATGCATCAATTCAGAATTTAAGTAAACTCAAAAACCTCAAAAAACTTTATTTATGGAAGACAAAAGTTACTTTAACTGGAGTTGAAACCCTGAAAAAAGCTTTACCCAATTTGTCTGTTGATGTAGGAATAACAGAGGAACAAATGGCAGAACTTGAAAAAGCTAAATTAAATGAAGTTAGTGATGATGTTTATAAGAAAAAATGAAATTATATGTTTACAAAAAAGGATTGATGAAAATCAATCCTTTTTTTTTATTTATTTTCGATTGTCTGCAGTTCCTTTAATTGATTCTGAGTATCAGAATAACTCGGGTAAAAATAGTCCTCAGGATCGTAATTTTCATTTGAAACTACTAAAATAATTGCGTTATCTGATAAATTCTCTAAAATATGCCAATCTTGTGGTTCTAGTACTAATACTTTGTATGGCTCGTCAAGATTAAAAACCGATTTTTTATCTATAGTTTCAACGTAAATATCACATGAACCTTGTAAACATATTAAAGCCTGCCATGCTCTTACATGTCTGTGTCCACCCCTAGTTTGCCCGTCGGCATTGGTTATATAATATATACGCTTTAATGAACCTGGTAAAATATTCTCAAAAACAGTTAAATCTCCTTTGGTACTCGAATGAACAGGTAATGTAAAAATTTTCGGCATCGGGTTTAATTATGATTTGTACCAAATAGTTGTACAATACTTAACTTTATTTATCAAATTATTTATTTAATAGTAAAGATAATAAAAGTTTAGGCAATATTTCGTTATTAAATTGTTCTTTATTGTTATTATTTCAGATATATTAATTCTTAATATTCCATTTTTTTTATCATTAAATTTTTATAAAACATGAATTTAAAAATAAACACTTACTTAGATAATAAATTAAAGGACGTAACTGCAAACCGTCTAGCATCACATGTCCCTTGTCTTGGTTCTTAAATATGAAAAAGAAATTAAATATAAACTTCGAATATTATTTAAAAGACTCTAAGTTTTGAATTGTACCATCTATATTATTTTTTAATTCAGTCACTTTAACGTTTCTTAAATGGGTTTTGCCCGCAATTTCATTATCATGGTAGTATAGATAAGTTTTAACTTTAAAGTCCAAGATTGAATAGTGGTTTATCCATACCAAAACTGGTTTTAATACAATTCCTTTATATATAAACGGCCCATTCGGATTATCTCCAATTGCATAGCAGATATTATGTGTATCGCCTGTCGAGTAGGATAGATAATATTTTCCTTTATAATTATGTACCCATACCCATACGGCTTCAAGGAAACGTTTATCATTATAGTATTCCATGAAAAGGTTTCCTTTTTCATCTACAATTTTTACTTTTTTGTCTTCTTCAGCAAGGATTTTCATATCAAGCCGATAACTTAGCGATTCTTTGCAATCTTGCAACTTCACTCTTTTTATGATTATCTGTTTTTCCTTGAAACTGATTTTTTTCAACGTTGTAATTGACCACCCCAAATTCCGCCAAAATACATATAATGATTCTCATCTTAATCTTTAAAAACATCAGGGTCAATACTATATGTACCTTTGATTGGTTCAGGTTCAGCTTTGAAAGGCCCTATTGGAGTTATACCTGTAGCAACGCTAATTCTAAAAATATCTTTTTTATCTTTTGCTGGAAAATACAAAAAATATGTACCGTTTTTATAAGCAAATCAGAAGCCCACATTTGTTGACCTGCCCATTTGACATTTTTAATATCCAGTGCTAGTGCAACTCCATTATCCTTTAGCTTTGAAGTTGGCGAATCCATCGATAAGATTCTGTAATCTTTAATATCGAAATGTCCACCTTCGTCATATTCTTTTGTACTTGAATCAATATCGTGAGAAGGGTAAATTTAGATTTTTCCATTAAAGACATGTGCCGATGCGTCCGCCGTATATATCAGCGAAACTAATGGTTTAGAAATGGGTGTTCTCTTGTCCAAAAGTGTAAGGTACACTCAAAACTAAGAGTGACGCGATTGGAACTCTAATATTACTCATTTTATGAATGAATTTAGTAAATGTGATGACGAATTTAAACAGCTACATTGGGACTGTTAAAATCCAATTGAGTTTCCACCGTCAACTGGCAGAGAAACTCCTGTAATGTATCTTGCAGCATCAGATGCTAAAAAAACTGCTGCCCAACCAATATCTGAGGGTTTACCAAATTTGCCAATTGGTGTCCTATTTAATGCACGATTCATACGGTCTGGGTCACTTCCCATTGCAGTTTTCATCATACTTGTTTCAATAAATCCTGGGGCAATTGCATTAATTCGTACGTTTTGTGGTGAAAACTCTGATGCTAAGACTTTTACCATGCCCTCTACACCAGATTTTGAAGCTGCATAGGCTACAACTCGGTCGATACCATAGTAGGCCGCCATTGATGAAATCATGATAATTGAACCACTCTTTCTGGCAAGCATGCGTGAAGCACAAGCACGTGTTAGAGAAAATACAGCACTTAAATTGGTTTGAATTATTCGGTTAAAATCTTCATCTGAAACTTCTAATGCCGAGCGTTTCATATTAACGCCTGCATTGTTAACCAAAATATTGATTGGGCCGTGGCTAGATTCAATTTCATTTACTAAGCCTTCTAATGAAGCTAAATCTGTAACATCATTGACAAAATAGTGGGCATTTTTGCCTAATTCGGCTATGGCTGCTTTTAATGGTTCTTCTCTACGGCCTGTTATAACTACTTTTGCCCCCGAATAAATCATACTTTTGGCTATGTCAAATCCAATTCCACTGCCGCCTCCTGTAATCAAACATAATTTGTCTGTAAGTGCAAAAGCCGTATTATGAGAAATATGTTTACTCTCTTCTGTAAAAATTGCTCTTTCTGTCATCTTAAATGATATATTTCTACTATTTTTTTAACTTCTTCTAAATTTCTAATTGGTGGAGTAAGTGAACTCGGTATTGACATTTTTGAAAATTCTTTGAAATATAAAACACAGGCATCTCTCCACCAAATGGATTCTTTTTTTTGTGTTTTTAGCCTAGCATTTACACTTGTAAATGTCTCTTTATCAATGAAAGGTTGTAATTTTAACCAATCTTTTTCTAATTTTTCAACCTCAACCACGCCATTATAGTACCTGTAACATAATTCTTCCCAAAGTGTATTTCCTGAACTGAGTTTTTTATTCCATGCAATATGATGAAACCATAATAAATAATTCAAATCACATTTTTCGGCATTTCCCCATGTTTCATTGATTTCTTTTGAATATAGTTTTATGGCATTGCTCAACTTTCCAGTTCTATCGAAGCCTAAACCGATTGAGTCTGCTCGGTGATAATAAATGGATGTCCAATCTGGTCGTGCGGCTTTCGTAAGCCAAGGTTCGGGACCATAATGATGACCTTCTCCCATCATATGATGCAATCCAAGCGGATAGGTATAACTTATATATGTTGGCAATGATTTTTGCATAATTTCATTGATTTGAACTTTTGCTTTTGTATCATTTGTTAATGTCATTCCAATCCATTCATTGGCTATTTTTTCAGAACTAAGCGTATAATCCCAAGCTAAACGACCGAAAGCATACCAATTAGCTTGATTAAATGGATGTCCACACCAATTAGCATCTGAGCCTGTGTTTGCCACTCCAGCAATCAAAGAATTTTGATTATTATATAAACTTCCATCAATTACTTTTGCTACAGTTGAGCCTTTTCCTTTGGCATAAGTATCCGTATCAAGGCATTCTTTAAACATGGGAGCCAAGTAGGTGAGGTGTGTAGATTGGCCCAAATATTCTTGGGTAATCTGAAACTCCATACCGAGTTTGGTATTTGAAAAACCACCAAACATTGGATTAAATGGTTCACGAGGCATGAAATCAATTGGCCCATTCTTTGCCTGAACAATTACTTTTTCATCAAATTTTCCGTCAAGTGGTTTGAATTGTTCGTATGCTTCTTTAAAACGGTCGCTCTTAGGGTCTGCATTATAAACAAATGCTCTCCAAATGACAATTCCAGAATATGGCTTCATTGCTTCGGCGAGCATATTTGCTCCATCGGCGTGTGTACGGCCATAATCTTGAGGGCCTGGTTCGCCTTCTGAATTAGCTTTTACCAAATATCCACCGAAATCTGGTATATACTGATGAATTTCCTTCGTTTTTTCATTCCACCAATTTTTTACCTCGCGGTCGAGTGGGTCAGATGTTTTTAGCCCTCCAATTGTACGTGGCGAACGAAAGTTTACTGAAATAAAAACTTTGATTCCGTATGGACGAAGCACATCAGCTACTGCTTTTATTTTTTCTAAATATTCGGCTGTGAGAAATCTTGAAGATGCATTTACATTATTGATTGAGGTAGCGTTGATTCCCAAGGAAGCATTGGCACGTGCATAAGCAATGTATTTTGGGTCGATTCTGAAAGGTAACTCATTCCATTTCCACATTGATGAACCTGCATAACCACGCTCGACAGTTCCATTGGCGTTGTCCCAATGATTTAGCATCCTAATTTTAATTTTTGGACTGCTTACAATATTTTCATTCAATGATTGCCCAGTTTGAACACGTCTCAGTAATTCAAACGCTCCGTATAATACACCCACTTCTGATTTTGAACTAATAATTAAATTTCCTTTTTCAAAAAATATTGCAAATCCATCTATCGCTAAATTGCTTGTAAATGCTTGGTTATTAGATACCTCTAGAATAACTCCACCTGCTTGATTACTCTTTGTAACAACTTTTATTGTTGAACCTAAAAGTCCGGCAAAACCTATTTGAAGTTCTTCGGCAGCTTTTTGTAAAATTGGATGATTCGTATTTAATGAAATGAATTTTGTATATTTTTGATAAACCAGCTTCTGTTTTTGGTCTTTTATTAGGTCGTATTTCAGCCATAGCCTTGAACCATCGTCGGCCATTGAGAAAAACGAAATTATTAAAAATATGACTGTAAAAATTCTTTTTTGCATTTCAATTTGATTGATAATGGTTTTGTTATTTGCTTTTTGGCTCAAGTAAATCCCATTGATTTCCGTATAAATCAGCAAAAACCGCAACCGTGGCATATACTTCTTCTTTTGGTTCTCTCACGAATTTCACACCTTTTTCTAACATCAGATGGTAGTCTCTCCAGAAATTATCAGTATAAAGAAACATAAAAACTCGACCTCCCGTTTGATTTCCAATTCGACTTTCTTGTTCTGTATTCGCTGCTTTTGCTAGTAAAATTGCTGTTTCAGCTGCTCCCTTAGGTTTTACCAATACCCAGCGTTTTTCTTCACTGAGTTTTGTATCTTCAATTAATTCAAAACCGATTTTTTGAGTATAGAAAGCTATTGCTTCGTCGTAATCATCCACGACCAAAGCAATATGTGCTATATGTTGTTTCATTCGCCTAAATTCCTTTCGATTGCCATTTGGAGCCCTCTTATTTCTGCCAAACCTTTAAGCCGTCCAATAGCCGAATAACCTGGATATGTTTTAGGTTTTGTAATTCCTTCCTGTAAATCATCGAGCATTTGGAGTCCGTGGTCTGGTCTAATAGGTATCTGATAATCTTCTTGACCAGCTTCTTTTCTCCGGTTTTGTTCTTCAATGATTGCTTTTACGACTTCATACATATCAACATCACCATCCAAATGAGCAGCTTCGTGGAAGTTCAACGAAGTGTCGCCCATTGTATTTTCTTCTCTTTTGGTAGTACGTAGATGCAAAAAATGAATCCGATTAGCAAATTTTTTAATCATTTGGACTAAGTGGTTATCACGTCGTACACCCAAAGAGCCTGTACAAAAGGTGATACCGTTGGCAGGCACATCACAGGCTTGCATTAGTTGGGCTAAATCATTTTCGGTACTAACAACTCTCGGTAAACCTAAAAGGGATTTTGGAGGGTCGTCAGGGTGAATACAAAGGTTAATGCCTATTTCTTGAGCAAAAGGTGCTATTTGCTGAACAAAATAATACAAATTGGCTCTCAATTCAGTATCGCCAATATTGGCATAATTATCAAGTAAACCTTGAAAAGTATTTAAGTCAAAAGCCTCTTCCGAACCCGGCAAACCTAGTAATGCTGTATTTTTTAGTGTTTCGATTTCTTGAGAAGTCATCTGTTCAAATTTTATTTTTGCAGATTCTCTAATCTCAGGTTCATAATCCTTCTCAGCATTTGGGCGTTTGAGAATATATAAATCGAAAACAGCAAAGTCTTTCCAAACAAATTTAAGTGCCTTTGATCCATCGGGCATTTCATAATTAAGGTTTGTACGTGACCAATCAAGAACAGGCATGAAATTATAACAAACAATCTTAATTCCGCATTTTGCTAAGTTTTGTAATGATTGTTTATAATTTTCAATAAAAATATCTCTTGATGGCAAACCTTTCTTAATAGCTTCATGAACAGGAAGGCTCTCGACAACTAACCACTTTAATTCAGAATATTGTTTATTTTCTTTTTCAATGATATTTATTCTCTCTTTAATTGCCTCTATCGACCAAATTTCACCAACCGGAATTTGATGCAAAGCGGATACAATTCCTGTACAGCCCGCTTGTCGAATATCCATGAGTGAAACTGGGTCGTTTGGCCCAAACCAACGCATTGTATGTTGCATTTAGAAATACGACGGGGTCTCCCGTGCGATTTTGAATTACGATTTACGAATTACACGCTCATAGTTTTTCTTCCATATTCGTCATTCGTAAATCATCATTCGTCATTATTTTATTAAACTTATTTTTTGAGCATTTTTTTGTGCTTTTAAAGCTAATTCCGTTGCCAAAAAACAATGTTCTTGGGTCATTGCAGTTTCAGTACGATTCAAAATATCATCAACCAATTGTGGGCCGTAAGGAAGCACTTGAGCTGAACAATCGAAATATTTCGTTTCTTTATTATCTGTTAGAAATAAATGACTGCCACCTTCACGACCAGCAATGTCTATGTTTTTTCTGATTTCGATGAAACCCTCAGTTCCAAGAATTGTCAAGCGTCCATCACCCCATGTTTTTAAGCCGTCTGGTGTAAACCAATCGACCCGAATATAGCCCATTCCTCCATTTCCTCGGAGCATGGCATCGCCAAAATCTTCAAATTTTGGAAATTCTGGGTGATGAACATTGCCGATTTGAGAAGCTACAACTTCAGCCTTAGTTGAGTTTGTGAAATGTAAATATTGGTCGAACTGGTGAGAAGCGATATCTGTTATGATTCCACCAAATAGATCTCTATCAAAAAACCACGCTGGGCGACTTTTTGTACTCATTCTATGTGGTCCAAGCCCTATAGTTTGAATAACATTACCAATTGCTCCTGCTTTTACAAGTTCTCCAGCTTTTATAGTTGCTTTGTTCTCGAAACGTTCGCTGTACATTATTGAATAGATTCGACCAGTAGCCTTTTGTACCTTACGAACTTCAGCCAATTGCTCAAGTGTAGTTATGCCTGGTTTATCAGACATGAAGTCTTTTCCCGATTGCATAACTCTGATACCTAGAGGAGCTCTTTCGGAAGCAATTGCCGAACTCAAAACCAATTGAATAGATTTATCATCTAAGATTTCTTTTTCATCTTTGGCTAATTTGGCATTAGGATAACGTTTGGAAAAATCAGCAATCAAATTAGCTTCTTTTGCAAAAAATGTAACTAACTGACCTCCTCCTTTTTTTACGGATTCAACTTGACTATAAATATGGCCATGATTCATACCGATAACGGCAAATTTGATACGTGGAGTATCATAAACCTTTTCAGAAATGCCTTTTACAATTTCAGTGCTATAATTTTCAAAACTATTGTTTTGGAACATAGGAAAAGTCATTAATCCTGCTGCTGTTAACGAGCTTTTTTTTAAAAAACTACGTCTATCATTATTTTTATTCATTTTTTTAAATTTTAATGAAACAGATTTTTATATTACTAATTTGAATTTATATGGATTTAGGAGCTTTAGACTACCAAAATCTTGCATAATTATCACATTTTAATATAATTAGTACCGTAAGGCTTTCTTTGTGTGCGAGACAACATTGCGTTAGCTTCACTATCGTTTAAAAACTTCTCAGTTGTTGGATTCCAAGTAAGTTTTCGAGGAAGTTTCATAGCAATATGGCTAATCAAACAGACAGTACAAGCCCTGTGACCTATTTCAACAGGTGAAATAGGTTCTTTTCGGCTTTGGATACAATCTAGCCAGTTACCATGTTGTTCGTCACTTTTATATAAATGAATTTCTTTTTCGCCTATTACAGATTCTAATATTTTTGGGTTGCTGGCATCAAGTGCTTTGCTGCTTTTAGCTTTTGTAGTTGGGTCGCTTGCAGAAGCAACATAATCGCCACGAGAAACAAAAATCCAACCTTCCGTGCCCTCGTATCTGATACCATTAGGAAAACCACCACTTGTGTACATCGTTACACCATTGGCATAATCAGCTTTTACCATAAAATCTCCGTGTACATTCCAAAGACCTGATTTTGGAAATTCAGCAACTGATTGCACTGATGTTGGGCCGGTGTATTCGGTATCCATACCCCAAGCAGCTGAATCAAAATGATGTTGTCCCCAGCCAGTAATCATACCTGCACCGAATTGCTCAATACGTAACCAACCTGGGCGTCCATAGCCAACTTGTGGATGAACGCCTGTTTTTGTATATGGAACTTCAGGCGTTGACCCTAACCACATATCATAATTGAATCCTTTAGGAACTGGCATAGCAGGTGCTGCTGGGCCAGATGGATCGCCAGGCAAGCCAACTTTTACTGTATGCAATTTACCGATTCGTCCGTTACGTACCAATTCTGCTGCAATTCTAAATTGTGGCGATGAACGTTGCTGGGTTCCAACTTGAAGTATTTTGCCCGTTTTTTTAATAATATCGCTCAATAAACGTCCTTCAGAAACTGTCAAAGAAGTAGGTTTTTGTAAATAAATATCCTTTCCTGCCAAGGCTGCTTCAATGGCTGGTTGAGCGTGCCAAAAATCTGGTGTACTGATAATTACTGCATCAATATCTTTGTTTAAAAGCATTTCATGATAATCATCGTACATTTTTACATCTACATATTTATCTTGACCAGTTTTTTTCTTGTAATAATTTTCAATTAGTAATTTTCCGTCTTTCAGACGATTGCTATCTAAATCACAAACTGCCATTAGACGAGCAATATCGTGTTGCATTGTACCAACCATATCGTGCTCACGGCCAATACGTCCGCAGCCAATTTGTCCAATATTGATTTTATTACTTGGAGCATTTTTGCCAAAAACCGTTGAAGGTACGATTGTTGGAATGCCAAACGCCGCAGCAGCTACACCTGTAATGGTTTGACCAATAAATTTTCTACGTTCCATTTATTTAATTTTTAAGGTTGAGAGTTTAATGATTTGAACATTTGTCGATTTGTAAATTTGGTGAATAGAAAAATAATTAGATTTGGTTTATAATCAAATTACCAAACTTTCAGATCTTTTTTACTCCGATTTGTATTTTTCAAATTGTTCGGCAATTTTAGCATTTGAGGTATCGCCTGAATGAACCAATACTCTATACTTTAATTTGATAGTTTGTCCTTTTTTTAATACAGTTTCCTTATCATTTTGTGGCCAATACATTGGTGTAGGCGAGAAAAAGCCATAATCACGCGTAAACCAAGGTGCAGGATACCATTCGTTTGATGGGTGTTGCATTATAGCCATTCCTTCTTGTTTATCTCCACGTTTGCCATAAAAATCAATCCAAGCGGCTTTTTTTCCAAATGTTTCTTTTTCTCCTTTTTCACCATTTGAATTAATCATTGTGCCACCGTTTATTACTGCCAAATCAGCGTCCATTCTTCCACTAAAAAGTGAGTGATTGGTTTTTTCAATAATTACGTCCATAAGCATTTCGAGTGTTAAATCGAAATCAATTTGGTATATGTCGTTTGAAGGTGCCGTAATCGTAATTTTACGAGTATCTTTAATTGGAGCACTCGCATTTGGTCTTCGCCAAATACATTCATTTTCAATGATTACCTTGTCGTTTCCTGACTCAATTATATCAGCTCTTATCGATATAATTTGACCTCTTTCGAGTCCTTCTTGCCAATAATTTCCCCCATTTACCCTATCACAGCCGAAAAACAATGAACTGTGGTGCGGATAATTTGCATTTCGCATTGATGTTACGCTGGCATTCGAAGGACCATTTACTGGAAAGAAAAATGGATATTTTTCGTCTTCTGAAAAAATATAGCTCGTAAATAAATTTTTATTGATTATTATATCAATTTTCGAATTGAATTTTTGAGCTATAATTTTAGTTTGGGCGAATGTATTCGACAAACAAATAATTATTAATAGTATTGAGATATTTTTTTTCATATAATGTTATTTTTGAATAAATTGATGGTTTATAAATACAAGGATTGTGTTGTATTTATATTTGTTAAAATGATTTTTAATTTTTCTTAGCCAATTCTAATGCCTTTGTAGTTGTATAATATTTAACTAACATATTTGGCACCTCCCACTCAGGCATTTTATTTTTGGATTTATAATCCAAGAATCTTTCCATTACCTCTCCAAAATGTGCTTCATGCCCTATGCGATATGAGTCTGGAATTTCGACCAACCATTCATTTCCGAGTTTCTTTAAATTGACTCCTGCATATTTACTTTTTACAGCTTCAAATGCTTTTAGAAGCTCATTTTCGTTTAAATTAGTTGGTTTTATATAAAGTTGAGGAATAAATCTTTCTTCTTTTCCTTGTTTAATTTCTAAATTAGCTTTTGTTCCCCTGATTACCGAATAATGTGTATCTCCTCCTTCAGTTGCACTATAATTCCACAAAGCACGAAGTTTTGTATGTACCCCTCGCAAGCTATAATTAATTTCACCGTTGGCATATACATTTATTGTCGAATCATTTTTCAAATCCTTCTTTAAAAAGTCTGGAAAAGTTTTTGTTCCCGTAATCAATGAAAATTGACTCAATGTCATTGGCGTTGGCCAACGAGTAGCAGAATTGAATTTGACATCATTATTAGAAAGTATTATATTCGGAAAAATTGTCCATTGAGCTAAATCGACTAAATGTACCATTACATCAGCAATTCCTTCACCTTGTTGATTTACATCCATAAACCATGTTGGTCGTTTTAGCGGACTTCCCGAAACATATTTATAAAAAAAATGAACGCTTTCGGTAAAAACAGCTGGATTTTCTGGTGTTCCTCTCTCAAGTTGCCCAAAAATAGCCTGTATTTGAGTTAGTTCTTTTTGTATAATGGTTGTGATTTCAGACCTTTCTGTCATGATATCGTAAAGCAATACATTGTTTTTCTTGGCAATTTCAAATGCTTTTAGGAGCTGTTTGTAGCCTTTACTATCAATACACATAGGTTTATCTCCTAAAATATTGATTCCAGCTTCGGCTGCTTTTAAAATGTATTCGGTTTTCTTTTGATTGTTTCCTGCAATAACCAACAAATTGCCTTTTTTCTCGGCAATCATTTTTTCAAAATAGTCATTTCCCTCATAAACATTTTCTTTCCAATTTGTTGGATTCTTTGCACGTGAATTGTAGCTTTCAATTCTTTTTAAATGGTCTTGCAAATCCTGTCCAGCGGGAGCATATACATTAACTACCGATGAGACATTATTATATGTTTTGTTCTGAACCAAAGCTGCATGAAAATGACCTGGGTCTAGGGTAATAAACTGAATTGGTTCGTTTTGAGCAAACATTTGATGAACTCCGAGAAGCATTAAAGTAGAAAGGGTGATTCTTTTTAACATATTTGATTAATTTTTGGAAACTAATTTCTGAAAATAATTCTGTATTTTATTTAATAATTTTGATAAAAGTAAAATTTGTACCAATAATCAGTAATTTTTCATCGGTTAATGTTTTATTACAATCTTTGGCTCAAAAAACCTAAACAGTAGTTGTCAGTTGCAAAAAATTTATCTAACATTCTAAATTACATCATCTCTGTTTCACCTAGTTTATTTAAAATGTTTTACTGTGTAAAAGTTGATATTTTTTCAATCTTTGAAAAGTACAATTTGACTTGTATTTGATAAATGAACTCATTTTTACACTTTGTTTACAACTATTTACTTTAATTCGTTTTTTGTATAATATTATCCTTAAATTTAGGATTAAAAAAAGAATATTCTTGCTATTTTTAAGTTTGTATAGCTATAAACTATCGGTTACGTTTTCGGAAACGTTTGCGATAGTCAATTTAGTTATACATTTTTCAAAAAAACAAATTTATAAATTTATTCTTTAAGGGTTTAGAAAACTAAAAATACATGAGTTTACTTAGTGATAATAATAGAGTTTTATTAGAAAAATATAATTTATTATGGTAGCTTGTTCGAAGTGTGGTAAAGTTGAAACTATCGTAAAGTCGGGTTTTGTAAGAGGTAAACAAAGACTTTATTGTAAAGAATGTGAGTTATATTTTTCGGTAAATCCGCCAATTCTTAATGCAAGTAAAAAACATCATCAAACAACGATTGTAGATATTGCTAAAACTTTAGGTATTTCGCCATCAACTGTTTCGAGGGCCTTGAATAATAGTCTAGAAATTAATGAAAATACAAGAAATGAGGTAATAAGAGTTGCGAATGAACTTGATTATCGCCCAAATTTACTTGCTCAAAGCTTGCATCGGGGCGAAACTCACACTATAGGGGTTGTGATTCCTGATATACAACGGCCCTTTTTTGCTGGGGTTGTGGCAGGAATTCAGAAAGTAGCATCGGAAGCTGGTTATAGAGTAATTATTTGTCAGTCGAATGAATCGCACAATACTGAAACGCTCAACGTTCAAGCACTTATGGCAAGCAGAGTTGATGGACTTTTGATTAGCCATTCCAAAGAAACCAATTCGTTTGAACATATAAAATTACATTTGCGAAAAGGTATTCCGATTGTGCATTTTGATAGGGTGTGTGACGAACTTGAAACTGCGAAAGTAATTCAAGAAGATTTTGAAGGTAGCTTTGCTTTAGTTGAGCATTTAATATTACAAGGATGTAGGCGTATTGCTGCTTGTGCTGGCCCTGAAGACTTATTGATAAGTCACAAAAGATTGAATGGTTATAAAGCTGCAATACAAAAATACGGTTTGCCTATTGAAGCTGATTTGATTTTTCATAGTAGTTTTAAGCAAGAAGACTCAATCAATGCCTTGAATAATTGGTTGGATTTAAGCAAACGTCCCGACGGCATTTTTACTGTTCACTATGCCAATGCCATTGAAATGATTATGTCTTTAAAGCAAAAAGGTATAAAAATTCCAGATGAAATTGCTTTGGCCGCTTTTGGCGATGATTTGATGGCATCAATGATTGAACCATCGCTGACTGTGTATAATCAGTTTCCGTTTACGGTTGGACAAGAAGCAGCCGCAATCTTAATTGATAATATAATTAATAAAGAAACATTTATGCCGTTTACGAAGGTCATTAAGGGAGAATTAATTGTGCGACAGTCGTCGAAGAAAAATTTGATTGCTTAAAAAATAAAGACAAATAAAAATTCTAAACTATTTTATGAAATACAGGAAATTAGGTAAAACAGGTTTTGAAATCTCAGAAATTAGTCTTGGCACATGGCAAGTAGGAGGCGTTTGGGGCGATGAATTTAGTCATGAAAATGCCGATAACATATTAAATTCAGCCGTTGATGCAGGAATTAATTTTATTGATACGGCTGATGTTTATGGTGATGGAGAAAGTGAAAAAGCCGTAGGTCGATTTATAAAAAGTCGTTCTGAACGCATTTATGTGGCTACTAAATGTGGCCGCCAACTCAATCCTCATACAAATGGAGCGTATCAACCTGCTGTTTTACGCAAATTTGTTGAAAATAGCCTCAAAAACATGGGTCTCGAAACCCTTGATTTGATTCAACTCCATTGCCCACCAACCGAAGTTTATTATCGACCCGAAATTTTTGAATTGTTTGATAGACTACAAGATGAAGGCAAAATTTTGAATCTCGGAATTAGCGTTGAAAAAGTTGAGGAAGCATTGAAAGGAATTGAATTTAATAACGTTACGACGGTTCAGATAATTTTTAATAAATTCCGCCAACGTCCTTCTGAATTATTCTTTGAACAAGCAAAAAAGAAAGATATAGGAGTAATTGTACGTGTGCCTTTGGCAAGTGGCTTGTTGACAGGTAAATTTTCTAAACAATCTACATTTACTGCTGGCGACCACCGAAACTTTAATAGAAATGGTGAAATGTTTGATAAAGGTGAAACTTTTTCGGGTATTGATTACGAAACAGGGCTCGCTGCGGTTGAAGAATTAAAAGAATTATTTCCAAATCAAGCTAATTTAGCTCCTATTGCATTGAAATGGATTTTGGGTTTTGATGCCGTAAGTACTATTATTCCTGGTGCTTCTCGACCCGAGCAAGTCTCGGCCAATGTGGCTGCTTTAGATTTTCCTGATATGAATGCTGAGCAAATTTCTCAAATGAATTCGATTTATGAAAAGCATATCAAGAAATTAGTTCATCATTTATGGTAGTCTATTTCGTTTAAAAAGTATTAGTCAAAATTTCGGTTTAATCTTAAGAAAATATATTGTTCAATGAAGATATTCAGCCTTATTACTAAAACTATTGCCTTTTTGATGGCATGTATTCCTTTGATTTATGCTCAAAATCCTAATATACGAATTAATCAAGTTGGTTTTTATCCTAATGCTACAAAATTAGCTGTTTGGGTAGGCAATCAGTATGAGAACTTTTATTTGTTTGATGCCATCAGCAAGGATACGGTATTTAAGGGAAAGCTTTCAACGCAAAGAGTAAACGCTATTTCTCAAAAAACTACCCAAATTGCAGATTTTTCAACATTTACTAAATCTGGAAAGTATTTCTTGGGTATTACTGAAGTAGGTGTTTCTTATACCTTTGAAATTAAAACCAATGTACATATAGAGGCTGCAAAGGCATCTTTAAAAGCATTTTATTTTCAAAGAGCATCTACTGCGTTACCTGAAAAATATGCTGGAAAATGGCATCGTGAAGCAGGGCATCCCGACAATAAAGTGTTGATTCATGCCTCAGCGGCAACATCTAAGCGTCCCGAAGGAATGCTCATTTCTTCACCAAAAGGGTGGTATGATGCCGGAGATTACAATAAATATATTGTTAATTCTGGCATCACAATGGCAACTTTACTTTCACTTTATGAAGATTATCCTGTCTTTTTCAAAACTTTTGAAGCCAATATTCCAGAAAGTGGTAATAAGATTCCAGATGTATTAGATGAAACGTTATGGAATTTACGTTGGATGCTTACTATGCAAGACCCAAATGATGGAGGTGTTTATCATAAGTTGACCAATCCTTCGTTTGATGGAATGCTTATGCCTGAAAAAGCCACAAAACTTCGTTATTTAATTCAAAAAAATACAAATGCAACATTAGATTTTGCCGCAGTAATGGCTCAGGCAAGCCGAATTTTTAAGGATTATAAAAAAGAGCTTCCAGGATTAGCCGATTCTTGTTTAATTGCTTCTATTAAAGCTTGGAATTGGGCAAAAGAAAATCCTAAAGTTGTATACCGTCAGAATGAAATGAATAAAAATTTTGAGCCTGATATTCTTACTGGTGGTTATGAAGACAAAAGCGATGCAGATGAATGGATTTGGGCAGCTACCGAACTATATATTACCACAAAAGATGATAATTATTACACGGCGATTGAACTTTACCCCAATAAACCTTTTTCGATTCCTACTTGGAATCAAGTACAGTTATTAGCTTATTATTCACTTTTACGTAATGAAAAAAAACTTACAGATTTAGCTAAAAATGATTTGCCAAATTTAAAGAAAAGGCTGACTGATTTTGCTGATGAATTAATATTAGGTATTGATAATCAAGCTTTTAATACAATTATGGGAAAATCTGCCAAAGATTTCATGTGGGGTAGTAGCTCTCACGCAGCAAATCAAGGAATTGCTCTTTTACAGGTCTATAAAATTAATGCTGATAAAAAGTATCTCGCAGCTGCATTGGGTAATTTAGACTATTTATTGGGGAGAAATGCCACAGGATATTCATTTTTAACAGGTTTTGGTACTAAACAAGTAATGTTTCCTCATCATCGTCAGTCGGAGGCTGATGGAATTATAGAACCAATTCCTGGTTTTCTATCTGGTGGGCCAAACCCAGGTCAACAGGATAGGTGTGAAGGTTATCCAAGCAAAATCGCGGATGAGTCATTTTTGGATGTATCATGCTCATATTCAACCAACGAAATTGCAATAAACTGGAATGCACCGATGGTCTATTTAACTTCCGCTATCGAAGCTTTGCAGAAGAGTTTTTAATATTTTAACCTAATTAACCTAATTTTTATGAAAAATTTTGATATTCTAATGATTATAATGTTTTTGGTTCAAAGCGTTGTTTATTCACAAGGCAAACTTATCGAATCGAAGGTTTACAAATGGGATGATTTGGTGATTGCAAAAAGACCACAAGGTGAGGCTCGACAAATTTTAGAGGGAACAACGCCACATTTTAAACTTTGTAAAGTTCATGCTTCAACAATTCTTCCAAAAGGACGAATGCGACCAGAAGCATACAGACAAGAAAATGAAGAGTTAATTATTGTGAAAGAAGGCGAATTAACCGTAACTATTGAAGGTAAAACGAAAGTTTTGAAGGCAGGTGGAATTGCTCTCATTATGTCGGGAGATATGCGAGAAAATGTTAATATGAGCGATAAAAACACCACTTATTATGTATTTCAACTAAATTCTGTTGAGCCAGTTGATATTGAAAGAGGTAAAAAAGCAGGAGGTTCTTTATTGCTAAATTGGGATGAAATTGCTTTCAAATCACACGAAAAAGGAGGTCGAAGAGATTTTTTTAATCGTCCTACAAGTATGTGTAAGCGATTTGAAATGCATGTTACCACCCTAAATGAAGGTTTGATGAGCCATGATGCCCATCAACATAACGCAGCAGAAATTATTTTTTTAATAAATAGCCAAGATAACGAAAAAGACAGTAAAGCTCAAGAAACTATTAATGGCGTTTGGCAAGATTCAAAAGTTGGCGATATAATTTTTTTACAGTCAAATGATTTACACGGAATCAAAAACATTGGCAAAGGAACTTGTACCTACTTTGCTTTTCAGTTTGACTAGAGGATGTTGATTAGGTTTTATACGAAAAAGGCACAGAGTTGCTAAGGTTTAGAGGCGACAGTCGCTCGGTGCAAAGTGCTAATAATAAGGCAATTAAATATTTGAATTTTCGCAAACCATTTTTGGTTAAGTATAAAAATCAAAATGTGGACGTTTGTACGATTTGATTTTTCTTGAAAACTACGTCATAAATCCTATACGTCGCAATATTTCACGATTTTGTCTAACACAACTTATTTATAATCAAATCTTTAGATAGATTTAACAATACTTTACTTTTCAACCTGATTTATAAAAATGAAACGAAGAACTGCACTCAAAAATGTGCTGTTTTCTGCCGCAGGTATTAGTACACTCCCTGCGTGGGGAAATAGTTGGAATTCCAAAACTTTCATTCAAACGACCTCGATTTTTACTCAAAATCAGGCAAAAATACTTGATATTTTGGTTGATGCCTTGATTCCAAGTTCAGAAATAATTGGAGCAAAAGATTTAGGTACATCTGCATTTATTAATAAAATGTTGGGCGATTGTTATGAAAAAAAAGTGCAAGAAATCTTTAAGAATAGCTTAGAAAATACCGAAAAACTGTCAAAAGAAACTTTTTCAAAGTCGCTCGCCGATTGCGATAAACTACAGTTGAACGAGCTTTTAATTAAACTTTCTGCTTCGGTCGATACTCAACATAAAGACTTTTTTTCACTTTTAAAACAACTCACTGTTTTGGCTTATACCACTTCTGAGTATGTACTGACAAAGCATTATAATTACGTAATGGCTCCTGGTCATTATTATGGTTGTGTGAATGTTTAAGCTTTTGGCTAAAAGTTGTTTACTATTAGTTTTTTATGACTTAAAAAAAGTATGTATTTTCAATGCTAAAAGCCTAATTCTTTTCGTTAAAATCAAATAAAAGTATGAGTTTTCTAAATATAGATTCAGTTAAAAAGCGAACTTTCGATACAATTGTAATAGGTTCGGGTATCAGTGGCGGTTGGTCAGCCAAGGAATTGTGTGACCGAGGTTTAAAAACCTTGGTTTTGGAGCGTGGACGAGACGTTCAGCACGTAATAGATTATCCAACAACGATGAAAAATCCGTGGGAGTTTGAACACCGTGGACAAGTTCCTTTGGAAATCCGAAATCAATATCAAAGCGGTCGTACAAGTTTTATGCGTGAAGAAACTTTGCATTGGGCATTAAAACCAGACGAACAACCATTTGTGGAAGAAAAGCCTTTTCAATGGACTCGTGGTTATCATGTTGGCGGAAAGTCTTTGCTTTGGGCAAGACAAACCCAGCGTTGGTCAGATTTAGATTTTGAAGGCCCAAAACGTGATGGTTATGCTGTCGATTGGCCAATTAGATACGCCGATTTAGCTCCTTGGTATAGTCATGTTGAAAAATTTGCAGGAATTTCTGGTAATAACGACAATTTACCACAGCTGCCAGATGGTGAGTTTTTGCCAGCCTTTGAGATGAGTTGCGTCGAACAACATTTTAGAGACGTTGTGGGGAAAACCTACATAGACCGCCCAATTATCCACGGTCGTTGTGCCCACGTTACTGAGCCCAAACAAATACATTATGACCAAGGGCGTGCATCTTGTCAAAACCGAAATCTTTGTAACCGTGGTTGTCCTTATGGTGGATATTTTAGTAGTAATGCTTCGACTTTGCCATGGGCGATTAAAACTGGTAAAATGACTCTCAGGCCGCATTCGGTAGTTCATTCAATCATTTATGATGAGAAAAAACAGAAAGCGACTGGCGTTAGAGTAGTTGATGCCAATACCAAAGAAACTATAGAGTATTACGCAAAAATTATTTTTGTAAATGCTTCTTCAATTAATTCTAATATGATTTTGATGAATTCTATTTCGAATCGTTTTCAGAATGGCCTTGGAAATGATAGCGGAACACTTGGAAAATATTTTGCATGTCATAATTATAGAGGAAAACTCAGTGCAGATGTGGAAGGATTTTTAGATAAAAAGACTGATGGTAAAAATCCGAGTAACGCGTATTTGCCACGTTTTAGAAATCTGTACAAACAAGAAACTGATTTTCTGAGAGGATATTCTGTAGGTATTGGTAGTGGTCGAGGTTTAGGGCAAAACAGTAGTGGAGTGGGAGAAGAATTAAAGCAAAACCTATTGAATCCAAAACTTGGAAATTGGCATATAAGTAGTTGGATGCAAGGCGAAACCGTACCAATTGAAAGCAATCATTTAAGACTTCACGAAACTCTTAAAGATAAGTATGGTATTCCACAACTGGTTACGTCGGTTGCTTGGACAGAAAACGATGATAAAATGGTGAAAGATTATATCAAAGAAATGACAGAAATGTTTACCTTAGCAGGCTTTAAGAATGTCAGAGGGGGAGACTCTCATTCAAATCCAGGGTCTGATATTCACGAAATGGGTGGCGTAAGAATGGGAGTTGATCCAAAAACTTCGATGCTCAATAAATGGAATCAATTACATGCTTGTAATAATGTATTTGTTACTGATGGTGCGTGTATGACTTCAACTAGCACACAAAATCCATCTTTGACGTACATGGCTCTTACTGCTCGTGCCGTTGATTATGCTGTAAAAGAATTAAAAAAACGTAATTTATAGTGGCAAAATTTTCTAAATTATACTTTAAAATTCAACCTCAAAATAATAAAATGAAAAAACTTGCAATTTCAACATCATGTGCTTTACTGTTTGTGCTTACTTTCTCCCAAGAAATTTTTGCTCAACCAAGTAGCAAAAACCTTTATACCTATCCATTTGGCGTACAAGCCTATACATTCAGAAATCATTTTCCGAATGATGTATCGGGAACTTTGGATAAAATTCAAAAAATGGGTATAACCGAAATAGAAACGAGTGGAGCAAAAGGCGTTACAGACGAAGAATATAAAAAAATGTGCGATGCTCGTGGAATTGCAATTCCTTCAATTGGAGCTGGTTATGACCAATTAGAAAAACTTTCGATGGATATCGTTAAAAAAGCTAAAGTTTTCGGGGCAAAATATGTGATGTGTGCTTGGATTCCCCACAAAGGCGATAATTTTACGCTTGAAGATGCTCAGAAAGCAGTTGATGTATTCAATAAAGCTGGTAAGTTTTTAAAAGAAAACGGCCTATCTTTCTGCTATCATCCGCATGGCTTTGAATTCCGTCCCTATGAAAAAGGAACTTTACTTGATTATATTTTTAAAAATACAAATCCTGAAGATGTATCTTTTGAAATGGATGTTTTGTGGGTGCTTCACGGCGGCGGAAATCCTTTAAAATTATTGAAAACTTACGGTAATCGCTGGAAATTAATGCACGTAAAAGATTTGAAAAAAGGTGTCGTTGGAAATTTTTCGGGAAATACACCCGCCGAAAATGATGTAGTTTTAGGAACTGGTCAAGCTGATTGGAAAAATATTTTCAAACTCTCTAAAAAGTACGGTATTAAACATTATTTTATTGAAGACGAAAGTGAGCACGAACTCGAAAACGTACCTTTAAGTATTGAATATTTGAAGAATTTAAGGTAAAAAATATAAAAGCCAAGCGATAGTTTGGCTTTTATTAGAATATTCATTTTGAGTAACAAATTCCTACATTGTTCATCTTGCAAAAGTTTTAAAATATAAAGTTTTTTCATAAATTTTGATATTACTGATGAGCTTCACCAAACCCTTTAAATGTATGAAAATTAAAGTTTTTAGTATAATCTTCTCACTAATAAGTATTTACAGCACTGCCCAAAGCTATAACCCAAAGTTGTTTGATAGCATGAAATGGCGAATGATTGGTCCTCATCGTGGCGGTCGAACCGTTGGAGCTGTCGGTGTTCCACAAAAGCCCAATGTTTTTTATATCGGCGTAAACAATGGTGGTGTCTGGAAAACAACGGATTATGGCCGTACATGGCTTCCAATTTTTGACGACCAACCTACTGGTTCGATAGGTGATGTGGCCGTAGCTCCATCAAATCCAAATGTAATTTATGTTGCTTCTGGTGAAGGTATTCAACGACCAGATTTATCAGTAGGAAATGGTGTCTACAAATCGACAGATGAAGGTAAAACTTGGATAAATACTGGACTAAAAGATGGACAGCAAATAGGCGGTTTGGCGATTGACCCAACCAATGAAAACCGAGTTTTTGTAGCCGTTTTAGGACATCCTTACGGACCAAACACGGAGCGAGGTGTTTATCGAACAACCAATGGCGGTAAAACTTGGGAACGAGTTTTATATAAAGATGAAAATACGGGTGCAATTCAAGTAACAATTGACCCTATAAATCCAAATGTAGTATATGCCGACCTTTGGGCGGCTCGTCAAGGGCCATGGGAAAATGGTGCTTGGCAAGGCCCCGAAAGTGGAATGTATAAATCAACTGATGGTGGCACAACTTGGAAAAAACTAACAAAAGGCTTACCAACCTACGAACAAGGTTTAGGTCGAATCGGATTTTGTATTGCCCCAAGCGACCCAAATCGCCTATACGCAACTGTTGACTCGCCCCAAGGAGGCGGTGTTTTCAAGTCAATTGATGCGGGTGAATCTTGGACACTCGCGAGTCAAGACCCAAGAATTTGGGGACGAGGAAGCGATTTTGCCGAAGTAAAAGTTCATCCAACAAACCCCGATATTGTTTTTAGTGCCGATGTTGACACTTGGAAGTCAGAAGATGCTGGAAAAACTTGGGCAGCCTTTCGTGGAGCTCCAGGTGGCGATGATTATCACAGACTTTGGATAAATCCAAACAATCCTGATATTATGCTTTTGGCGGCTGACCAAGGAGCAATCATTACTGTCAATGGCGGACAAACTTTTTCTTCATGGTATAATCAACCAACGGCACAATTTTATCATGTAAGCACCGATAATGCTTTTCCATATAATGTTTATGGTGGGCAGCAAGAAAGTGGTTCGGTCGGTGTTACCTCTCGCGGAAATGATGGTATCATAACCTTTCGTGATTGGCATCCAGTAGGAGTAGAGGAGTACGGATATGTAGCTGCTGACCCACTTGACCCCAATATTATTTACGGAGGAAAAATTACGAAATATGACAAACGAACTGGGCAAACACAAAATATTGCCCCAGAAGCAGTTCGTTCGGGAAAGTATCGTTTTATTCGAACCGCTCCTGTTTTATTTTCACCAATTGATAAAAAATCGTTGTTTTTTGCTGGAAATGTATTATTCAAGACAAAAACAGGTGGTGATTCATGGGAGATAATTAGCCCAGATTTGACGCGTGTTAGCTATGATAAACTCCCGAAAAGCTTCAATGTTTTCACTACTGAAGCTATAAAAAAAATGCCTCGGCGTGGAGTAATTTATGCCGTTGCACCTTCACCAAAAGACATAAATATAATTTGGGCAGGAACTGATGATGGATTGATTCATATAACAAAGGATGGCGGAAAAACTTGGCAAAATGTAACTCCACCAACACCTAAGGGTGAGCAAAATGATTTTTGGATTTGGTCTAAAATTTCACAAATTGATGCAGGGCATTATGATAAAAATGTGGCTTATGTGGCAGTAAATAGAATTAGACTTGACGACCAACGTCCGCATATTTTCCGTACAAAAGATGGTGGAAAAACTTGGCAAGAAATCGTTAACGGCTTGCCAAATGAACCAATCAATACAGTTCGTGAAGACCCTTCTCGCAAAGGATTATTATATGCGGGTTCTGAAAATGCCGTATATGTATCGTTTGATGATGGTGAAAATTGGCAATCATTAAGGCTAAATATGCCCGCAACAAGCATCAGAGATTTGGTAATTAAAGATGATGATATTGTGGTTGGCACTCACGGGCGTAGTTTCTGGATTTTAGATGATATTACACCTTTACGCCAAATGTCTGATGAAATTTTCAAAACTGAGGCATTTTTATTCAAGCCACAAAATACTTATCGAGTGCGTTGGAGTACTTATACCGATACGCCAATTACACAAGAAGAACCGCAAGGACAAAATCCACCCGATGGAGCAATTCTTAATTATTTCTTGAAAGAAAAAATCAATAATCCAGTTGTTCTTGAGATTTTCGATGCATCAAAAAAACTAATTCGTAAATTTTCTAGCGATGATAAACCTTACGAATTGCCCGATTTGAATATTCCACATTATTGGATTCGTCCACAACAAATTCTTTCGGCCGATGCTGGTTCGCATCGTTTTATGTGGGATTTGCATTATCCTCCGTTGAATTTGCCACCATCTTATCCGATTTCGGCAGTTTATCAGAATACTGCTCCTGAAGCTACTTCACCGTGGGTGATGCCTGGCTATTATATAGCCAAATTGACAGTTAATGGAAAATCTAGCGAACAAACTTTTTTAGTAAAAATGGATCCACGCGTAAAAACCTCAGCTGTTGATTTAAAACTTCAACATGATTTATCGCTGGCTTGTTACGAAGGACGCATGAAAATTGAGGCTGAATTAGCAAAAATGAAAGATTTGCGTAAGAGATTCAGACTGACGGAGGAAAGTTTGAAACAGTTTGATTCAAAAGAAGCTAATTTAAAAAAGATTCAATCAGGTTTAGCTACAATTCACAATCTTTTACAAGATGCTGATAGTAAACCTACTACGCAAGTTATTGCCAATGCAAAAGACTTATTGAATCGGTTAAATGTTGTATTTAAGTGAGTTTTATAAAATTTTGAGAGCCACAATTATTATAAGTTGTGGCTTTTTTTTATCTTTAGGAATCAAAATACCTAAACTAAACCCATGAAAAACCTCATTTTAGTTACATTCATTTTATTTAGTTTGGCTTTCCAACAAAAAAAAGACACCACAAATACCTATTATAAGGAGCAGCACCGTCCTCAGTTTCATTTTACTCCTGAAAAAGGTTGGATGAATGACCCCAACGGCCTCGTATATTACGATGGTGAATACCACCTATTTTATCAACACTATCCTGATAGTACCGTTTGGGGGCCAATGCATTGGGGACATGCTATAAGCAAAGATTTAGTTTCGTGGAAACATTTGCCGATTGCTTTATATCCTGATTCGCTTGGTTATATTTTTTCGGGAAGCATTGTCGTCGATAAAAAAAACACATCTGGTTTTCAGACTGGGAAAGAAAAACCTTTGGTTGCAATTTTTACCTATCACGATATGGTGAAAGAAAAAGCAGGACGAAACGACCGTGAATCGCAAGGAATTGCTTATAGTTTGGATAAAGGCCGAACTTGGATAAAGTATGAGAAAAATCCAGTAATTGCTAACAAAGGCGATACCGATTTTCGTGACCCAAAAGTGTTTTGGCATGAGGCCTCTAAAAACTGGATTATGCCTTTGGCAGTTGGAAAAAAATTAGAAATCTTCACCTCACCAAACTTAAAAAACTGGCAAAAAGTAAGCGAATTTGGCTTAAAAGAAAGCGTAAATGATGGGGTTTGGGAATGCCCAGATTTGATTTCTTTCAAGACCGATGATGGCACAGAAAAATGGGTTTTGATACAAAATATTGGTCGTGGAGCTGTAAATGGTGGCTCAGGAACACAATATTTTGTTGGCAATTTTGATGGTAAAATCTTCACCAACGATAATTCGCCAGAAACAAAACTTTGGTTAGATTATGGAGCGGATAATTATGCTGGTGTTTCGTGGTTTAATGCACCAAATAACGAAAAAATTTACATTGGATGGATGTCGAACTGGGACGATTATGCAAACCTTGTTCCAACTAAAGCTTGGAGAAGTGGCATGACTGTTCCTCGAAAATTATCTTTAATCAAATCTCCTGAAGGTTATCGCTTGGCTCAAATGCCTGTCAAACAACTTGAATCTTTACGGATTTCGAGTACTAATATTCCAAAACAAAAGATTATAAATACGCTATTAATTGAAAATAAATCGGTTTTAAATGAACTTGATCTGTCTTTCGATTTAACAACATCAACCGCAATTGAGCTTGGATTTATTTTATCTAATTCAAAAAATGAAAAACTGATTGTTGGTTTAGATAGAGTCTCAAAGCAAATTTTTATCGACAGAAGAAATGCAGGAAAATCTGATTTTTCTTCAAAATTTGCCAAGAAACATATTGCACCTTTTACTGATGTTAAGGAATTGACAATTAAGGCTTTAGTTGATAAGGCATCAATCGAAGTTTTTGTTAATGGTGGAAAAATTGCCTTAACAGACTTGTTTTTTCCTACTGAAGATTGTACTAAAATTGAACTTTACAGTAAAGGTGGTAATGCCGAGTTAACGACTGGTAAATTATATCCATTGAAATCAGGTTGGGCTAAAAAATAGATTTTATTGGTTAAATTTTGCTCGAAAGAACGTGCAATTTGTACGCTCTTACGAATATTTTATGATTTAAACAATTAGTCATTATCAAAGGAAAATGTCAAAGAAAAATATAGTTTGTTTTGGAGAAGTATTATGGGATTTGCTTCCTTCTGGCAAAATTGCAGGTGGAGCTCCAATGAATGTGGCGGTTCATGCCAGTCAATTAGGCTTGAACGCTATAATGATTAGTGCCGTTGGAAATGATGAACTGGGAGAAGGAATTACGTCTTTTTTATTAAGCAGAGGTTTATCAATAGAAAATATTCAAAAAAATGAATACCAAACGGGCATTGTAGAGGTTACTTTAGATGCAAAAGGGAGTCCGTCCTATTCAATCATTGAACCAGTTGCTTGGGATTTTATTAGATTGACTGATGCTGCAAAAAGTGCCATTCAAGTAGCAGATGCTCTGGTTTTTGGGAGCTTAGCTTTAAGAAATGAGATTTCAAAACTAACGCTTTTGCAACTACAAATAGATTCCAAACTGAAAATTTTAGATGTAAATCTCAGGAAACCATTTTATTCACCAAAATTGACTGATGAACTTTTGCGAGTGGCCGATATTGTAAAAGTCAATGATGAAGAATTAGAAATGATTTGTACTTGGTTCGGTTCATTTGGTAATCAAATAGACAATGCTAGTTTTCTAAAAGCACGATTTAAACTCAAAGGAATTTTAGTGACGAGAGGAGCAAATGGTGCTTTTTTTATTGATGAAAACAATAAACTGTCTGAACATCAAGGATTTAATGTAATCGTAAATGATACCATCGGAAGCGGAGATTCATTTTTGGCTGCGTTTATATCCAAATGGCTCAGTGGTGAAACGCCAGGTGAAGCCCTAAAATATGCTTGTGCTGTAGGTGCGTTTGTAGCAACACAAAAAGGTGCAACGCCAGTAATTTCTGAAGAAAATATTCTGAAAGCTATGAAATAATCGAGTGAAATAATTATTTTGTATAAAGATACGCCCAAGCAATCAAGACTAATTGTAGAGGAAGTCGTAACCATAGTATCCAATGAGGTATTTTTTTGAATTTACCCGAAGTGGTCATATAAATATTGGCAGGAAAAACAGCAATGAATAATAAAATAATTCCCCAAGCGGCTAAAGATTTTGTTTGGCCAAAAAGCAAACTTATTCCCAAAATAATTTCTGCAATTCCGCTAATAATCACCATTTCTTCGTGTTTTGGAATGTACGGTGGCATGGTTTTCATAAAAAAGTTTTTCATTGTAAAGTGCGAAATTCCCGCAAAAACTAAAAAACCTGCCATTATATAAAGAGCAATATTCTCCATAAGTCTCATCATTAAATTTATTCATCGCAAATTAAGTCAAAAAATAATTTTAATAGTTTATTTTATGTATAATCTTTATCGACAAAAATAATTTAACATTATGAATAAAGTTTTCTTATCCAGTTTTTCCCTTCTACTTTCAACTATCTGCACGATTTGTTTTGCACAAAAAATAAAGACTGAGGCATATTTTCCTGCATATAACCAATGGATTTCTAAAAATCCTACTGAATTGGGACTTAATATTGATAGAATAAATGAAACCATAAAATTTGCCCAAGAGAATGAAATAAAAAATCCAAGAAATATGGAAGTATCTCATTATCAGTCTTTTGGAAAAGAACCTTTTGGTTTTGCGGTTGGGCCTTTTGCTGAGAGAGGCGAACCAACAGGTTTAATTATTCACAAAGGTTACATTGTGGCTCAGTGGGGAGAACCAAGCCGATGCGATATTACTCATAGTGTAACAAAAAGTTTTTTATCAAGTGTTGTTGGCTTAGCCCTTGATAGTGGCTTAATCAAAAATGTTTTGGATACGGTTGCGGCTTATATTCCACCAATCGAAATTTATGGAAACCCAGTCAATCGTTCGGCTGATGATTTTGGAAAGCCAGAATTACTTCAACTTTTTGATACACCACATAATAAAACGATTACTTGGAATTCACTTCTTCGTCAAACCAGCGATTGGGAAGGTACTCTTTGGGGAAAACCAGATTGGGCTGACCGCCCAGATAAAGATGCTACAAAATGGATAAATCGACCTAGAAATAAACAAGGAAGCGTTTATGAATATAATGATGTGAGAGTAAATGTACTTTCTTTAGCGGCGTTAAGTGTTTGGAGAAAGCCTTTGCCGCAAGTTTTAAAGGAGAATTTAATGGACAAAATCGGTGCCTCAAATACTTGGCGTTGGACAGGCTATCGAAATTCTTGGATTGTCTTGGATGGGCAAGCCGTTCAGTCAGTTAGTGGTGGTGGCCATTGGGGTGGCGGAATGTTTATTAATGCCTATGACATGGGGCGTTTTGGTTTGCTTTCATTGAATAGAGGAAAATGGAAAGACCAACAGATTTTATCAGAAAATTGGGTTAATCAAGCTCTTACGCCTACAACTGCTCAACCTACTTATGGTTACATGAATTGGTTTTTGAATACGGACAAAAAACTACTGCCGAGTGCTTCGGCAAAATCATTCTATCATCTCGGAAACGGCACAAATATGATTTATATTGACCCGGAGCATGATTTGGTAATGGTTGTTAGATGGATTTCTTCTGAGGCAATGGATGGCATGGTAAAGAAAGTTTTAGAAGCATTTCCAAAATAAATATGCTTATGTTTTTTAGTTATTATTATCTATTCAAATCAAATTAAAAATGAAAAAAAACAATCTAATTTTAGTCTTCTTATTTTTTACTATTGGTGCGTTTGCCCAAGTAAAAAAAGAATTTTATGAACTTCGTACTTATGAATTAAAATTTGGTTCGTCAAGAACAAGTATTGAAAATTATTTTAAAAATGCTCTTTTTCCTGCTTTAAATAAATATGGCGTAAAAAATATTGGAGCATTTGGAGAAATGGGACTTTCTGACCCTGGGAAAATATACATATTGATACCTTATGCTTCAATTGAAGAGTTTTCTAAAGTCAATGAAAAAATTAAAGCTGATGAGGATTTCTTAAAAGCAACACAAGAATACAATGCTTTACCACCCGAAAAAGCTCCGTATACACGTTATACATCTTCAATTATGAATGCTTTTGATGGAATACCGCAAATGGTCAAACCGACTGCTGACCAAAAATTATTTGAATTGAGAATTTATCAAAGCTATTCTGAAGATGCGGCTCGTCGCAAAAGAAAAATGTTTAATGATGAAGAATTGAAGATTTTCAGAGATACTAAACTCAATTCGGTGTTTTTCGGAGAGGTAATAGCAGGTGAATATATGCCATGCCTCACCTATATGTTAGCTTTCAAAAATATGGGTGAACGTGATGCCAATTGGAAGGTTTTTGGTTCAAATCCAGATTGGAAACGTATTTCAAGTGCTGCCGAATATGCCAATTCTGTTTCACACATCATCAGAGTTTTCTTAGTGCCTTTGTCTTATACTCAACTATAAAACCATGAAAAAATACTTTATATTCCTATTTATGATGTGCTTTACCTTATTATTGAAAGCACAAAATGAAACTTACGCTGAGAAATTAGGCTATCCAAAAGGGGCAAAAGTCATAATCATGCACGTTGATGATGTCGGTATGTCTTATGACTCAAACGTTGGAGCAATAAAATCAGTTGAAGAGGGTGTCGCTAATTCAATGAGCGTGATGATGCCTTGTTCGTGGGTACCATCGTTTGTGCATTACCTTAAAAATCATCCTCAAATCGATGCGGGATTACACCTTACCTTAACTTCTGAGTGGAAAGATTATCGTTGGGGTCCATTGGCTGGCAAGCCATCTGTGCCGAATTTGGTTGATGCGGAGGGGGCTATGTGGCGAAGTGTTGAAGAAACCGCCAAACATGCTTCAGCCGATGATATTGAAAAAGAAATCAGAAGCCAATTAGAAAGAGCAAGAGCAATGGGTTTTGAGCCAACGCACATGGACTCTCACATGGGAACATTATTTGCACGCCAAGATTATTTAGAACGCTATTTCAAAGTTGGTATTGAAAATAAAATACCAGTTATGTTTCCTGGTGGACATGATACCATGATTATGCGTGATGGTGCGTCAGGTTTAACACTTCAACAAGCTCAAAAAATCGGAAAAATGCTTTGGGATGCTGGTTTGCCAGTTTTAGATGATTTGCACAATATAAGCTATGGCTGGACGATGGATAAAGTAAAAAATCCAGATGAAAAGGCTTTGCAGATGTATAAAACACAAAAATATATTGATTCATTTAAAGATTTACAGGCAGGTGTAACTATGGTGATTATGCACTGTACTTCTACAACTGAGGTTTTTGAACATATTTCAGATTCAGGAAATACTCGTCGGGGTGATATGTTGGCCATGATCGACCCAGCTTTAAAAAAGTATATTCAAGACAATGGAATTATTTTGACAACTTGGAGGGAATTGAAACAAAGAAGAGACAAAATTAAATAAGATTTTTTGCAATGCCCATTTCTTTTAAATGGGCATTGTTTTACATTCTATCGAAGACATCATTTATATCAAAACCTCTTCTTTTTCTGCTTTTTTGTTCTTGACGATATTGGTCAATTAGGTATTTTACCTGAACATTATCTTTATAAAACGGAGCTTGTTTCTCTTCATTTTTGATAGTTTTCTTCAAATTTGCAATTTCTTTCCTAAACTTATTTTCTAAACTTTGGTATTTATCTGACCCATAACGGTTGTAAAGTGAAGGCCCAAAGAGTGAGCTTTGGCCAAATGAAGTTACTTCCGCAAATTCTTGTTCCAACTCTGCAACTTGTTGTATCAATAGTTTTACATAATATTTGAGACTTTCATCGTTGCTATGCTCAAAGTCAATTCCCAAGAGTTCGAGTCTTAGTCGAAGCAATTCAAAAAGGTCATCTTTTTCGTTTGCCTCCGTGATACGGTGCATCAAAAGTGTTTTGCGTTCTTTCTCAAGTTCATCTTTTTCACGGTCAGGATGAAATGCTTTCACCAATTCCATATAAATTTGTCGACTTGTTTTGTTTAAATTCTTTGCTTCTTGTCGTTGTTTTTCTTCTTTCTCTATTTGTTTGGCTGTTTTCTTTTTATTGGCTTTTCTTGCTTCATATTCAGCTTTATTGGTTGTCTCTTGTTGGTTGAGGAATTCTTGAAGTTTTTCTGGGTCGCTCAAATCTGCATCTTCATCGAATTTCATTCCAAAAATTGAAGAAAATGAATCTTTTAAAGTTTCAGAGGCTTTTTTATTAGCTTCCTCATAGGCTTCTTCAAAACTTATACCATCGTTATGTCGTGTAAAAATTCCTTCTAGATCAGGTGAATCTGTTCTGTTTATTAGCTCGCTGATCCACTCAATTATCATTTCAGAAAGTGTTTCATTGTCACGCTTTTTGAATATATTTTGTTGAAAAAGAGCATCTAAGTAAAATATTTTTTTAACCTGTACCTCGATTAGTTTTTTCTCCAACGGAAAAATTTCAGATGTAATCTTTACTTGAATTTGGTCCATTTCAGCTTTCACAAATATAATTTCCCTTTTCAATCGATCTATTTTTTGAATATTGGTATTAAATTGTTTTTGTAGTTTTGTTAAAACTGCCGAATTTTCTGTTTTAATTCGAATAAGTTCTTGCATAGATATAAAATTTGATGATTTTGAACTAAGTTGCTGTTTATGATTAGTTTATATAAGGGGAAAACTTAAAGTTCGTACCTCTTTCGAGCTAGCAATTCAGTAGAAAATGAATTGTTTGCTACTAATATGCTACCCCGTACGGGGTCAAACAAAATCACTATAATTTATACTATTTTCAGCCATATACTTACAAAAAGAAAAAGTTATTAGTGCTTTAAAATAATTAGTTTATTACATTATTTTGTATTTAAAGTGCTTGTAATCAGTATTTTATGAAAACTACAACGACCTGCTGAAATGCATGTAGATTCGTTTTTTAGATGCAAGTTATAAGAATAGAAGTGTTTTATCAAATATACTTAATAATAAAATGACCATTCTAAACATTTTTGAAATAGATAGAAATCTAAATAGCGGATATAGATTTCAAAAATATTTCAGTTTAAAATTCGTTATATTTGTACCAATCAAAATTAATTTATTTATAAATGATAGCAATCAAAAATATTTTAAGTTTAGTATTAGTTTCTTCAATTTTTCTGAATTGCTCTAAAATTGAAGATTTTAAGAGCAAAGATGTTGTTAATAAAGGTGAAAGCTATCGAATTAAAACAAAATTGACCTTAGCTGCATCTCAAAACTATTCGATTGAGTCCCCTAAAACAATAGTTAATGCTGGACGTATATTTATTGAGGGCGATTATCTTTTTGTTGGTGAATGGGGCCTGGGTATTCATGTTTTCGATAATACGATGCCTACCAATCCTCTACCATTGGCTTTTTTGAGTATCCCTGCCAGCACCGATTACTTTGTTAAAAATGATGTTTTGATAGTTGATAATGGAAATGACCTCGTTTCTTTAACAATAGATGCTTTGGATACATTGAAAATGAAAGAAAAGACTATTGCCGAACTTAAACGTAGCATAGTAATGAAAAAACGAACTTCTGAAGTTTTTGTTTATCCAAATTATCCTATTCAACAAAATATATATTTTGAATGCCCTGATAAAGAAAATTTTGTGGTCGCTTGGGAAAAAGGAGATTTTATAAATGTCTCCAATTGTTATCGTTAAAGAAATAAATATCACCAATACACTACAAATTTAATGTCAAAAATTCCTTATTTTTTTATAATTCTGCTGTTTTTTGTGTCGTGCAAAGGCTATCTCGCTCCTGAGCCGATCCGTATAGTCGGTAGTCAAAAAGAATTCCAGCATTTTCATCCTACAAGCAATCCTTCACAATATTTTGTGTTGGCAAATCGCACAATAAATTTTTTAAATGTTAATACTCCATTAACTTTAAATCTCAGTTCGGTTTTACCACTCGAAATAGATTTTGAGAAAGTGGCGGGCAATTCAGATACCTTGTATGTACAGACTGCTTCTGAATTGAAATTGATGCATCTCGACGCAAATGCATGGGGTGAATTAGGAGTAATCAGGGACTTAAAACCTTGTGATAATTTTTTGACAATGAATAAATTCATTATTATTGCCAAAGGAAATGGTGTTTGTAGAACCAGTAATGAAGTGCCAACAATTTCCGTTTATAAATCAGATAGCCTTGAAGTTCCAGTTTTTAGAATCGTTGCGAGCAGGTCTTTAGTTACAAAAAGCTTTGTTTTGCAACGTTTTGGAAAAACAATATTTGTAGCTGACCCAATTGATGGTTTGTCTATTTATGAAATTTCGGCAACGGGCAAACTAACGGTAATCTCAAACTATCCGCAGATAAAAACAGACCGTATTGATATTTTTGAAACAAAAAAGATTGCTATTGTTAAAACCTTGGCAGGTATTACTCAGTATTCATTAGCCGATTTGAAAAATTTGAAAGAACTTGGTAGTGTAAAATGAAAAACAGAGCTATGAATAAATATTTTGTATATGGTTTTGTGACATTTTTTTGTTTACAAACTGCGGTTGCACAAAAGCGTGAACAAATTTCTTTTACGCATCAACCTATTTTATTGTTGAAATTTACACCTTTGCCATTGTTTTCAACTGAAAATGCGTTTCAGATTGGAGCAGAGTTTGCTCCTACATTTGGCAAATTAAGTATCAATTTTGACTACGGATTAGGTAAAGGAAAACTGAATGTTGATAAATATATTCGAAAAAATATGCCAGATATGAAAACTCAATATTTTAGGTATGAGATTCGAGGGTATTTTTCAGATTGGTATCCTTTTTATGCATTTGATAAAAAACCATTTGGCCGTTATTGGGCTTTAGAATATGCTCAAAAGAAAATAAATCGTCAAGAAGTCAATGCAGTGGCGATAGGAGCAGCAAGTTTGCCAAATTATGCAATATTTGAAAAGACAAATGTCCTACAAACAGAACAAATACTCAATATTAAATGGGGTAAAAATTTTCGAATCAATAGACATTTCTTTATTGATGCTTACCTAGGTGCTGGAGTAAGAAAATATAAAGTATCAAGTGAAAATGATTTGATTTTACACAGTGGTTTTTTATCGAAATGGAAGTTTTGGGAAGTAGGAAGTAAAAGTTTGTTACCAAATGCAACAGCTGGATTTCGACTTTGTTTTGTTATTTAATTTATACTTTCAATGAAAACATTGCTTACCTCTTATAGTCTTAAAAAATACTTTACAGTGCTTATTAGCACTTTTGTCTTAGCCTCATGTTGGGCTCCACGTTGCCCAATTCAAAGTTGTAAATCGAAATATGAGCATAAACATACATCTCATGTTTCGGGCTATTTTTCATCTCGGAAACTAAGTGTGCCTACATTCCATTTTATCTGGGATAAGAAAAAAGACAATTTAGGAACAATGAAATTAGAAATTCAACCTAAAAATGGAAAACAAGGTATGAGAAAAAAGGGTAAAAAAATTAAATTGTTTCCTTGGGAAAAAGGATACAACTAATTAAGTTTCTTTAACTTCCCTATTAAATAACTAAAAACCTATTGTCTTTAGTCTGTTAGGTCAAACCAACGAGTTTAAAAAATGCCTGCATTGGTCTACTTTCAGAATGCCGTAGTTATTCTACAAGTAGGTTGCTTAGTGGTATATCTGCTGCATTCTTGTTATACCATTTATATTGGATGCTTCCACAATAAAAATCCTGCGGCTAAATGATTATGGTTTAATTAATTATTCCCTTTTTGTCATTTTAATTGGAAACGTGTCTATTATCTAAAAATCCAAATGACAATTTAACCAACCTTCATCAAAGCGGGTTGGGAAGTTTTTACGGTAAAAATTAATAGCAGGTTCATTCCAATCGAGCACTTGCCACATCATACCAGTACATTCGGTATTTTTAGCTTCTTCAATCACTTTATCAAATAGAAGTTTTCCCAAGCCATTGCCACGCATAGACTCAGTTACTACAATATCTTCAAGGTACAAACGCTTACCTTTCCAAGTTGAATAACGATAATAATATATTGAAATTCCTTGAATAAAGCCATCGACCTCAGCCACAAAACAACCAAAAATTTTATTTTTACCAAATCCATCTTTGACCATCATTTCAATAGTATTTGTTACTTGATGGGGTTCTTTTTCATAAACTGCTAGTTCATAAACAAGCTCATGTACTCGCTGAACGTCGGTTTTTTTTATTCGTCTTATCTTGATTTTCATAGAATTTTGTGTTTTAGATTTAATCCAAAAGATTTTTCATTCATTAGTCACGTAGCCTTCCCATTTTTCAAGAACGGTATTAAAATCATCGGGTAATTCGGTGTCGAACTGCATCCATTCTTTGGTTCGTGGATGCACAAAGCCCAAAGTTTTTGCATGGAGTGCCTGTCTAGGTAATACTTCAAAGCAATTTTCAACAAATTTTTTATAATTAGAAAACTGTTGACCTCTTAAAATTTTATCCCCACCATAATCTGAATCGCTAAAAAGGGTATGTCCTAAAAATTTCATGTGAACCCTAATTTGATGGGTTCGACCAGTTTCTAAATTACATTGGAGGAGTGAAACGTATCGAAAATCTTTCAGAATTTTATAATGAGTTATAGATTCTTTGCCGTATGAAGCATCCAAAAATACTTCACTCAGTTTTCTATTTTTTGGACTACGTCCGATAAAGTTATGGACAGTTCCTGTGGCTTCTTTCGGAACTCCCCAAACGAGAGCATAATAGGTGCGTTCGATTGAATGGTCAAAGAACTGTTTGGCCATAAAAGTCATCGCAAAATCATTTTTGGCAATGACCAAAAGTCCAGAAGTATCTTTATCAATGCGATGAACCAAACCTGGGCGAATCTCACCGTTACGGTGGGTTGGCAGGTTTTTAAGATAATAAATTAAACCATTAACGAGAGTGCCAGACCAATTGCCGACCGCAGGATGAACAACCATTCCTGCTGGCTTATTGACAACCATTAAATCATCGTCTTCATAAACAATATTAAGCGGAATATCTTCTTCTAGCAACTCGAAAACTCTTGGAGGGCTGGGCAACGAAAATGTAATTACATCCAAAGGTTTTACTTTATAGCTGGCTTTTACCGTAATACCATTTACTTTTATTGCTTCTGCATCAATTGAGTTTTGGATTTTATTGCGAGATATGTTTTTCGTGAAATGAGGCAAATATTTATCTAAACGCATCAAGACTTGGCCTTTATCAACCACAATTCTTTGATGCTCAAATAGTTCGTCTTCCTCTTCTTCGCTATCAAAAATATCTTTTTCTTCGTTCATTTTGTTTTAAATTTACGACAAATTTAAGACAAAATGAACGACTTTCCTGTTAATGGTGCTTTTTCTGAACGAATAAATCAAGTTTTATCATTGCCTTCGCCTTTACAAAAATTGGAAGATACGTTGTTTACAGCAAATGGTTTAAAAGTTTTTGTGAAACGAGATGATTTAATTCACCCAGAAATTTCGGGCAATAAATGGCGAAAATTAAAATACAATTTAAATGCTGCTCAGAATCAAGGTGCCAAACAAATCATTACTTTTGGTGGAGCATACTCCAATCATATTTATTCAACGGCAGCAGCAGGAAAATATTTTGGTTTTAAAACAGCAGGAATTATTCGTGGGGACGAACTGAATGAAAATTCGTCAGAAACACTAAGGTTTGCTTCTGAATGTGGCATGAAATTTCATTTTGTAACACGTACGGAGTATCGAGATTTGCGTGAAAATCTTAAAAATCAAATTTCTATTATTCAAGAACTTACAGGTATTGATATAAATCACTCAAAAGTAATTCCTGAGGGCGGTACGAATCACTTAGCTTTAGCTGGAGTGGGAGAGATGTTTGAAGAGATTATTTGCCAATTAGGTTCAGCTCCTGATTATATTTTTTGTCCCGTCGGAACTGCTGGAACGATTTCTGGAATCATAGCTAATTCTGATAAAAAAACCAAAGTTATTGGTGTTTGTGTTCTGAAAAATGGACAATATTTATTAAATGAGATAGATGCTTTATTAAAAAATACATCGGTATCAAACGTTGGCAGGGTTTTTAATCCTGACAATATTAATTTTGAAGTTTTATGGAATGAACATCACGGCGGATATGCAAAAAAAACACCCGAATTGATTGAATTTATATCAAAATTTAATGCCGAAAATGATTTTGCAATAGAGCCAATTTATTCTGGTAAAATGTTTTTTGCCTTTTATAAATATTTTTCCTCTTTGATAGAACCTAATTCGAAAGTGGTTTTGATTCATACAGGAGGACTCAGGAATTTATTTTGAACTGCCAGTAATAAAAATGTCTTTTTCACTCCTACAAGCTATTACTCAATTTGATTAAAACTAAAGATATTTAATGAGAAATTGTAAATATAAAATTTAAATGATAGATTTGAATTGTTCAATATCAACCATTTTTATCAATGCAATTACAGATTTTTCAAAACCCTGAGCAACTCGCCACACATACTGCTAATTATATAATTGATTTAGTCAGAAATAAACCGAATGCCACATTAATTCTGACTTCTGGAGATACACCTGTTTTAACATACAAAAAAATGGTTGAATTAGCTCAACCTTCTGATTTTGAGCAAGTTACCATAATTGGGCTTGACGAATGGGTAGGTATTCCAGCGACGAGTGAAGGTAGTTGCAGATATATTGTTGAAGAAAACTTGTTAAAACCGTTAGGAGTTAACCCTTCACAATACACTTTTTTTGATTCAATGACCACTTATCTTGAATCAGAATGTAAACGAGTTGATGAGTTGCTTAAAAGTAAAGGAGTTGCAGATTTAATTATTGTTGGAGTAGGAGTGAACGGGCATATCGGCCTGAATGAACCTGGTTACAGTTTTGATAATTATTGTCACGTTTCTGAACTCGCCGATGTAACTATTAGTACTGGACAGAAATATTTTAAAGAAAATACACCACTTACACAAGGTATTACAATCGGCTTAAAACATCTTTTGGAAGCAAATGTCGCGATTTTAATTGCAACTGGACAGCGTAAAGCTGAGGTTTTAAAACAAACTTTTGTGCAAGAACCAAGTGTTGAATTACCTTCTACGGTTTTTAAGTTACATTCAAATGCTTTTGTATGGATTGATGAAGCAGCTGCTCAACTCTTGTAAGGCCAATTTAATGAATCAAAAAAATAGAAGTTTGCTATTTATAGTCTTCGCCATATTTTTGCCAATTCTATATGGTGTCTTTTTTATACGAAATTTTTCAATGCCACTTTCGGGTGGTGGCGATATTGATGAATGGGAATATGTGGGCTATTATCTTTCTCAACATATTAGTTTTAAGCCTTTTCCAAGTTTAGAATTCAATAATAATCAAAGTTTTTATCCATTTGGAACAACTCAAGTTTTCTCCGATTGGTCGCTCGAAAGTAATTATTGGTTTGCTTTTTTTTATAATAATTTCGGTCATGGAGCTTGGCTCAATTTTTACTATGTAATTAGCCTAATTATCTCATATTTAGGGACTTATCTTATTGTAAAGAAAGACTTTGGTCAGAACAAAGCCTTTTTTGTTGGCTTTATTGTTACGTTCTTCAATTTCTATGCACTCAATAAATACCCTCATCATTATAATCATAGTACAATTCATTGGGCCATTTTGAGTTTTTTTACTGACTTTATTCTTGTTAAACGAATAGTTTTGAGAGAAAATATTTCATTAAAGTGGCTTTTCTTGAAGGCTTTTATTTTGCTCGCAACTCTTGGAATGAACCTCGGTTATATCTGTGGTTTTGCTCTTAATAGCTTCGTAATTAGCTTATTGGTTATGCTGGTGGTTGTTTTAATAAGGATTCTGAAAGGCGAAAATCAACTGAAGAAATATTTTTTCGACTGGTTTTCTGATTTAAAGAGTTCTCCGAGGCTTTATTTAATGTTGAGTATTCCAAGTCTGATTTTTGTTTTTTTGTACCTGCCTTTAGTTTTACAAATTTATTTTGAATCAAAGTCCTTTCATCTTGACAACGTCATTGCACCACATTTCTGGAGCAATCCATTACGAATGTTACTTCCATATTTTCCGGGATTTAGTGCTTTATACAATCCATTTACGCACATTTTGAAGGATATGCCCGAAGGGCTTGGTTCAGGAAGCCCAGGTTGGCTATGCTTAAGTTTGGGAATTATAGGTTTTTTCAAAAATAGAAAACAGTTTTGGTTGGTATTTTTTCCTATGATTATTCTTTTGTTGATTTCTACATTTTATCATCCAAATAAAATACCTACTCTAAAAATTTTTCCGTGGGGAGCCTACAATCGTGTACCCTCGCGTTTTACATCTTTTTTACCTGTTATTTTCTCGTGTTTTTTTCTTCCTACTGATTTAAGGAAATTGCCTTTTAATAAAATTTTATTATTTCCTTTGATAATTTTTTTTGTCTTTGAACTGTCAGAAGTTTACAAATACCGATATTCACAAAAACCATTTGAGTTTGACAAAAACTTTTTTGGGTATATGCAACAAGTAAAAATACAAAAAGGTGAAGCAGTAATGGATTTTCCATTTTGTATCATTGGTGGTGATGGTACTGGTCTCAGAGAAAATCTTTGTCCGATTTTTCAACGAACATGCAATGTATATGCTTTGAGCCGTTTTCATGAAAAGAAAGTCATTGGAGGATACTATAGCCACGTTCCTAAGTCAGCCATTAACGGCTTTGTTGATGCGGGAATTGGTAAATGGGTGATTTCAAATGATAGTACATACATTGAAGGTTGGAAGAATGCGACTAAAATTATTAATATTCTCGATGATAAGCAATTGGAGCATTTTGTGAGTTATTTCAAATATAATGATTTTGCAGGAATAAATCTTTGTGTCGATTTAATTCCTTACAAAATGTATAAGCAAATAACAAATGCCATTGGTTCTCCTACGATAACAACTATTTTTCCAGGTGCTGGTAAAATAGTATTCATACCCAAACCTAAATCATGGCAAAAATTTGTTAATAAAGAAAAAGTAAAGTCAATGAAATTTCCTTGTGGTTGTGGGGTATCAACAGAATAAACAAAAAGAGACAATTGTTATAAAATTTCTCTCTTTTTGTTTGCTATTAAGTAGTTGGGTATATTTAATCGACTAATTTGTTTTTTTATAGAAAACTGATAGACATTATTTTATGTTAGTATAGGCTGTAGACTATCGCGGACTGCTTATTAGTCCTTTTAAATCGTCTCAATAATTATATTATGATTAGTATATATACAAATATCTGCTGCAATATTTAAACTTTCTTGCACTATTTGTTCGGCTGTCATGCCATCAGCATGTCGTTTTAGGGCAATTGCTGCCGATTGTGCATACATACTTCCAGAACCTATTGATGCAATTTGATTATCGGGTTCAAGTACATCACCTGTACCTGATATAATTAGCAATTCAGTTTCATTTGCCACTATGAGCATAGCTTCCAATTTTCTTAGAAAACGGTCAGTACGCCAATCTTTTGCCAATTCAATAGCTGCACGCTTCATGTTACCTCCATAAGCATTGAGTTTCTCTTCAAAACGTTCGATTAATGTAAAAGCATCGGCAGTAGAGCCAGCAAATCCTGCTAGTATTTTGCCTCCGTTTAATTTTCTAACCTTGCGGACATTGCTTTTTGCTATAGTATTACCCATTGTTGCTTGACCATCTGCCCCAAGGGCTACTTTTCCGTTGTGAATTACCCCCAAAACGGTAGTTGCATGTATTTTTTGCATTAAATTATTTCGATTCTATTTTTGATAATTTCCAAATATTATTCTCTAAATCTAAAGAATAAATATAACTAATTTTATAAGGTTTCTTTAAATTAACTAGCACTTTTGCCGTAATTACACTAATGGCAGTTATCGAACTATTATTTAATGCAAATAGCAATTCTTTGAAAGAAGGCGGGTCTTGCGATAGCGTGTATCTATCATAATCAATTCCTGCGGTATAACCATTTTTTTTAATGTTGGCTTGTTTTTGAACAAACTCTTGCTGTAAATTTTTGATGTAAATGCTTGAAAATAAGCCAGTTGCTTCAATTGATTTGATGTATATTTGAATACATTTCATGTCAATTTTAGTAACGTCAACACCATCTTCTTCGTAGCAATCACCTTCAAATGGAATAGCATCGGTATTACAATACCATTTGTAAAAACTTGCAATTCGTTGTTTGGGCGTTTCTTTGATTTGAGCCGAAACCTCGAAACATGAGAAAAGACAAATCCCCCATAGTGAGATTATTAACCAACTGCATGGAGGATTTGTCTTTTTCATTAATATTTTATAACTCTTTGAGGCTGATTAAACCAATAATTTGTATGGTTCTTCAAGCAATTCTTTCAATGTTACTAAGAATGCTGCACCAGTTGCACCATCAACTACACGGTGGTCACAAGTAAGGGTTACTTTCATAACATTCGTAGCGTAGAATTGACCATTTTTAACTGCAACTATTTCTTTAATACCACCTACTGAAAGAATACAAGATTCATTTTTAGGATTATTGATAATTGAAGTGAAAGATTCAATACCAAACATGCCTAAATTACTTACTGTAAATGTATTTCCTTCCCACTCTTTTGGCTGAAGTTTACCATTTTTAGCTTTACCACCCAAATCTTTTGTTGTTGCTGCCAAAACCGAAAGTGAAAGTGTATCTGCAAATCTGATAACAGGTACAACCAAACCTTCTACAATTGCTACTGCCATACCAATATGTACATGAGCATTGCGTCTGATGTGGTCTTCTCTCCAAGATGAATTTACGTTTGGATGCTTTTTCAAAGCAAATCCGCATGCTTTTAACACCAAATCATTAAATGAAATCTTCACAGGAGATGCTTGATTCATCACTTCACGGGCTTGGATGGCTTTATCCATACAGATTTCCATTGTTAATTGAAAATCTACCGCCGATGATTGAGAATCAGCTAAACTTCTAGCAATTGCCTTACGCATTTGCTTCAAAGGAATTTCCTCAAAACTTTCTACACCAGCCGCTATTGCAACTATTGCACTAGAAGTCTCTCCTTTTGTTTCAGATACTTTTGGTGTAAAGCTATCAACGTCTGATTTTACAATTCTACCACCTTCGCCTGAGCCGCTTACTTCAGTTAATTTGATTCCTTTTTCCTCGGCCATTTTTTTGGCAAGTGGAGAAGCAAGGATGCGTGCGATACTATTTGAATATTGTATAGTAGTATCAGCCGGAGATGAAGCAACTAGAACAGGGTTTTCAGTTTTATGATTTTCTGTTGACGAAGGATTTACTGCTGGAGCTTGAACTGGTACAGCAACTGCGGTTGTCGTATTAATTAGTGCTTGGTAGTTTGCACCTTCTTCGCCAATTACTGCAATAACAGCATTTATTTTTGCTGCTTGTCCGGCTTCTATACCAATATATAATAATGTTCCGTCTTCATAGGCTTCAAGTTCCATTGTGGCCTTATCAGTTTCGATTTCAGCCAAAATATCTCCAGATTTTACTTTATCACCAACTTTTTTCAACCAAGTATGAATAACACCTTCGGTCATAGTATCGCTCAAAAGTGGCATCGTTACCACTTTAGCTTTAATATTTGAAATATCAACTGCTTGGGTAGCCGGAACAGGTAGAGTTTCTTTAACTGGGGCTGTCTCAGCTGGAGGTGTTGCTGCATTAGTACTTCCACTTAATAAACTTTGAAAATCTTCTCCTAGTTTACCGATTACTGCCATAATAGCATCCACTGCAACGGCCTGACCTTTTTCAACACCTATATAAAGTAGCGTTCCGTCATAATATGACTCCATATCCATGGTTGCCTTATCTGTCTCGATCTCAGCTAAAATATCACCTGATTTTACAACATCACCAACTTTCTTGTTCCATGCCGCAATTACACCCTCTGTCATGGTGTCGCTCATCTTGGGCATTCTGATTACTTCTGCCATTTTTTAAAAATTTGCTTAGATTTTGGATAGTATCATTTTTCAACACTCAAAATTATAACAAAGTTTTGGATGTCCTTAAAAAACTAATAAGAAAGTTTGTAATAAGTTTAATTTTGCCTTTTTTTGCCCACTGTATAATAAAATTGTATCAAGTATGTGGCTATTGCTTCTATTTATTATCAATGCAATTCTTTTAATTAAGGTTTTTTTAATTTTTCTTGGCATTTGTGTTTTTGTTTGTCTCTTCAGTTTTTTTGCTTTAGCCAGTTGGATTTGTGTCGAATCTTTAGTTTTTTTTTATTCAATTGACTTTCAGTCGTGTCTGATTTTTTGGAGTTTCTCGACAATTCTTCTATTCATCAACAAAATATCTTCCGAGGCCGTTTTCTAAATTTGAATTTATAGAATCAAAAGAAAATAAAATTCTATTGATTGTTGGGGCAATTTTCTTTTTTACTTTTCTAACTGGAATTTTATATGCTCCAAATACAATAGACTCTACAGTTTACCACTTAACACGAATCGAGTTTTGGATTCAGCACAAAAACATCAATTATTTTGCTACCCAAACCGACCACAAATTATCCAAAGTGTTTTAGAAAAAGAGGCTAATGTTCAACTTTTAAATGGTATTGAAAAAAAATAATTGTCGTAAATGATTGTTCGACAGATGATACCGAATTTGAAATTATAAGATTTTAAACTATAAATAAACAAAGGAAAAGGAGCAGCATTGCATACTGGCATAAAACAAGCAAAAGGAGATTATTTCATGAGTACAAGATGCTAATCTTGAATATGACCCAGAAGAATTTAATATTTTATTAAAACCTGTAATTGATGGTCATCCCGATGTTGTATTTGGTCAAGATTTATTGGTGGAAATGCTCATCTTATTTTGTTTTTTTGCATACAATTGGTAATAAATTACTTACATTTCTATCAAATATATTCATTAAACTGAACTTATCTGATATGGAAACTTGCTGCAAATTGTTTAATGCAAAGATGATGCAAAGCATAAATCTCCAAGAACGCAGATTTGAATTTGAACCAGAGGTTACTGCCAAAATCAAAGGAACTACGATTTATGAAGTTGGTATATCGTATTAAGGACGAACTTATGAAGAAGAAAAGAAAATCGATTGGAAAGATGGTTTTAGAGCCAAGTATTGTTTTGTAAAACACGGTATTTGACAGTTAAAATGTTTTAACACCAATATATTTAAAACCTTGTTGTTGTGAAATTTTGTATAAGTAAGGTTTTTTTTAGTATTGTTTATAAATGAATTCAGATTGTGAAAAAATAATACTAGTTTTAGTGTTAAAGAATTATTATTTATATCTGTATATTATGAAAAAAACTATGAACCTCTGCCTGCCTATGGTTTCATTCTCATAGCTTTATTCAAGACCAAAACCCTAAATTGATGTCGATTGTCCTGTTAATTGAAGAATAATTTATTGACGAGCATACTGATTATGAAAGTCAAAATATTAGATTATTTTATTGAAAGATTTTCAAATCTTAAACATGATAATGCAAACGGAGAACAAGCCCCAAATAAACCGATTTTATTATTGGCTATCATCCAATTATTTGAAAATCAAGTAATTACGAATAACCAAATCTATATTTCTGCTGAACTCACTTTTGCTTTTTCAAGAATTTGGAATGCTTTTGTGACTAATAAAGATAAGCATCCACGTTTTGCTTTACCTTTTTATCATCTCAAAAATGAAAAAGGAAATTGGTGGAATCTTATACCAAATTCAGGCTGTGAAACTTGGATTGATGTGGCTGGGTCGATGCGTACGTTTAGCAATTTAAGTGCCGCAGTAGCTTATGCAGAAATCAATTTAGATTTGGCTGAATTATTTAAAAATAGGGAAACAAGAGAAGTTTTAAAACAAATACTTTTGACTGAGTATTTTTCTCAATGTGAAAGTCAACTTCCTGATTATCAATCTGATAAATACGTTGAAGGCTTAGCAAAACAAGTTTTAGAAGAAAGTCCTGCGATTTACGGAGCAAATATGAAAATTCTATCTAAAAATCAAAATTCCGATATTTATAAAGTAGAAGTTTTTAATCGAGGTGATATTTTTAGAAGGCAAATTATTATTCTTTATGATGAAACTTGTGCAATGTCGTGACTTTGTGTTTCTGGACCATTTACAATTACTATGGTAGATGCTTGCCATATAGAACAATTTGCCAAAACATTCAATAATCATCCTACAAATGGCATTGCTTTATGCCCAAATTTGCATCCTGCTTTTGATAGAGAAATAGTTTCTGTCGATGATAATTATGAAATAATATTATCAAAATCTTTCAAAGAGAATGTTGAAAGTGATTTCAGTTTTCATAAATTGGCAGGTAAATCAATTATTTTGCCTACCTATTCACAATATTACCTTTAATTGGAGAGTTTTTCTTGGCATCGTAAAAATGTTTTTAAGAAATGATGAAAGAAATAAAATATCAAACGGAATGGGATTCATCAAAATAAGATTGAGGAACTTGAAAAATAAACCATTTTGATAGCTTAAAATTTTATGTTGGATGTTGAATAATGACCTTTTATAAGTTTGGGAAGTATAAACCTCGGAGATGATTTTAAAAAAACTGTTTTTTGATAATGTAAAAGTATTAAAGGCTTTTGATTGCTACGGTTGAATGCTTGAATAACAACGAGTGCAACTCGTGGAAAGAAAAACGGAGAAAAATCCCAACCCTGCAAGGGTTGAACAACAAAGTTTAACCCTTGCAGGGTTAGCGAGCCTATTTATTTTTATTCCGTAGGTTTTACCTACGGCTATTCGAGTTAAAGCTCTTTGGGCTTTTAATGAATTCTCGGTTTGTATCGAACGGGTAAGCCTGAAAGGCTTAAACCTAAATAGCCACGAGTGCAACTCGTGGAAAGAAAAATGGAGAAAAATCCCAACCCTGTAAGGGTTGAACAACAAAGTTTAACTCTTGCAGGGTTAGCGAGCCTATTTATTTTTATTCCGTAGGTTTCACCTACGGTTATTCATGTTCAAGCCCTTCGGGC
>Ga0114967_10000123_pt1 | contig 62880 bp, 69 predicted proteins | sample M_130628_MF_Meta_FD_92639 | JGI IMG/M metagenome (GOLD analysis project Ga0114967, IMG submission 92639) | Freshwater microbial communities from Lake Montjoie, Canada to study carbon cycling - M_130628_MF_MetaG | ecosystem: Environmental > Aquatic > Freshwater > Lake | place: Lake Montjoie... | reverse complement strand
TCCTGCTCCGAAAACAGTCTACGGAAGTAGCAAGTTAGCGGGCGAGAACTATGCGTATTCATACAACGTGTGTTATGGACTTCCAACCGTAATCACACGTATCTTCAACAACTACGGACCACGTGCGCATTACGAAGGAGACGCTGGAGAGATTATTCCGCGGAGCATTGTTCGCATGTTGAACGGTGAAGCGCCAGTAGTTTTTGGAAAGGGCGATGTGACGCGTGATTTCTTTTTTGTGAAGGACACCGCAAGAGCGCTTGTCGGATTAATGCAGAATGAAAAGGCAGTTGGTGAAATCATAAACATTGGAACAGGTGTTGAAATTTCCATGAAAGAACTCATGGAAGTCTTGATTGAAGAAATGGAATTGAACGACCGAATGAACATTCGGTTCGAAGAAGATCGTCCAGCCGATGTCCCACGGTTGTGGGTGAATCCCTCGAAGTTCAGGACTTTAACCGGATTTGAAAATGAAATGGATTTTCGTGAAGGATTGAAAGAAACGATAGCATATTACAAGGCATTGAATCAGACCAACGATTTAATGAATGAAATAGAACTTCAAAATTGGAAGAAATGAAAATCCCAGTAGCAAAGCCATACCTAGGAGTTGAAGAAGCACAATTGGCCTACGACACCATTCTAACGAATTGGGTAACTCAAGGTCCGCGTGTGGCAGAGTTTGAAGAGAAATTTGCGAGTTATGTTGGAAGTGAATACGCAGTTGCGGTGAGTAATTGCACAACAGCTTTGCACTTGTCGCTCATTGTCGCAGGCATTGGTCCGGGCGACGAAGTCATTTGTCCGAGCATGAGTTACATCGCTACAGCAAACGCAATAGTTTATGTAGGTGCAACGCCTGTTTTTGTTGAAGTGAAATCAGAAACTTACAACATAGATCCCGCAGATGTTGAACGGAAAATTACTTCAAAGACGAAGGCTATTATCGGTGTTCATCAGATTGGACTTCCTTTCGAGATAGACGAGATAAAAACGCTATGCGCGAAGCACAGCCTAATCTTAATTGAAGACGCTGCTTGTGCCGCGGGCTCTTCCTACAAGGAAAATAAAATAGGCTCGCATTCAGACTTGGTTTGCTTTTCATTCCATCCGAGAAAAGTTATTACAACCGGAGACGGAGGAATGATTGCAACGTCAAATCCAGAATATGCTGAACGATTGAAACGTCTACGTCAACATGGAATGAGCGTGAACGATCGCGTTCGTCACCTAAGCGACAAGGTTATTGTTGAAGATCATTTGGAAGTCGGATATAACTTCCGAATGACCGATATTCAGGCAGCTGTAGGGATTCGTCAATTGGAAAAATTAGATTCCATTGTTGAACGAAGAAGAGAAATTGCACAATGCTATTTGAATGAATTGAAAGACATCGAATGCATTCGTTTGCCCTTTGAAAGCGAAAACGATTTCACCAATTGGCAATCGTTTTCAATTTACATAAAACCAAACAGTCCGATGTCTCGAAACGATATCATGCAGAAAATGCTCGACCTTGGAATTTCTACAAGAAGAGGCATCATGACTTCACACAGGGAAACAGCTTACAAGATTAGGGGAGTAGACATATCGCTTCCAATCTCTGAAGACGCTGCCGATCGCAGCATTGTGCTTCCTTTGTATGTGCCTATGTCGCAAGAAGAAATGGATTATGTTATCAAACATTTCAAAGCATGTTTGAATCAAGGTTAAGCATTCCTCTTTCCATCCGAGAAGAAAGAAATTTCATTTTCGTATTGGTTGGTTTTAAGTGCTTACTCTTTGCTTACCTCTTTTTTCAATATTCAAATTATTGGCAGTCGGGACCCATTGAAGGTCTTGCCGTTCATGCCGGAGATACTTCAGGATATTTCAATCCAGCAGAATCATTGGCGCAAGGTCAAGGTTATTCAAGCGTCTGTCGAATGCCGGCGTTTGCCCCGATCTATTCAGGAGTAAGCGCGGTCTTCAGTCCGTACATAGCGTATCAGTTTGTCATCCTTCTTCAATTTGTTTTCGGAATACTCAGTGTAGTTTGGGTTGCGCGATTAGCCGGACACCTGGCTCAGAATAAGAAGGCTTATTACATCGCTGGAATTATCTACGCTGCGTCTTTGCTTATAGCGGTTTGGGATTCAATGCTACTTTCCGATAGTCTTGGAAATTCATTTTTAATCCTAGCCTTTTATTTAGCCGTTCGCTTTAAAAATGAATTGAATTGGAAACTCGTTTTTTGGTCTTCGTTATTTTTGACTTGGTCTATTTTCTTCCGACAAATTCATGTGCTCTTCATTCCTGTTCTCTATTTTCTTTTATTGAAGCGAACACACTTCTTCAAATCTTCAATCCTCTTCGGAATGCCGTTGTTGTTGGCTTTTGGAAGTTGGACGGCCTACAATTTTTCGAAGACGAATCGATTCATTCCATTGGTAGATTCTTTTTCTTCGTGCTATGGATACATGCCGGAAGAGTTGGTCGCGATTCGGGATTTAGTCATTGCTTGGGGAGAAGATTGTCAGCCTTGGGTTCCGAATTCCGCTTCGAATTATTTAATTGCAAAAGACGGATGCACCGCTTCGCCATTGAATGAACGTCATTACACAACCGCCTACGGCGCCGAAGAAATGAAGCATTTGAAAGAAGACTACCATCGGTTTTATTACGAATTGGAAGGATCTTCGAAAGACAGTTTAGGTAATGAAATTATCTCTCGCGCTCGAAAGTATAAGTCGGTGTACATGCACGAACATCCTTCCGATTATTATCTGTTGAACCGTTTTCGATTGATGAAGCAGTTCCTTTTTCCAGCGCGAATCGATAACATTCCAGGTCCGGCTTTCGCACAAATGAATATTATTCAAAAAGGATTGAAGATTGGATCTTACGCTTTGCTCCTTTTCGTGAATGCGCTCGCGCTAATCCTGTTTATTCCAATTATTCTAAAGGATTGGAAAGGCCGCTGGTGGCTCATTTCCTCGTGGGTGTTGTTTGTTGTCTTGGGCGGACTTCTCGGTTTCATTGAGCAGCGCTATCTTGTTCCATGTTATTTCTTCTTTACGATTATAGTCTCCATAGGAATTTCCAGTTGGAAATTGAAACGTAGCGCGTAAATTTGAAGAATATGCAAATCGTACTTTTTGAAGACCACTTGGTCAATTCATTTTTACCCCTTTCGCACACGCGTGCTGTTGCAGATCTTTTTGCTGGAATGTATTCTGTTCAAGATCGTTGGAAAATGTTTTTCGAACAGGATTCGCTATTCATTCAAACCAGAAGTTCGCTGCAAGATTTGTATGAAGCCATTCCAGTTGGAGAGAGCCTTTACATCAACTCACGTGTCATACCGAACAACGAAGCAGTTGCCGCCATTCAAAGTTTGAAATCAAATGAAGCGTTTTTCATTCACGATGTATGCGTTGCCGCTAAGGGATTGCACATGAATTGGGATTCTTTCGAGCATCGCGCTTGGACAGCAGAAGCCATGTGGTTAAATGGAATAACAGATTTATTTTCAGTAAACGATTATTTACTTCGTGCAGATTTCGCTTTAGCAAATAAAAAAAACAGCGCAACACCAAGTCAATATTGCCGAGTAATTGGTGAGGGACACAACTTATATATTCACCCTTCCGCAAAGGTTTTCGATGCGGTTTTGAATATTGAAAGTGGGCCCATCTTCATTGACGAAGGAGCGGAAGTGATGGAAGGAAGTATGTTGCGCGGACCCCTGTACATTGGAAAAAACGCGGTGTTGAAGATGGGGACGAAATGTTACGGACCTTCTTCTTTCGGTGAAGAATGTCGAATAGGAGGAGAGACATCTAATGTAGTTTTCCATCCGTTCAGCAACAAAGGTCATGACGGATTTTTAGGAAATGCAGTCATAGGTTCTTGGGTGAATTTCGGAGCAGATTCCAATTGCAGTAACTTGAAGAATAACTACAGTAGCGTTTCTATTTCGAATGATTTAGATCGAAATGAATTCAATACAGGACTTACTTTTTGTGGAGCACTCGTAGGCGATCACGCGAAGTTTGGAATCAACACTATGCTGAATACCGGCACATACATAGGTGTAGCAGCGAATGTGTTTGCAGGTGACTTCCCACCGAAATGTGTTCCTTCATTTACCTGGGGCACTGGTGTGGTAGAGCACAACTTAGACAAAGCAATTCAAACAGCGGAACGCATGATGCACCGCCGCGGTAAGGAAATGTCAGCAGCTGAAAAGGCTGTATTGACGTATGTATTTAAAATAACTGCTGCTTCTCGGTCATAACGGCAGAGAGAGATAAGTGGCATTGACATTGAAAATGGAGGAGTATGAATAAAGAAGTAGAGCACTATTTTTTTTCTGACGAAGAAAACAATCAAGAATATATTCCTCTCATTTCTGCAGAGGACGAAGACAATATGGCGAATGAGGAAACACCTGAAGTGTTGCCCATTTTGCCGCTTAGAAACACTGTTTTGTTTCCGGGTGTGGTCATTCCTATTACGGTTGGAAGGGATCGCAGCATTCGCTTGATTCAAGATGCGAACGCTGGAACGAAGACTATTGGTGTTGTTGCACAGCGCAACGCCGACATGGAAGACCCGTCGTTTGAAGACCTTCACCACATTGGAACGCAAGCCACCATTCTTCGCATGTTACGCATGCCCGACGGAAGCACAACGGTAATTCTTCAGGGAAAGAAGCGCTTCTCTATTCAAGGGTTGGTAAATACAGATCCATACTTTGTAGCGCAAGTTTCGGCCTTTGAAGAAATCAACAACAAGGCAGATAGTAAAAAGCAACAGGCCTTATTCGAATCGCTGCGCGATCATGCATTGAACATCATTAACCTTTCTCCAGATATCCCTAGCGAAGCCGCGTTAGCCATCAAGAACATCAACGGGCTGTCTTTCCTCACCAACTTCATTTCTTCGAACATGAAGGCAGATGTAGAGAAGAAGCAGGAGCTATTGGAAATTGCCGATTTAGATGAGCGCGCAAGAAAGGTGTTCGAACAATTGCACAACGATTTGCAAATGCTCGAAATGAAGAAGGAGATTCAGAAGAAAGTTCACATTGATATTTCGAAACAACAACGCGAGTATTTCTTAACCCAACAGATTAAGCAAATTCAAGATGAACTAGGCGCCAATCCGCAAAAGGAAGAGATTGACGCAAAGCGTGAAAAGGGTAAGTTGAAGTTGTGGCCAGAAAATGTTCGATTGGCTTTTGAAAAAGAATTAGCTAAGCTAGAGCGCATGAACTCGCAAGCCGCCGAATACAGCGTGCAATCTAACTATGTTGAATTGTTACTTGACTTGCCTTGGAGCGAAACCAGTCAAGATAATTTCGACTTGCATCATGCGAAAGAAATACTCGATCGTGATCATTTCGGTTTGGAAAAAGTGAAGGAAAGAATCCTAGAGCATCTCGCAGTATTGAAAATAAAAGGCGATATGAAATCGCCAATCATCTGCTTATATGGACCTCCAGGCGTTGGCAAGACTTCTCTCGGAAAGAGTGTCGCTGAAGCATTGGGAAGAAAGTATGTGCGCATGTCTTTGGGTGGATTGCACGATGAAGCTGAAATACGCGGACATCGCAAGACCTACATAGGTGCAATGCCTGGACGCATTATTCAGAATTTGAAAAAAGTTGGAACGTCGAATCCGCTTTTCGTTTTAGATGAGATAGACAAGATGGGACAAGGGGTTCACGGAGATCCGAGTTCTGCCATGCTGGAAGTCTTAGATCCGGAACAGAACCACGCGTTCTACGACAATTTCGTTGAGTTGGAATACGACCTCTCGAAGGTGATGTTTGTTGCAACATGCAATTCTCTTTCAACCCTGCAACCTGCGCTTCGCGATCGATTAGAGATTATTGAAGTAAACGGGTATACCCTTGAAGAAAAATTAGAAATTGCGAAGCGTCACTTGGTGCCGAAGCAATTAACTGAAAACGGACTAACAGAAAAGAACATTTCTTTCAATGATGAAGTCCTTTCATTCTTGATTGAATCATACACGAATGAGAGCGGCGTTCGTTCGCTCGAAAAACGCATTGGTAAAATGGTTCGTCACCGCGCGAAGCAGATGGCCTTCAAAGAAAAATATAAAGCTGCGTTAACGAAAGAAGATGTTTCGAAGGCCTTGGGTGTCAGTTACGAGAAAGATAGATATGTCGACAACGACGTAGCCGGAGTAGTTACAGGATTGGCCTGGACACCAACAGGTGGGGATATTTTATTTATTGAATCGAGCTTAACCCAAGGAAAAGGTAAACTCACATTAACGGGGAATTTGGGTGATGTCATGAAGGAAAGCGCAACACTTGCGTTGGAATACTTGAAGGCACATTCGAGTCTTCTCGAAATGGAAGCGAAAGTCTTCGATGAAACGAATGTGCATATTCACGTCCCTCAAGGCGCCGTTCCAAAGGACGGCCCAAGCGCAGGTATTACCATGTTAACGGCGCTTGCATCTGCCTTCACCAAACGTAAAGTGAAGAAGTTTCTCGCCATGTCAGGAGAAATCACACTCCGAGGTAAAGTCCTTCCCGTAGGCGGTGTGCGCGAGAAAATTCTCGCCGCGAAGCGCGCGGGAATCAAAGAAATAATTCTCTGCGAGAAAAATCGAAGAGACATCGATGAAATCGATGAGCGTTACCTGAAAGGTTTGAAGTTTCACTTCGTGACAGACATGTACGAAGTCATAGACAAAGCTCTTCTGAAAGAAAAAGCAAAGTAAGCTGTGAAATATATTCAGAACTATTTCGTTACTTGCATGCCTGAATCATGAAAAAGCAACTCCTCACTTTTGTCCTTTGCGCAGCTTCACTTTGCAGCTTCGCGCAAGCGGGCACCACTGTTTTTTCAGGAATTAACATCTTTGGTTCTGCCCGCGTTGCGGCAATTGGCGGCAATGCCATAGCGCTTTGTGTAAGTGATATCAATACTGCCGCCATTAATCCGGCACTCATCGATTCACTCATGGATCGAAAACTAGCCATGAGCTACGTGCGCTACTTCGGTCAATCGAATTTCGGATATACCTCCTACGGATTTCATCCCACCAATAGCAAATTCGCTTTCGCGGGAACACTGCAATACTTCGGTTACGGGACGAGCGAAAGATTAGACGGACTCGGTAATAACCTAGGCTCTTTCACTTCAAATGAATACGCTTTAACGCTCGGAGCTTCCTACAAAGTCGATTCCCTGTGGCGTGTAGGTCTCAACCTGAAAAATTTGTATTCCGTTTTCGATACCTATTACTCCTACGGAATCGGCATAGATGCCGCCGCTACTTACTTCCAACCTAGAAAGAATTTTTCTGCAAGCTTCGTTTTAAAAAATGTAGGCATGCAACTCGTTACTTATCGCGAAAGCTCAAGAGAAAAACTTCCCTTGGAATTTCAAATCGGTATTAGCAAGCGCCCGAAGAACGCTCCGTTCTTGTTTCACATCGCCTACGAAAACGTGCAGAAATGGAACGTGAAATTCACCGATCCGAATGCTACAATCATTGTTGATCCATTAACCGGATTACCCGTTGAAGACCGCACCTGGGAGTTCGGAGATTTGCTCATGCGTCACCTGGTCATCGGCACTGAAATCATTCTCGGAAGCAATGTACGCGTTGGACTAGGCTACAATTATCGTCAAAGAAAAGAACTTTCCATTCCGAATAGACCAGCAACCGCTGGGCTCTCATTCGGAACAACAGTCAACTTCAAAAAGTTCCAATTGAGCTACGCACGAAGCATTTACCACGTAGTGGGCGGATCTAATCACATTACTTTTACAACTTCAATATAAAATCATGAAATTTAAAGCAGGGGTGTTATCCGGTGACGAAGTTACCGAGGTGTTGAACGATGCAAAGGCACACGGCTATGCATTGCCAGCAGTAAACGTTATTTCAACCAACAGTGTGAACGCAGTTTTGGAAACCGCACGTGATTTGAATTCCCCTGTGGTGGTTCAATTCAGCAACGGTGGAGGAGCATTCTATGCAGGCAAAGGACTCGATAACAAAAATCAGGAAGCTGCTACTCTTGGCTCTGTGAGCGGTGCACATCATGTGCATTTGATGGCGAAGGCATACGGAGTGCCTGTGATTATGCACACAGATCATTGCGCGAAAAATTTACTTCCTTGGATGGACGGTATGCTTGAGCATGGATTGGCGCATTTCGAAAGAACCGGTCGCTCGTTGTTTAGCTCACACATGCTCGATTTTTCGGAAGAGCCCCTTCACGAAAACATAGAGTTGAGCGTCGAGTATTTCAAAAAGATGACTCAAATGGGAGTAACCCTTGAGATTGAATTGGGAGTTACCGGTGGAGAGGAAGATGGCGTTGACAACAGCCACATCGATAGTAGCAAATTATACACGCAACCAGAAGAGGTAGCTTACGCTTATGAGCACATGAATGCAGTTTCGAATCGCTTCACGGTAGCTGCAGCCTTCGGAAATGTTCACGGAGTATACAAGCCAGGAAACGTTAAGCTTTCTCCAATCATCTTGAACAACTCGCAAGAGTTCATTCAGAATAAATTCAACACAGGATCGAAACCAGTAAACTTCGTTTTCCACGGTGGAAGCGGTTCTTCTCGTGAAGAGATTCGCGAAGCCATTTCATACGGTGCCGTTAAAATGAACATCGATACAGATATGCAATACGCTTACATGGTTGGAATTCGCAATTACATGTCAAGCAAATCAGCGTATCTACAAAATCAAATTGGAAATCCAGACGGCGACGATAAGCCAAACAAAAAGTTTTATGACCCACGCGTTTGGTTACGCGAAGGAGAAAAGGAATTTGTAGCTCGCTTGAAGCAAGCATTCGAAGATTTAAATGCAGTGGGACGTAACGCGTAATTAACGCGTTACTGCTATTGCTTTCACTATTACGGCGTTTTCATTGCTCAATCGCAATTGATAAACGCCGTTTTCGTATCCGCTTAAATCCAGGATGTGCAACGTTTGATTGTTGAGTTTCTGCGTTGTAATTAATTTACCCGTGTTATCGAACAGTGATAAATAAGTATTTTCATTCATGAAATCCCATTGAATGTTAACTAAATCGAGCGTTGGATTTGGGAATATTCGCAAGTTCGATGCGAATATTTCATGAATTGAAACATCTACGTTCACAGTATACAGCTGAGTGCTCTCACAACCGTAGGCGTTTGTCCAGGTCATTTGTATTTCGCCAACTCCGGTGATGAATTGATCCCAAACAACCTCAATTACATTTGTTCCTTGTCCGGAGACAATAGTACCTCCTGTAACAATCCAGTTGTAAGTATAATCTGGAAGTGAAGCTACTGCATACGAATAAGTGTTGTTGTAAACAGCGTTTGGCTCTCCTGAAATTGCTGGAATCTGTGGCTCTGGGTATTGTTGAACAGTAACCTGAGAAAAAGACGAACAGCCATGCACATCAGTGTGGGTCACACCATATATGCCCGAGTCAACAATATAAATAGTGTCAGAAACTTCCGTTGTAGTCCATAAATTTCCACCCACATAATTCGACCAAAGTGGAGAAGGAACGTTTTTACAAATGAACAATTCACCACCAATGACAGGAGCGGCTGGAGCATCGTATGAGTTTACATAGACTGTATCACCTGTTGCGCAAAGATCTTGGAAGGTATAAACGTAGGCGTAGCTTCCTGAGAGAATAGGAATAACTGTTCCTTCAGCTGTTACACCAAAGCCACTCCAAAACCCTCCAACAGGTGAAGCATTTGCAGCTAAATCAATCATGTCGCTAGGCATACACACATCCACATCAGGACCTGCAGTCATTTGCAGAGGAACAGCTATGGTGAAATAAGTTGAATCTATATTGGTACATCCATTTCCATCGGTAAATGAATATTGAAAACCGAACGTTCCTTCGGTCGTTGGAGCGAATGTGTTGTTGGAAACATTTACTCCCGTCCAAGTTCCTAAATCGGGTGTTGCATTCAACGCAAACGGCCCGTTTGAAATACAAACCGAAGTATCTGCTGCAGCTGTTACAATTGGAAGTTCAAAGACTGTAATTCCAAGCGAGTCAGTATCTGTGCAACCAAATTCATTGGTCACAAGCAATTGAATCATTTCAGTTTGAATTATAGTAATGGTCGTATCGCTCGACCCTGTAGACCAAGATGGAATTCCTATTGTTGAAGTCAGCTGAACTTCATTTCCTAAACAAAATGAAGTTGGGCCATTCGCAACAATTGTAGCAATCGGATTAGGATTCACAACAACAGTTACAGTATCTGAAGTCGCAGAGCAGTTGAAGCTGTTTGTTAGTGTTACTGTATAATCTCCAGCGGTATGAACAAGCAAAGTACTGTCGGCTGAATTGTCACTCCACAGATAGAGTGCTTCTGCGCTGCTTGATAAAATAACGGACTCGCCTTCGCAAAAAGTGGTAGCAGATAGTGGAGTTATTATTGGGGTTGGAAGTGGATTCACTGTAATCGAAGTCCCCGCTGAATTCGCAATGCAATTGTCGGTGTTGGTTACCGCAACAGTGTATATGCCGGTTGTATCAGCGGTAATGAAAGAGGTCGTATCTCCTGTATTCCACAAATAAGCGGTGCCCAAATTGGCGGTTAATGTTGCAGAAGTATCAGCACAAAAAGTTAAAGGGTTTAATGAAGATATCGCTGCGGTTGGATTCGATACAGCAATAGTTATTGTTGATGTAGAATTTGAAGTTCCCGCTGTAGCAGTGCACGTGTATGTCGTTGATGCAGCTGTTGGCGAAACAACAAGGGTGTTTCCGATAGTGCCTCCGTTCCAAACGTATCCAATAACAAACGGATTGTAAACAGCTGCAGGCAATGTGGTTCCCGCGAATGTTCCAACCTGGGGAATCGCAGCAGAAGGAAATGTAACACCCGCAGTTGCTCCAGGGGCAGCTATGGTTATAGCCGGACTTGAAATGATTGTGCTGAAGTTGGCTTGAGTTCCCATGTCGAAGGGCATGTGAACAATCACGTTCTGCATATTCGCAGAGATTAATTTCTTGTTATAAATAGCATTCACATCTGCTGCGGTCAAGGCCATCTTCCACACACGAAATTCATCGAGCTGACCTAAGTATCCGTCATTCGGGTCGGCATCAATGCCACCCAAAGCAGGATAAAAATTTCCAAGATTAGGGCGGAAAGCAACGGTTAAAGGAATCCCGGAATTAGCAGGCGTATTGGCATAGTTAGAGCCATTTGCTCGCGTTCCAACTGAAACCCCATCAATGAATAGTTCGAAATTATTGGAAGTGTAAACAACGGCACAATGGTGCCATCCGATCAAATTCGCGGCGTACGTTAAGCGCGCAGCTGAAAATTGATGGCTTTGCTCCATTACTGAAATACCATTTTTTCCAACTGAAATTCCTGAAGATCTTCTTTGTATACCACTATAAATACTCTGTGGGTATACGGCGTAATTCTGGCCAGACTCTCCATCATAGATTCCAATACCATCGACATGCTCAGTAAGAAGTGCAATAGAATCAGGCGTGTTGAACCAAAACTCATAACTAAAAGTACCAATGGTTTGTGCGGGCACGTTGTTCAGGATAATGGCCTGATTGGCTGCGCGAGGAAAATTCAATACGCGATTTGGCAGGTCGGCTGTGGCCGTTAGTGTTGCGCTTTCTCCAGGACATAAAACCATGTCGTTGGAGGTAATACTTAGCGTTTGCGCATTCGCAATAACTGAAATGACGCAAATGAATGAAAGGAATAAATACTTTTTCATAATTCTAAAAGATGCTCAAATATAAGAAGGGATATATTCTAATCGGTGATAATTAGTGTATTAAGTCTGTGTAAATAAAATGAGATTATTGGATTTTTCAATTTTTCCCGTAGCGGGGATGAAACAATTGAATTTCTTCTTTCAAACGTGAGCGGTCAATGTGTGTATAGATTTCCGTTGTCGTAATACTGGCGTGGCCTAACATTTCTTGAACAGCGCGCAAATCGGCCCCAGCTTCCACAAGATGTGTAGCGAACGAATGGCGAAAGGTATGCGGACTCACTTGCTTCTGTATGCCAAGAGCAACGCAGTTTTCTCTGATAATGGTGAAGATATACATGCGGCTTAATTTCTTTCCTCTTCGATTGAGGAATACAAAATCTTCGTGACCCGGCGACAACTTCATGTGATTGCGCATGTGCTCGAAATAATGCTGAATCCACTTCGTGGCCTCTTCTCCAATGGGTACAAAACGTTCCTTGTTTCCTTTTCCGATTATGCGCAAAAGCTGATCGCTTGTGCGCATTTGTGAGATTTTTAATTCTGTTAGTTCACTAACACGAAGCCCGCAGCTATATAACGTTTCAAGAATGGCCCTGTTTCTCGTGCCTTCTGGTTTACTCAAATCGCAATGCTCAATAATGGAAACCACCTCGGCAATACTTAAGACATCTGGAAGTTTTCTAGAAGTTCGAGGCATTTCGATAAACTCCATCGGATCTGTAGAAATAAGTTTCTCAAGTATTAAATAGGAGAAAAACCCCTTCAATCCGGAAATTATTCTAGACTGACTAGTTGCTTCAAGTCCTAATTCATGAAGAGATTTTAGGAAGGAAGTTATGGTTTCATGAGTAATGGAGGAAACGGGAACGCTCTCTGTAAACTGCTCTAGTTTACTCACGTCTTTGAAATAGGCCGAACGGGTGGCTTCTGACAAAGACTTCTCTAAGCGCAAGTATATATCAAATCCCTTTTTTATTCCAGCCCAACTCATGTTACGAAGATAGACAAAACGAAAAACCCTCGCGAACGAGGGTTTTTCAGACTAATTACCTAAACAAATTCTAATTAACCAAAACTACTGGTAACCGTTGTTACTCGGCAGTATACTTAAATATTGTAATGTGCATTTGCACGTGATTTCACAATCTCTAAGCGTTCTTAGACAGGACAAACATATAACGGCAAATAAGGTCTTTCATTCTTCGTTTTTCAACTTATAAACAGAGGAATGTGAAACGGGACTTGTATTTTTAGAAATTTCATGTATATTTGCACTCGTTTTAACAAAGAATACAGATTATGAAAGCAGGAATACACCCAGAAGCTTACCGTTTGGTAGTTTTCAAAGACATGTCGAATGAGTACGCGTTCTTAGGAAAGAGTACTTGCAATACCAAAGAAACAATCATGTGGGAAGACGGAAACGAATACCCTGTAATTAAATTGGAGATTACTCAAGCGTCTCACCCGTTTTACACAGGTAAGATGCAATTAGTAGATACAGCAGGTCGTATTGACAAGTTCAAGACTCGCTATGCAAAATTCGAGAAAAAATAATAATCATCACCGCTTACAAAGAAAAGCCACTCAAGCGAGTGGCTTTTTTTTTACTCAGCTTTCTAAAAACCATGTACTTTTGTACTCCGTATGAAAAACGTCGAAACCGCCCATCAATTGCTTCATTCAGCATTGAAGAATGTCTTTCTAAATAACTTCCAAATGGAAGTTTCTGACAGCGAAATCCAAATTCAAAAAACACGAAAAGAATTCGAAGGAGACGTTACCGTTGTGACCTTTCCGTGGGTGAAGAAATTGGGAAAGTCGCCAGAGGCAGTTGGACAAGCAATAGGCGAGGGCCTTCAAAAAGAAATTCCTGCAATTGAACGTTTTAATGTGGTAAAAGGATTTTTGAATCTTCATTTCAACGATTCATTTTGGGGAAATCAATTTCAAAATGTCACACATCTTAAAAATTTCGGTCTTGCCCCTGCGAATTCAAAGCCAAGAGTCATGGTGGAATATGCTTCACCAAACACCAACAAGCCCCTGCACTTAGGTCACCTTCGAAATATTTTCTTAGGATATTCTGTTTCTGAAATTTTCAAGGCGAACGGTCATTCGGTTACGAAAGTGCAGGTGATCAACGATCGAGGAATTCACATCTGCAAAAGCATGATTGCTTGGTTGGAATCAGGGGCCAATGAAACACCTGAATCTTCTGGTTTGAAGGGTGATAAATTGGTTGGAAAATACTATGTTCAATACGATAAGAAATTCAAAGCGCAAGTCGCTGAATTAATAGCATCTGGTTTAACGAAAGAAGAGGCAGAGGTGCAAGCGCCTATTGCTGTTGGTGCGCGCGAGATGTTGTTGAAGTGGGAAAATAAAGACGAGGAGACGATCGCCTTGTGGTCTAAGATGAACGGATGGGTATATGCCGGATTCGATGTGACTTACAAGACCATGGGCGTCGATTTCGATAAATTATATTACGAAAGTGATACGTATATTTTGGGAAGAGACGAAGTGATGAAGGGATTGGAAAACGGTGTGTTTTTCAAGAAGGAAGATGGAAGCATTTGGATTGATTTAACAGGTGAGGGATTAGACGAGAAGGTTGTTTTAAGAAAGGACGGTACAGCAATGTACATTACACAAGACATTGGAACAGCCATGTTGCGTTTCCGCGATTATCCAGATGCTTCTTCATTGGTTTACACCGTTGGAAACGAGCAAGACTATCACTTCAAAGTCTTGTTCAAAATATTGAAAAAGTTAGGATTGGAGCAAGCTGAAAAGTGTTTCCACTTGAGCTACGGAATGGTTGAACTTCCTGAAGGGAAAATGAAAAGCCGTGAAGGAACCGTTGTAGACGCCGACGATATTATGGCAGAGATGAAGCAAGTGGCGAAAGATGTGGCCGAGGAACAGGGTAAGCTTGAGGGAATGTCAGATGAAGAGAAGGACCATTTGCATCACATCATTGGTATGAGTGCATTGAAGTATTTCTTGCTTCGCGTAGATCCGAAGAAAAACATGTTATTCGATCCGAAGGAAAGTATTGACTTCAATGGAAATACAGGACCATTTATTCAATACGGATTCGTGCGCACGCAAGCGATTCTTAGAAAAGTTGAAGGAGAATTGAGTGAGCTGAATTATACAGGAGAACTGCACGCAACCGAAAGGCAGCTGATCAAGCATTTGCTCGATCTTCCCGCTGCCTTCGACGATGCTACGAATACATACAATCCTGCTGTATTAGCGGCATACACTTATGAATTGGTTCGCGAATTCAATAGTTTTTATCAGCAATGTGCCATTCTTCGCGAACCTAATAACGAGTTAAGAGTTTTCCGTTTAGCACTCACCAAACAAGTGGGTGAGGTAGTGAAGAAAACGATGAATGTATTGGGAATTGAAATGCCCGAAAGAATGTAACTATGTCAACAGTCGAAGTGAAATTGAACAGTATTGAAGAGGCCATTGCCGACTTTAAAAACGGTAAAGTGGTCATTGTTGTTGACGATGAGAATCGCGAGAACGAGGGAGATTTCATTGCTCCAGCTGAAATTGTTACCCCTGAGGTAATCAACTTTATGACGAAATTTGGAAGAGGCCTCATCTGCGTGGCCCTTACCCAAGACCGTTGCGAAGAATTGAATCTAGACCTTATGGTTTCCAACAATACCGATCCGCATAAAACAGCATTCACCGTTTCGGTAGATTTAATTGGAAATGGCTGCACGACTGGAATAAGCGCGCAGGATAGATCGAAAACAATTCAGGCGTTAATTGACCCAAACACGCGCCCTGAAGATCTTGGAAGACCCGGACATATTTTTCCACTCATTGCAAAAGAAGGCGGAGTGCTAAGAAGAACTGGACACACCGAGGCAACTGTAGATTTAGCTCGTTTGTGTGGAATGAAACCAGCCGGTGCGTTGGTTGAAATTATGAACGACGACGGCACTATGGCGCGTCTTCCGCAATTGCTAGAGATTGCGAAAGAATTGGATTTGAAAATTATTTCGATTGAATCGCTTGTGGCTTATCGCCTTCAACGCGAAACGCTCATTGAAGAAACCAGAAGAGAGAATAGAAATTGGTTGGGAATGGATGTGGAAGTGATTCACTTCGCAAGTGAATCACACCAAAGAAATCATGCCGCTTTGAAATTCGGCAATTGGAGTGAAGATGAAGCTGTTCCCGTTCGCGTGCAAGCGGTTTCGTCGTATGGAGATTTTATAGATGTGCTTCTTCAACAACACAACTCGCTCAACAGTGCGCTTCAAACCATTCAAACAGAAGGAAAAGGTTTGCTTGTTTTGTTGGAAAATGAAAAGCGAAACAACGATGATCGCGATTATGGAATTGGCGCACAAATTATTCGTGCTTTGAACGTTTCGAAGATGAAATTAATTTCATCGGCTCAGATTAAACGAAGCGCGCTTGAAGGATATGGTTTAGAAATTTCAGAATACATTACGCTTTAACTTTGAAGTTATGATTTTGCCAGTAATCGCCTACGGAGATCCCGTTTTGAAAAAGAAAGCGGAAGAAATTGATGAGAATTACCCAAATCTGAAGGAACTCATCGAAAACATGTTCGAAACCATGTACGCTTCAAGCGGCGTGGGTATTGCAGCACCTCAAATAGGACGCTCCATTCGTTTGTTCGTAATCGATGCTTCAGCTGTTGCAGAAGGAGAAAACGGGGATCCATCTTGCGAAGATTTTAAGCGTGTATTTATTAACCCAATAATTTTTGATGAGTCTGGCTCGGAGTGGACGTGTGAAGAAGGCTGCTTATCTATTCCTAAAATTCGCGAAGATGTGAAGCGAAAGCCAAATCTTAAAATCGAATACTACGACGAGAACTGGGAGTTATACGAGGAGGAGCTAGAAGGCTTTGCTGCGCGCGTGGTTCAGCACGAGTATGATCACATTGAAGGAATTCTTTTCACTGACCGCATTAATCCGCTTCGCAAACAACTTCTCAAAGGAAAACTTCGCGACATTCAAAAAGGAAATATTTCCACAGACTACAGAATGAAATTTTACAAAGGATGAGAACATTATTTTTTATAGCTATTTCCGCATTTTTATTTTCTTCATGTGGCGGAAACAAGACTGCTGAAGTTTCGAAAGAAAAGAAAATCAACGGAGACTCTTTATTGAAAGTAGTGAATGATTTCGACGCCAATGTGAAAGCGGGAAACCCAATCATTAAAATGTCACGTGAACAACTGAAAGGTATTGTTGGCGCATACAAGGAACTTGCTTTGATCACAACCGATAGAAACACGCAAGTCATGTATTTTGAAAAGGCAGGGAGTATAAGCGGAGAGGCGCACTTCAACGAAGAAGTTAAAAGCTGCTTCGAAAGTGCATTCGCATTGGAAAACGATAAAGAAAAACTAGCTGAGCTTCACTACACGTATGCCTTCATCAACGATGCAAAGTTGAAGCAATTCGATATCGCTAGAACAGAATATCAGTTACTTATTACCGATTTCTCAACTTCTTTTTGGGCAGAGCAAGCGAAAATGGCGCTTCAAGTTTTAGGTAAAACAGATGAGGAAATATTGGAATCGTTTAAAGCGAAGAATCCAAGCTAGTTAGCTTGTTTTCAACGCAGTGATTTTTCAAAAGAAGCATTTATCGGAAATAAGGAAGAAAATGAAAAAAAAGTCTTGTTGAATAGCAAGTTCTTTTTATTTTTGCAATCCAAAAGTTCTTTATAGTTAAGCGAGAGTAGCTCAGTTGGTAGAGCATAACCTTGCCAAGGTTAGGGTCGCGAGTTCGAGTCTCGTCTCTCGCTCAAGTTTTAAAAAGCCTGATTGATTGTCAGGTTTTTTTTTATCTGAGTGTTTTGCCCGGATGGTGGAATCGGTAGACACGCAGGACTTAAAATCCTGTGACCATTGCGGTCGTGTGGGTTCAAGTCCCACTCCGGGTACAAAAGCGAGCAATCGCACAAACTAAATCCTTGAAGAAATTCAAGGATTTTTTTATTTAACAATGGAAGCAACAACCAATCCGATAGGTCTCTTAAATGCCCTGCGTGGTATAGCCGCATGGATGGTATGTATGTTTCATTCCGCATTCATTATTAAACCATTTTACCCAGAACTGCTTCCTCTTTTAGATTGGGGACAAGAAGGAGTCTATGTTTTTTTTGTAATTAGTGGTGTTGTTCTTCCTTGGTCAATGGAGCAAGGGAAATACAGTTTCAAGAATCTAGATAAATTTTTGTTGAAACGAATCATTCGATTATATCCACCTTTCATTATTTCGGTGCTCGTATTTATCATAGGCATCTGGATCATGAAAGACAATCGTTCGTTCTACGATCTAGAAATCATAGAACGCTTCATGGACAGTGTTACTTTTTTAGTTCCATTTAAGGAATCGAAGTGGGTGATAGAAGTTTACTGGACGTTGTTTGTCGAATTTCAGTATTACATATATCTAGCCTTGGTCTTTCCATTTTTGGCGAGCAATAAACTTTCCGTTCGCCTTTTGGCCTATTACGGAACGCTTGGGTTAACCTTCCTCTCGCATTTTTTCGTGCCTGTTCATACCAAGGAGAATTTGTTTTTCCATCTGCCGGTTTTCGCCTTAGGGTTTTCACTGTTTCTCTATTATAAAAAGAATATTTCGAAATTGGAATTTTGGAGCGGCGTAATCGCAGCGCTATGCGTTGGACTATTCAATATATATGATCAACTGGCATTAGGCACGCACATTACCATTGTAGCGGGATGTACTTTCGTGGCTATCTACTTCATCAAACGCGGCCCGAAGTGGTTGAATTTCATCGGCGATGTTTCCTATTCCTACTATTTGTTCCATTTGTTTTTCGTGTCGTTTATCTACGGGTACTTTTATCACGAATCCCAAGACGGTAAGTTAGTCTGGGTAGTATTCGCAGCCATTCAAGTTTATGCAGTTCTAGGTGCTTGGATAATGTATGAACTTATTGAAAAGCCTTCTTTGGCCTGGACGAAAAAGATTCGTTACCGGGCGTAGGAACATTTCAACGAATCTGTTGTTATTCCAGTTATGAAAGTATACCGTTTATCTACCGAAACATTTATTCCAGCATCACTGGATACCGTTTGGAATTATTTCGCAACGCCAATCAATCTGAACGAAATGACTCCGCCTGACATGAGTTTCGAAATTCTAACAGACGTTGAAGGAGTGAAGATGTATGCGGGAATGATTATTCAGTACAAAGTTCGTCCGTTGTTGAATATCCCAATGGGATGGACCACAGAGATTACCCATTGTGAAGAAGGAAAATACTTTGTAGACGAGCAGCGCTTCGGTCCTTATGCTTTGTGGCATCACCAACATCATTTTGAAGCGGTTGCAGGTGGGGTGAAAATGACAGACACCATTCACTACGCCATAGGAATGGGAATCTTTGGTAGAATTGCCTACTCTGTTTATGTGAAGAATAGATTGGAAGGAATTTTTTCCTACCGAGAAAAACGCGTGAAGGAAATTTTCGGTTAGTGAGAAACGATCAGTTTCTTCACTTCGGTCTTTTCTTCCGTTTGAATTTCAACATGAAATATTCCTGAAGACAAGATTGATGTATTTAGTTCGAATCGAACGCTGCCATTCACAAAAACATCTTCCACCTTTCTACCACTTAAATCATAAACGCGAACGCGCTCAATGGCTTTATTTGAAGAAATAGAGCAGTTGTTTTGAGCGGGGTTCGGGAAAATATTTGTACCCGTTTCTGTTGTGATTGTTTCGGTGATATTTCGGTTGTTGTTTTCAGATGTGAATCCAAACTGAGGTGCAATGCAAAGTGTGTAGGGTGTGCCATAGTTTCCTGATCCAAAAGAATATACGGGAGCACAATCAACCGCATAACTCGTCGCGTATTCCAACAGCGAAACATTTCCGAGATTCAAATAGTTGGTGGCGTTCAAGACATTGTGCTGAATGGCGCTTCCAACAGGTGTTCCAGACGCATCTAATTTTTGAAAGCGCCAAGTCCAAGCCGTAGCTCCGAAAGCAAACGGCGTGGCTCCAATGTATGAAACACGCGGCTTGGTTGTCACGATGCAGCGGTCTACAAATCGCAAGTTTGAAAGCGGTTGTGCATTGATGTGAATATTACAAGTTCCAGAGGAAGGAAGTGTAATAATTTCGTTCTGACCACTTCCGTTTGGAAGTGTGTACACATTGCTCACCGTTATTTCGTAATCAGTGTCGTGGTGAAGATTTGGAAATACACTGCTCAAAATAAGCTGCGGAGTGGTTTGATTCTTTACCGCGTTTTGACCAGCACCGTTTCCCAATACTCCAAAAAACTGAAATCTATAGGTTGCTCCAGTTGCTGTTTGTGCCTTAAAGAATTGCCCCATGTTGTAGTTTACACTCGGATTGTTTCCGCATGCTCCTCTTTTCAGTTGGCGAACACAAAGGGTATAGGCACCATTTCCAACTAAGTCATTCGTTGAAATAATTCCAACATAATAAGTTTGTCCAGCAACAAGGCTAGATGTATTTAAAATTTCATTTCCGGTTGAAGTTAAATCTTCTGAATCTATCAATTCGTAATTCGCATTTCGAAGCTCAATGCGAATGTTCTCCGTGCTGTTTGCTGAAATGCTAACACCCGTTGTAGCGGCTGTGAAGCGTGCCCATTTATCATGTTTGTTCGAATTGTTCAAACCGAAAGCAGCTGTAGGCGAGCTGTTCAGAAGGCTTCCGCTAATGGTGTTGCAAACGGGGTAGTAGGTAGCGTTAATCAAAAGAGCGTTGCCGGGATCTTCACCAATACTCGGGCAAATCCAAGTAGCAGTAGTGTTGAAAGCATTGTTCGTCAGCGCGTCTACCCAAATGGAATATGAATTTCCACCAACTAAATACATATAGAAATTACCGAAATTACTTTCGAGACAAGTAGCGTTCGAATAGTTGCAAACCCCGTCGTTTTCTTTGAATGAAACAGCAAGGTTCAAGGAGTTGGAAGAAAAGTTCAACGCGTACGTTCCGGTGTAACTCGGGGTGAAATTGAAAACGAATTCGCGTCCAACAGCGCTTCCACAAGCATTTTCAGAAAGAGATCCATTTCCTCCAAAGGAAAAAGAATAAGTGCTTGCACATTCCAACGCAGCCGCTGTTGAGCAATTTGGAACATTCCAATTCGTGGTGAAGGAAATACCATCGCTCCATAAGCTATGATCTACTTGTCCGCAATCTTGACGAACATACACGTAGTATGTGGTATTCTCCTGAAGGTTTGAAAGGGGAGCGGCTGTGAAAGGCACGCCGTATATCGTGGCATTTGTAATGTTAAGCGCATTAATGTCTATACCTAAATTTGTAACGCTCACCAGCACGTCAAAGGCTCCTGTTGCATTCAACGAAGTCCATTGCATAAGCGCTCCGGAAGACGTTATGTTGGAAATGTTTGCAGCAATCGGTGTTGAACAGGTAGGATTGCTCAAGCAAAAAGTAAAATCGCCCGATGCGTTTTGCAAACTGAAAAACTGAAGGTAATAGGTTGTCCCTGCAGTAAGCCCTTCAATCACAGTTCCTCCGAGGCTTGAAGCATTCGGATTACAGAAAACAGAAGTTAAATTCCCACAAGCGCCGACGTAGACAGCAACACCAATATCTGCTGTTGATGCAGCGTTCAGGACTAATTCTATGTCTCCGTCTACAGGCACGAAGGTGTACCACACATCACTAAGTGTGTTGAATGAAGAAATGCAATTGGGTTGAATGTTTGATGGTGTTGCGCAAGAAGTTGAAGTCATTTGCATGCCTGTACATGTTGCGCTGCTGACAGTCCCGAGCGCAAATGCCTGTGAGCAGTTGTCGTTAACAGGGGCGTTGCATAGAGCAGAACAACTGCAATTCAATGTGAAATTGTAGCCCATGTTAGGTTGTGTGTTTGCATGCACACGAATAAAATAATTCGTTCCCGCTGTGGCGTTGAACGAGAGGTAGGAAGAAGATCCGTTCGATTCGCACAACGGGTTATCGTCATTGGCAACAACACAATTAAGACTTGAACAATCTCCCGAATAGACAGAAATCTGCGTGTCGAATTGTGTTTGTCCGCCGCATGTTGAAAGGGCCACATAGGAATTGTTTCCAGTGAATGAATACCAAACGCCATCTTCGCCATTTCCTTGCGAAAGGCAATTGGGTACATTGTCTGAAGTAGCGCCATTCAAGGTGCCTGAAAGACTGCTTCCGCAAGAAATGTTTTGTGCGCCTGCACAATTGTCATTGGAAGGCGCGGGTGCTGGACAGCTAATTGAAATTGAACCGCCGAGACTTGCAGAACTCAGTTGAAGGTCAACACAAAACACATACACATGACCCACAGACAAATTAATGAAATCGGTTGAAGAGCTTCCTGAGTAAATTCCTAAACAATTCCAATTAGTGCCTAGACACTCGCCGTAGCGCATTTCGTAAGTAGAGGAAGTGCCACCAAACTCTTCAATGGAAACAAAGTAATTTCCAGATACTGTAGGCTCGAAAACATAATAGGTTTCATTTCCTTCGTTTTGAAATCCGCAATAACTCGTATTGTCGTTTCCTGGGCCCGCGTTAATCAGCATGCTCCAAGGACTTCCACACTGCAAAGTATTCGCTACAGAACAATCAATTTGCCCTTTCATTCCAAATGAAAAAGACAACAGAATTGTTAAGGTCAAGAATGAAATAATCTTTTGCATAAGCGCGGGTTTTAGCTAGTCTAAACTAACGGATTTGAAGTGGAAAAGTTACTCCGAAGTGGATTCTTTTACACGCTAAAAAGTGAATAGCGCCTTTCGAGCGCTATTCAGATGACTTTTTAACTATCGGGTTAGTTTTTTGTATTTGATACGAGTAGGTCCAGTGTCGCCCAATCGTTTCTTTTTATTCTCTTCATATTCCGAATAAGAACCTTCGAAATAATAAACTTGTGAATCGCCTTCGAAAGCTAGAATGTGCGTGCAAATACGGTCTAAGAACCAACGGTCGTGACTAATCACAACGGCACATCCCGCGAAGTTTTGAATTCCTTCCTCCAACGCACGAAGCGTGTTAATGTCAATATCATTGGTAGGCTCATCGAGCAAAAGCACATTCGCTTCTGTTTTCAATGTCATTGCTAGGTGCAAGCGATTGCGCTCTCCACCCGATAACACACCGCATTTCTTTTGTTGATCTCCACCGGCAAAGTTGAACTTGCTGCAGTAGGCACGAGAGTTAATGGTTTGTCCGCCCAAGTCAATGACTTCGTTTCCACCACTGATCACTTCGTAGACGCTTTTATTTGGGTCAATCTCTCCGTGACGTTGATCCACGTATCCAATCTTCACAGTATCTCCAACCTTGAATTCACCGCTATCTGGTGTTTCTTCTCCCATAATCATGCGGAACATGGTTGTTTTACCGGCACCATTCGGTCCAATAACACCAACAATTCCAGCAGGAGGAAGTTTGAAAGAAAGGTTTTCAATGAGTAAACGATCTCCGAATGATTTCGAAATTTCAATAGCGTCAATAACGTCATTTCCTAACCGAGGACCGTTCGGAATTGGAAGCTCAAGCTTCGCGTCTTTTTCACGTTCACCTTCCGACATCATTTTGTCGTAATTCTGAATACGCGCTTTGTTCTTTGCCTGACGGCCCTTTGGATTCATTCGAACCCACTCTAATTCGCGCTCCAATATTTTTCTGCGCTTGCTTTCTTGTTTTTCCTCAGCCGCTAAACGCTTCGATTTTTGATCTAGCCATTCAGTATAGTTTCCTTCCCACGGAATACCTTCACCGCGATCCAATTCAAGAATCCATCCCGCAACATTGTCCAAGAAATAACGGTCGTGGGTAACGGCCAATACTGTTCCAGGGTATTGTTGCAAGTGTTGCTCTAGCCATTCAACGCTTTCAGCGTCCAAGTGGTTGGTAGGCTCATCCAATAACAAGACATCCGGATTCTGAAGTAACAATCTGCAAAGCGCAACACGACGACGTTCTCCACCGCTTAATTTTTCAATCAATGAATCTTCATCTGGACAACGAAGAGCGTCCATAGCAATAGACAATTTCGTATCTAAATCCCATCCGCCTAACGCTTCAATTTTATCTTGAACAGCAGCCTGACGATCCATTAACGCCTGCATTTTATCAGGATCGTTTAGAATTTCTTCATCGCCAAATTTCATGTTAATCTCTTCGTATTCTTTCAATACATCTGTGATGGGTTTAACACCTTCTTCAACAATTTCACGAACCGTTTTGGTGTCGTCCAATTGCGGTTCTTGTGGAAGGTAACCAACAGAATAACCCGCAGACCAGACCACGTCGCCTTGAAACTCTTGGTCAAGGTTTGCAATGATTTTCATAACGGTCGATTTACCTGCACCGTTCAATCCAATAATTCCAATCTTCGCTCCGTAGTAAAACGAAAGGTAAATGTCTTTTATAATGTGCTTGCCAGTAGGGGTGTACTTGTTTACACCCACCATGGAAAAGATGATTTTTTTGTCGCTCATAGTGAAAATTTGAACGGCAAAGATACGCTACCTAAGCGCTGTATTTTTCTATTCCTTTTAAAATTGCAGAAGTCGCACCGGCCTGTTCTTCAACATACTTTTTTCCTGCATTTGGAATGGTATTTTGGTATCTGCAATGTTCAACAAAAGAAGACAGTTCTTCATAAGTTTCAATCGGAAAAGCAGCACCGATTTTCGTGAGATCTAGTGCCTCTTGAAATTTTTTGTGATTCGGCCCGAAGGCCATGGGCACTCCGTATACCGCAATCTCCAATGTGTTATGCAAACCCTTGCCAAATCCACCCCCAAGAACAACAGCGTTCGCTTGCGCATAAATAGAAGAAAGCATTCCAATGGAATCAACAATTAACACACGCGCCTCAGTGTTTTTTTCTGGTTGGAAGGAAGACAAAAGGACAGTTCCAAACTTTTCAAATCGTACCACTGATTCTTGAATTCTATTTGGGTGTATTTCGTGAGGAACAACACAAACTTTCAAACCGGGAACACGCGAAAGAAGCACTGCAACGAGAGCCTCTTCTTCGCTGTAACTCGAACCAATAACGATAAGAAAATCGTTTTTTTTGAAGGAAGAAATCCAGGGAACTTCAATAGGAGATTTTGCAATTTCAATCACACGATCAAAGCGCGTATCTCCCGAAATACTAACGTTGTCAAATTTTATTTTTTGAAGGAGTTTCTGAGTCGTTTCGTTTTGAACGAAGAAATGTGTAACCGCCTTCAGTGTTGGTTTCCAGACGAACCCGTGCCATTTGAAAAAACGCTGTTCTTCACGGAGAATAACGGAAATACAAAACAATTTCGCGCCTATTTTTTTCAGGTTGAAAAAGTAATTTGTCCAGAACTCATATTTCACAAAAAACGCTTCAGCAGGTTGTAAAATTTGAACGAATTTTCGTGCGTTAAAAAACGTGTCCATCGGAAGGTATCCGATCCAGTCGGCACCGGTGTAATTTTTTCGCACTTCATATCCGGAAGGAGAGAAGAAGGTAATTGCTATGAACGAATGAGGTTCTTTTTCTTTCAGCGCCTCTATAACAGGTCTCCCTTGCTCGAACTCGCCTAGTGAAGCACAATGAAACCAAATAATTTTCGATTCAGCAGGAAGAGATAATCGCCATTTTTTGAGTGAAGAAATAGCCTTTCTTCTCCCTGAATTTCCTGTCCGAATTTTCTTATTGAATAGCCCAACTATTGGAAGTAAAACTTCAATGAGTTGCCAAACAATAGAGTAAAAAAATCGAAACATGTTAGTAGATGTAGTAGTCGTTGGGAGCACGCTGATACAAATTCAAAATCCAACCTGCACGTAAACCAAAAAGCATGTCCAAGCGTTTCGCTGTGTCCTGCGTTTGCGTGTCCAGATTCCATTCTCTTCGGCTCTGGGTAATCCCCTCTGTTCCTTGCGCTCCGATGTAGAAATTGATTAATCGGTTGTTGCTTAAATGATAATATCCAATGAATTGATTTAAAGAAAGGCCATTGGTTAATCGATCATAACCTTTTAAGTATTCCCCTTCCAATTGTGTGATTTTTGCCTCTTGGTGTTCTATTCTAATTTTATGTTGAAGCAAGCCAACTCCTCCAGTAATAAGGAGTCCAGAGTTTTTGTTTGGGCCAATCACTGGAAATAATTTACCGCCTTGTAAAAATATGTTGAACCCTCTTTCTTGAATAAACATCGTAGCAATCTGACCCTGCTCATCTAAAATTTCACCACGAGACGTGAGGAGGTTACTCAACAAATTTGGCTCATGAACTTTATTTCCGAATAAATAGTTGAACTGAACACCATAGTACCAATTCTTCTTGTTTTTAATGTGAAATCCAACCTCAAGACTTCCGTTGTTGCCAAATCGATTCGCTAAGTCGCCGCCAGGAGTGGAGTAGCCATAACCAACAGTTACATGCGGATTGAAAAGCGCGGAGTCGCGAACTTGCCATTGTGAGAAAGCAAGATTAACAACGAATAAAAAAGAAAACAGCAGTTGGTACTTTTTCATTCCGCTAAAATATGGCATTGAATCAATGTAAAGACGCTTAGGCCTTTATTTTGGCGCTAGATTGACGAATCAAGAAATAGATTACAAGTCCTAAAAGACACACTCCTATTCCAATTCCTGATTCAAGTGGCTTTCTATAAACGCCGTAGAATAACAACCACAGACTGTATGAAAGAAAGAGCAGGGGTGCTATGAGTTTTTTTAGTTTGAAACGCTCAGTGTTTTCTTTGATAAAGAACAATCCTAGAACAGATAGGAAAGTAAATATATTCAAGACAAATCCTGTGTAGATAATCAACTGCTCAAAGCTTGCCGTAAATAAATATATTAAGGCGAGCAAGAGTTGAATGATAAGTCCGAAGTATGGAGACTCATCTTTGTTTTCCCTAGAAAGAAAATTTAATTTTGAAAAGTCTTCCCCTATGGATTTACTCACACGCGGACCAATAATAATCATGGAATTGATGGTAGAGAGTAAGAGTACGCAAATTAATCCGCTAGCCAAATGAGCCACTGAAGGGTTGAGCGCATGCTCTGCGAATTTCATAACAATATCCGGGCAGCCGCTTAATTCTTGTGTAGGAATAACACGCAAGAACGTGTAGTTTAACGCAACGTAAATTATTGTAACGAAGGATGTTCCAAGCAGCAGGTTCTTAAAAATCTTCTTTGGTGCATTTTCAATCTCCTCGGTGATATAACAAAGCGAATTCCAACCTGAGTAAGAATAGCTTATAAAAAAGAGCGAAATTGCAAATGCCGGTGTGAAAATCTCAGAACTGAAGGTGTGATCAAATGCAAATGTCGTGTCTCCAGTCTCAGGTGCCGAAAGCCCAATGATTATGATGGCGAGTATTGATAAAATTTTAATTGTGGTGAACACAAATTGAAATTTAGCACCTGCTATTTTTTTCAAAACATTGAGCAAAGTGAGCAATAAGATTACCGATGCTCCTGCGGTTGCTGGCGATATTGAAATCCCGAAGTGTTGAGAAATCCAAGGGTTGAAATTGTTGAAATAACTACCGAATGCAAAAGAAGCTGCGGCAATCGGCGCCGCAAAGCCAATAATTAAGGATACCCACCCACTTAAAAAACCAAGTGAGGGGTGGTATATTTTAGATAGAAATACATACTCTCCGCCGCTGCGAGGCATTAATACGGTAAGGCGCGAATAGCAAACAGCTCCGAGCATAGAAACAATACCTCCGATGAGCCAAAGCAGTAAAATTGCATATCCTGAATGAATGTCTAACACTTGAAATCCTAAGGATGTGAATACTCCTGTGCCAATCATGTTGGCAATCAGAATTGCTGCAATTTGTCCCGGTCGGAAGTATTTCTTCATTTTACACGAATGTATTTTCCGGGAACGAGCACGTAATTTGCGGCTAGGCCATTAAGTCTAATTAAGCGCTCAGGAGTCGATTTGTGCTTCGCGGCAATACTTTCCATAGTGTCGCCGTCTGCGATTTTATGGTGTGTAAGCGCTAACATGCCGTCTCCAGTAAGATCTTTAACTTTTATTTTTCTTTTTGGAATGGTTTTGTTTCCGTAATTGATGATTTTGGCAAGATCCAAAGGGACATCTTTGTATCTCATTTCCCAATGCAAGTGAGGTCCTGTCGAACGTCCTGTGCTGCCCCCTAAACCAATTGTTTCTCCGCATTTAACACGTTGTCCAGGAACAACCGAAGTAGCTGAAAGATGCGCGTACCAAGTTTCTATTCCGCTAGCGTGTCTTACAATGACAATATTTCCATACCCGCCATTGTTCATTCCTGCAAATCGCACTCTTCCATCGAAAGCAGATTTTACAGGTTCACCCTCTTTTAGGTTAAGGTCCCAACCGGTGTGAAGGCGACTGTATTCACTCGTCTTTTTGCCCGGTACAGGCATGGTGAATTTAGTAAGTGTATCAATGTAAATAACTTCCGAATTAACCTTTGATTTTTCTGAAGAACTCCATCCAGCGTATAGGCTCTTTGTATTCCAATGTAGGGTGTATGAGCTGTTGTCAATGTAAATACTGTCTCCTTCGCTTTCAGTAGTATCAGCAATGATTTTGATCTCCGCCTGTAAAGTGAAAGAGGAGAGAAGTAGTGCGGTAAAAAGAATTTGTGCAAGTAGTTTTTTCATATTATTTTTTTTGTGATAAAATCAAGTGAGGTTCATTGTGTGATATATTGTAACCAATGCGAAAGGGCAGTTCTGCAGGAGCATTCGTCGCAAAGGCCTTTTTTAAATCAGGTTGAATACGGCCAGCAAAAAGGCCGATCGGTTTTGTGTATTTTCCGAACAATTGAACGTTCCAGGTGGAGTCGTTTAGAAAGTTGAATGGAACACCAGAATCATCTTGTAAAAGAGTTTTTGTGTTGGTTAAAATAAGGTCTCTAATTGTGCTGAAAGAAGGCTGATGTAATAGATAGGACGCCGCCTTTAGAAACGCGAATTTTCCGTCTATTGATTTAATGTATTTTTGCAGTCCAATATTCTTTTGTAATCCACCATTGCTAATGTCGGTGGAGATGTATTGAATAATTTTCTTGTGAGTTTGGTCGGGATTGCAAAGAGTTAGGGTTACTCCGAGCGCTTGAGCTTGAGTAGTTATTTCTTCAGTTCCCAATGAGTCCAACTTGAAATATTCAATTTTTGAAACCATCAATCCTTGTCTTCTAGCGTAGAAAAGTAAAAGCGGAAGAGTTCCGTTTAAGTCATTCTGATGCAATTCTGCATTCATGCTTATGGTCATGAAATAACCGCTTCTGTTTGAGGTGTAAAGCGCTTTTTTAATCTTCTTAATGTAATTAAGACATGAAGAGTCGGCTTTTAAATCTTTCCCCACGGAACCAATTGGTTCAAGGCCGATCATGATCGTTTTTTTACTTGTTGGAAAGAAACAGTTTGAGTAAAGAGCATCACCGCCTGCAAACGGATAAAATAAAGTAACGCTATCCTTAGGCAGATAATTCGTCTTTGCTACCCAAGTTTTGATTTTCGAAATTTTGTTGGTGTCAACTAAGGCCCATTCGTTGTCTAGTTCATTTTTCATATTCAGCCATCCTTGAGAAATGGCGATTTCTGAATAGTTTTTCATGGGTGCTATCCCCGAAATTATTGATGCGAAATCTGTAAGTAAAGTGTCAATAGGAATTTTTACCTCTGCCGTTTTTAAAGTATCTGGCTTGACGGGTGCTTTTGGAGCTTCTTTAGGTTTAGTGCTATCGCTGCATCCTGAAATGACAAGAATTGCTATGCTAAAGCTAAAAAGGATACTTGCTAAACGTAATTTTCGGATTGTCATAATAATTTTTTGGGTTGCGAAAATAAACTTTATTAACAGTATTTGCAAATAAATTGTTAATAACTATGATCTTTTAATGGTGCTAATGGCTTTGCGGTTTGATTTTCCTGCGAATTTTACTTATTAAGTTTGCCGAAATATTTTGTTTGCTTATGGAAATGGTTAATTTGAAATCCCAGTATTTAAAGATTAAACCTGAGGTGGATGCCTCAATTCAAAGAGTTATGGATCGCGGTATTTTCATCAATGGTCCAGAAGTCAAAGAGTTTCAGTCTAACTTGGAAAAGTATCTAGGGGTAAAGCACGTCATACCATGCGCAAATGGGACAGACGCCCTTCAGATTGCTATGATGGGCTTGGGATTAAAACCTGGTGACGAAGTAATCACGGCATCGTTTACGTATGTCGCTACTGCGGAAGTTATTGCTTTATTGGGATTAGTGCCTGTTTTGGTTGAGGCAAATGAACTCGACTTCACCATTAATCCGCAGCAAATTGAAAAGGCAATTACACCTAAGACCAAAGCAATAGTTCCTGTTCATTTGTTTGGGCAAGGTGCTGACATGAATGCCATTATGGAAATTGCTAGAAAGCATAATTTATTTGTAATTGAAGACACTGCGCAGGCTTTGGGCGCTACTTACAATTTATCGACTGGAGAAAAAGCCGCTTTAGGAACTATTGGAAACATAGGTTGTACGAGCTTTTTCCCTTCGAAGAATTTGGGATGTTTTGGAGATGGGGGTGCCCTATTCACGAATAGTGATGAGTTAGCCGCTAATTTGCGCATGATAGCGAATCACGGACAAAAGGTGCGTTATTATCATGATGTAATAGGAGTGAATTCGCGCTTAGATACCATTCAGGCTGCTATTCTTGATATAAAGTTGAAGCATTTGAACGAATACGCAGAGGCGCGCAGAAGCGCTGCGGATTTCTATGATAGTGCGCTGAAGAGTTTGGAAGGTTTAATAACACCGAATCGAATTGAGAGCGGAACTCATGTTTTCCATCAGTATACTCTACGGGTGCTAAATGGAAAGAGAGATGCCTTGCGTAAACATCTTGAGGAAAACGGAGTCCCAAGTATGGTTTATTACCCGCTACCGCTTCATTTTCAAAAAGCATTCGAGAGTGAACGCTACCCAAAAGGATCTATGCCCATAACTGAACTTTTATCGAGCGAGGTTTTGTCTCTTCCAATTCATACCGAAATGCAGCCGGAGGAGCAAGAATTTATCGTTGAAAAGGTGAAGTCATTTTTCAATGTCTAATGGGTTTTGAAGTGAAAAAAAATGAAGAAATGGGCCTTTTAGCTGTTTTTATTGAAAAAAAAATAGGCCTTGGCTCATATTTTTCAATTTGAAAATCAGTATGTTACATGCCCTCGATAATTTTTTTAAAAAGAAATTCACAATAGTGCTTGTGAATAACAATTCATGATGTACATTTGCACCCCGAATTTTCCGAGTCGTGTACTCGTATTAAAAATAGTGAAATAAAGGAACTTTTATAACAATGCCAACAGTTCAACAGTTAATCAAAAAAGGTCGCACACCAAAGACCTATCGCAGTAAATCAGCTGCCTTGACCTCATGTCCACAGCGTCGTGGGGTTTGTACTAAAGTGTACACCACTACTCCTAAGAAACCAAACTCAGCATTACGTAAAGTTGCTAAGGTTCGTTTAACGAATGGTTTTGAAATCATCGCTTACATCGGTGGTGAAGGACACAACCTACAAGAGCATAGCATTGTATTGGTTCGTGGTGGTCGTGTTAAAGATTTACCAGGTGTTCGTTACCACATCGTTCGTGGAGCTTTAGATACTGCCGGTGTAAACGGTCGTGGTCAAAGAAGATCTAAGTACGGTACTAAGCGTCCAAAAGTTAAAAAATAATCGCATTAAGAATATTTTGCAATGAGAAGAAGAAAAGCCAAAAAAATTGCGGTACTTCCAGATCCGAAGTTCAACGAGGTTACTGTAACCAAGTTCGTAAATAATTTAATGCTTCAAGGAAAGAAAGGGGTTGCCTTTTCAATCTTTTATGACGCAATCGATCGTGTAGCTACAAAGACTAGTGAAGATGGATTAGAGATATGGAAGAAAGCGTTAGAGAACGTTACTCCAGCAGTAGAGGTTAGAAGCCGCCGCGTAGGTGGAGCGACTTTCCAAATTCCTTCACCAATTCGTGAAGATCGTAAGAATTCAATGGCAATGAAATGGTTAATCGGTTATTCTCGCAAGAGAAACGAGAAGAGCATGGCTGAGAAATTAGCTAACGAAATCGTAGCAGCGTCAAAGGGTGAGGGTTCAGCTTTCAAAAAGAAAGAAGACGTTCACAGAATGGCAGAAGCAAATAAAGCATTCTCACATTTCCGTTTCTAATTAAGACAAAGAAGAAAGTATGTCACGCGACCTTTTATATACAAGAAATATTGGAATTGCTGCCCACATTGATGCGGGCAAGACAACGACTACAGAACGTATCCTTTATTATGCTGGTGTAAACCACAAAATTGGAGAAGTTCACGACGGTGCCGCAACAATGGACTGGATGGCGCAAGAGCAGGAGCGTGGTATTACCATCACTTCAGCAGCGACTACAGTTGATTGGATGTACCGCAACCAGTCTTATCACATTAATATCATCGACACTCCTGGTCACGTTGACTTTACCGTTGAGGTAAATCGTTCATTGCGTGTATTAGATGGATTGGTGTTTTTGTTTTCTGCAGTAGATGGAGTAGAGCCTCAGTCGGAAACAAACTGGCGCTTGGCTAACAACTACAACGTTGCTCGTATCGGATTCGTAAATAAAATGGATCGTCAAGGGGCAGACTTTTTGAACGTTGTTAAGCAAGTGAAAGAAATGTTAGGAAGCAATGCAGTTCCATTGCAATTACCTATCGGTGCTGAAGATGATTTCACTGGTGTTGTTGACTTGATCAACTTCCGTGGAATGATTTGGAATGAACATGACAAAGGAATGACTTACCAAGAGGTAGATATTCCAGCGGATATGATGGACGAGGCTTTAGAGTATCGCGAGAAACTTCTGGAAGCTGTTGCAGAGTATGACGAGTCTTTGATGGAGAAATTCTTCGAAGATCCAAACAGCATTACAGAGCGTGAAATTCTAGACGCACTTCGTAAGGCTGTCATCGATATGAAGATTGTTCCAATGGTATGTGGTTCTTCTTTCAAAAACAAAGGAGTTCAAACCATGTTGGATTTGGTTATGGAGTTAATGCCATCACCTTTAGATAAAGAAAGTATTACGGGTACTCACCCTGACACTGGAGAAGAGCTTACACGCCGTCCATCTTTAGATGAGCCGTTCGCAGGTTTAGCTTTCAAAATTGCAACAGACCCATTCGTAGGACGTTTAGCATTTACTCGTGCTTACAGTGGAAAATTAGATGCAGGTTCTTATATATTGAATGCGCGTAGCGGAAACAAAGAGCGTATCTCACGTATCTTCCAAATGCACGCCAACAAGCAGAATCCAATTGAGGTTTTAGGTGCTGGAGATATTGGAGCAGTAGTAGGATTTAAGGATATTAAAACTGGAGATACGTTGTGTGATGAAAAGCACCCAATCGTTCTTGAGTCAATGGTATTCCCTGAGCCGGTAATTGGTTTAGCGATTGAGCCTAAGACTCAAGCAGACAGTGATAAGTTAGGAATGGCTTTGGCGAAATTAGCTGAAGAGGATCCAACGTTCCGTGTTCGTACAGACGACGAGACTGGTCAAACAGTTATCTCGGGTATGGGTGAGTTACACTTGGAAATTATCATTGACCGTCTTCGTCGTGAGTTTAAAGTTGAGTGTAACCAAGGTGCACCTCAAGTATCATACAAAGAAGCTATCACTGCTGCGTCAAATCACAGAGAAGTATTCAAGAAGCAATCGGGTGGTCGTGGTAAGTTCGCAGATATTGTTATCAATATCGGACCGAACGACGATGCTGAGAAGAGCGGATTGGTATTCGTAAATAATATTAAAGGTGGTAACATTCCTCGTGAATTTATCCCTTCTATTGAAAAAGGATTTAAGGAAGCAATGATCAATGGTGTGTTGGCTGGATACAATATCGACACAATGAGAGTTGAGTTGAATGATGGATCTTTCCACGCTGTTGACTCGGATGCACTTTCATTTGAATTGTGCGCTAAGATGGCATTCCGCGAAGCAGCACCGAAATGTAAGCCTATCATCCTTGAGCCGATCATGAAACTTGAAATCGTTACTCCATCTGAAAACATGGGTGATGTTATCGGTGACTTGAACAAGCGTCGTGGTATGATTGAAGGAACAAGTGAGCGTAGCGGTGCAACTGTTATCAGTGGTAAAGTGCCTCTTTCTGAAATGTTTGGTTATGTGACTGACTTGCGAACCATTACTTCAGGACGTGCAACTTCTTCAATGGAATTCAACAATTACGCTCCAGCTCCTAACAACGTAGCTGAAGTAGTAATCGCAAAAGCAAAAGGCAAAAACGCATAATATATAGAACCTAGATGGCTCAAAAGATTAGAATTAAATTAAAGTCCTACGATCACAACTTAGTAGATAAGTCTGCTGAGAAAATTGTGAAGACTGTGAAGTCGACCGGGGCTGTTGTAAACGGACCAATTCCGTTGCCAACACACAAACGCATTTACACAGTGCTTCGTTCACCACACGTGAACAAGAAGGCGCGTGAACAGTTCGAATTGAATTCGTACAAGCGTTTATTAGACATTTACAGCTCTTCATCGAAAACTGTAGATGCATTGATGAAGCTAGAATTGCCTAGCGGAGTAGAAGTAGAAATCAAAGTTTAACAATTAAATACACAGACACATGCCAGGCATAATTGGTAAAAAAATCGGTATGACTAGCGTCTACAGTGCCGCTGGGAAAAATATCCCATGCACAGTGATAGAAGCTGGTCCATGTGTAGTGACCCAAGTAAGAACCTTGGAAAAGGATGGCTATACCGCTGTTCAGCTAGCATACGGCGAAAAGAAGGAGAAAAACACTTCCAAGCCAATGCAAGGTCACTTCAAAAAAGCTGGAACAACTCCAAAGCGTTTTATCGCTGAGTTCCACGACTTCGCAGATGAAAAGAACTTAGGTGATGTTGTAACAATCACTGAGTTATTCACCGAAGGAGAGAACGTAGATGTGATCGGAACTTCTAAAGGAAAGGGATTCCAAGGTGTTGTAAAGCGCCATGGTTTCAGTGGAGTAGGAGAAAGCACACACGGTCAACACAACCGTCTACGTGCACCAGGATCGTTAGGAGCGTCTTCTGACCCATCACGTGTATTCAAGGGAATGCGCATGGCAGGTCGTACAGGTGGAAACCAACGCACACTGCAAAACTTGGAAGTTATTAAGGTATTGGCCGATGAGAATTTGATTCTTGTTAAAGGCGCAATCCCAGGATACAATGGTTCAACCGTCTATATCATTAAGTAATATGAAACTGGATATATTCAACATACAAGGTCAAAAGACGGGAAGCTCCGTTGAACTTGACGCAGAAGTATTCGGAATCGAACCGAATGATCACGCGATTTACTTAGACGTAAAACGTTACCTAGCTGCTCAACGCACAGGAACGCACAAGACTAAGCACAGAGGTGAGATTCATGGTTCTACGAAGAAATTACACAAGCAAAAAGGTACTGGTGGTGCTCGTAAGGGTAGTGCAAAGAATCCGTTGTTCCGTCAAGGAGGTAGCGTATTCGGACCACGTCCAAGAGCATACGATATCAAAGTGAACAGAAGCACAACTCGTTTGGCTCGCGCTTCAGCATTAAGCTACAAAGCAAAGGAAAACGGAATTATGTTGGTGGATGCTTTATCTTTTGATAAACCAAAGACAAGCGAATTTTTGAATGTATTAAAGAATCTTTCTTTAAACAGTCGTAAATCTCTTATCCTGATCCCAGAAAGAAACGATAGCCTTTATTTGAGCTCACGTAACATTCAGGGCGCTAACGTGCAAATCGCTAGCATGGTGAACACCTATGACATTATGAACAGTCATCAGATTGTTTTCGTAGGTAACGCACACGAAATGGTAACTAACATTCTTAAAAAATAACTGTCATGAGCGAAATCCTTATTCGACCATTGGTTACGGAGAAAATGACCGGAATCCAAGAAAAGCAAGGCAAGTACGGCTTCGTGGTAGCATTGACCGCTAATAAGATTGAAATCAAAAAAGCGATCGAGAAAAACTACGGTGTGACAGTTATGCAAATCAACACCCTTCGTTACGACGGTAAGACAAAATACCGCAACACAAAGGCAGGAATTGTTTCTGGAAGAAGCGCAAGCTACAAGAAAGCTATCGTGAAGTTGGCTGCTGGTGAAACAATTGATTTTTATTCTAACATCTAACAGAAGAGGAAATGGGCATTAAGAAATTAAATCCGGTAACGCCAGGTACTCGCTTCAAAGTGGCTTCCACTTTCGAAGAGTTGACTACCGACCGTCCATACAAGCCTTTAGTGGTAACATTAAAGAAGACTGGTGGACGTAACAACCAAGGTAAGCGCACTATGCGTATGATTGGTGGCGGTCACAAACGTAACTACCGTCTTATCGACTTCAAAAGAGACAAACACGGAATCGAGTGTACTGTAATGACAATCGAGTATGATCCAAACCGTTCAGCACGTATTGCACTTGTGGAATACGCTGATGGAGAAAAGCGCTACATCATTTCACCTGCGGGTTTAACGGTTGGTATGAAGCTTTCAAGCGGAACGGGAAGCGCACCTGAAATGGGAAATGCGATGACACTGAGTGAAATTCCTTTGGGAACAGTCATTCACAACATCGAGTTGCGTCCAGGTAAAGGTGGGTCAATGGCAAGAAGCGCTGGTTCATACGCACAATTGAGTGCTCGTGACGGTGATTATGCTATCATTACTCTTCCTTCAGGTGAAACACGTAAGATCTTAGCGAAATGTATTGCTACTATCGGAACAGTTTCTAACGGAGAGCACAACTTGACTCGCTCAGGTAAGGCAGGAAGAAGCCGTTGGTTAGGTCGTCGTCCACGTGTTCGTGGTGTTGCAATGAATCCGGTGGATCACCCGATGGGTGGTGGTGAAGGACGTCAGTCTGGAGGTATCCCAAGATCACGCAAAGGAACGCCTGCTAAAGGATTAAAGACGCGCAAAAGCAAAAAGCCGTCAAGTAAATTTATCATTGAACGTAGAAAGAAATAATTGAGAAATGGCTAGGTCACTAAAAAAACCACCTTTTGTACACTACAAGCTTCAAATGCGCGTAGAAGATGCCCAAGAAAACGCGAAAAAAGGCGTTATCAAAACATGGAGCAGAGCTTCAACCATCACACCTCAGTTTGTTGGTTTGACGATTGCAGTGCACAATGGTAAGCAATTCATTCCTGTATATGTTACAGAGAACATGGTTGGACACAAACTTGGAGAGTTTTCTCCAACACGCACCTTCCGTGGACACGGTGGAAATAGAAAATAACGAACAATCCCGATAAACACAACAAGACTATGGGAGCTCGCAAAAGAGAAATGGCCAACGCGATAAAAGAGCAGATGAAAAAAACTGCTATCGCTAAATTGAATGATCATCCGACATCACCGCGCAAAATGCGTTTGGTTGCAGATATTATTCGTGGAAAAGAAGTAGGTGCTGCTTTAAATATTTTAAAGTTCACCCGTACAGTTAGTGCAATGCCTTTAGAAAAGCTTTTACGCTCTGCTATGGCAAACTGGCAAGCTAAGAATGAAGGAAGCGATATAGCTGAATCAAATGTAATCGTGAAAGAAATTCGTGTAGACGTTTCTCGCACTTTGAAAAGAATCAGCCCAGCTCCTCAGGGTAGAGCACACCGCATACGTAAGCGTAGCAACCACGTGACAATCATTCTCGATAAAAAATAATTAAAAGAGATAAAAGAAATGGGACAAAAGTGTAATCCAATAGGCCTCCGTTTAGGTTTCATCAAAGGATGGGACAGCAATTGGTTTGGTGGAAAAAGCTACGGAGAAAAAATCGTTGAAGACGATAAAATCCGCAAATACTTGATGGCGCGTTTGAAGAAAGCGTCTGTATCGAAAATTATTATTGAGCGCACGCTGAAGTTGGTAACCGTTACTATCAACACAGCTCGTCCAGGTGTAATCATCGGAAAACAAGGTTCTGAAGTGGATAAGTTGAAAGAAGAGTTGAAAAAGCTTACTGGAAAGGACGCTCAAATCAACATCTTTGAAATCAAACGTCCAGAAATCGACGCTCGTTTAGTAGCTGAAGGTATCTGCCGCCAGATTGAAGGACGTATCTCTTACAGAAGAGCAACTAAAATGGCTATCAGTTCAGCAATGAAATTGGGTGCTGAAGGAATCAAAGTTACAATTTCTGGACGTGTAAACGGAGCTGAGATTGCTAGAAGTGAGACCTACAAAGAAGGACGTACTCCTTTGCATACACTTCGTGCAGACATCGATTACCATCATGCAGAAGCTCACACTAGCTACGGTCGTATTGGTTTGAAAGTATGGATTTGTCGCGGTGAAGTTTTCGGAAAGCGTGATCTTTCTCCAAACTTCGGACAAGCAGCTCAACAACAAAAGCGTCCAGCTAATGCCGGTGGTGGTGGTGGAAACGATCGCCGCGGAGGAAGAAGATAATATTAAAACATTACGATTATGTTACAGCCCAAAAGGACCAAATATAGAAAGCAACAGAAAGGCAAAATCAAAGGAATTGCCTACAGAGGATCGCAATTGGCTTTCGGTAGCTTCGCTATCAAAACCATGGACGAAGGATTCATCACTTCACGTCAACTTGAAGCAGCGCGTGTAGCATTGACACGTTTCATGAAGCGTGAAGGTAAAGTGTGGATTCGTATCTTCCCAGACAAGCCTATCACAGCTAAACCAGCCGAGGTACGTATGGGTAAAGGTAAAGGAGCTCCTGACCATTGGGTGGCAGTAGTTAAACCAGGAAGAATTCTGTTTGAAGCAGAAGGAGTATCTTTGGAAACTGCTCAAGAAGCCCTAAGATTGGCAGCACAAAAATTGCCTTGCCGCACTAAATTTATTGTTCGTCCAGATTATACCGAATAAGACATGAAAGCATCAGACTACAGAAATATGACCAACGAAGACTTAAATGCTCAGGTCATGGAAAAAAAAGCAGAACTTGCGAAGATGTTGTTTAACCACACAGTTGCAGGAACAGAGAACCCAATGGTATTACGTGCGAAGCGCCGCGAAATTGCGCGAATTCACACGGTTATCAACGAAATGAAAAACAACCATTAATCCTACTCAAGTAATGGAAAGGAATCTAAGAAAAGAAAGAACCGGTACTGTGACATCTAACAAGATGGACAAAAGCATAGTGGTTGCAGTGGAAATGAAAATTATGCACCCGAAATACGGAAAGTTCGTGAAGCAAACGAAGAAATTCATGGCTCACGATGAAACCGGAGAATGCGGAATAGGTGACGTAGTTAAAATCATGGAGACACGACCAATGAGCAAGCTTAAGCGCTGGAGAATGGTTGAAGTAATTGAAAAAGCGAAATAATCGAATAAAGATTAGAAGGATATGATACAGAACGAATCCAGACTTAAGGTTGCAGACAACAGCGGAGCAAAAGAAGTGCTCGTAATACGCGTGTTGGGTGGTACCCGTCGTCGATATGCATCAGTAGGTGACCAAGTTGTGGTTACTGTTAAAGATGCCATGCCTAGCGGCAACGTGAAAAAAGGTGTTGTTTCGAAAGCAGTTATTGTTCGCACGAAGAAAGAAGTTCGTCGTGGAGATGGTAGCTACATTCGTTTCGATGACAATGCAGTAGTGTTGTTGAATGCACAAGGAGAAATGAGAGGAACCCGTATTTTCGGCCCAGTGGCTCGTGAATTACGTGAGAAAGACTACATGAAAATTGTTTCTTTGGCTCCTGAAGTACTATAAACGAAGTAAATAGATAGCGAGATGTTCAAGCGACTCAAAATAAAAAAAGGCGATATGGTAGTGGTAACTGCCGGTAATCACAAAGGTGAAAAAGGACCTGTGATTGCAGTAGATCGCGACAATGACAGAGTTACTGTTGAAGGGGTAAATATGATTTCCCGTCACCGTAAACCGTCTGCACAAAACCCTCAAGGCGGAATTGAAAAACGCGAAGCGGCCATGCACATTAGCAATGTAATGTTAATCGATGCAGCTGGTAATGCAACACGTGTTGGAAAAGCCCGCAATGAAGAAGGAAAGTTAGTAAGAATCTCTAAAAAATCAGGGGAGGTAATCAAATGAACTATCAACCAAGATTAAGATCAAAGTACGAGTCTGAAATTAAAACTAATCTTCAGAAGCGTTTTGAATATTCTTCAAACATGCAAGTTCCTTGTATCACGAAGATTTGCCTAAACCAAGGTATTGGTAAGGCGACTGCAGATAAGAAATTAGTAGATGCAGCTGTAGATGAGATGACCCTAATTAGCGGACAACGCGCAGTGGCTACATACTCTACAAAGGATATCTCTAACTTCAAATTGCGTAAAGGCGTTCCTATCGGAGCAAGAGTTACATTACGTGGAAACATGATGTATGAATTTTTAGATCGTTTGATCGCTGTTGCTCTTCCAAGAACGCGTGACTTCCGTGGTGTTAAATCTTCAGGATTTGACGGACGTGGAAACTTCACCTTTGGAGTGAAAGAGCAAATCATTTTTCCAGAGATTGATCTGGAGAAAGTAAAAGCAATCAATGGAATGGACATCACGTTCGTTACGAATGCTAAAACAAACGAAGAGGCAAAAGCTCTTCTTGAAGAATTTGGATTTCCTTTCGTAAAATAATAAGATTAGAAAGAATGGCAAAAGAATCAATGAAAGCCCGCGAGCGCAAGCGTATCGCACTGGTTGAAAAATATGCTAAGAAGCGCGAAGAGCTTAAAGCAGCAGGTGATTGGGATGCACTTCAAAAACTTCCAAAAAACAGTAGCGCTGTGCGTGTACACAACCGCTGTATGTTGACTGGTAAGCCGAGAGGGTATATGCGTCAATTCGGATTATGTCGTAACCAATTCCGCGAATTGGCTCTAAACGGATTAATCCCAGGTGTTAAAAAAGCAAGTTGGTAATAATTAAGAAAAGAAGAACATGGTTACTGATCAAATAGCAGATTATTTGACTCGCATTCGAAACGCACAGAAAGCTCGCCATAAGGTGGTTGAGATTCCTGCTAGCAATTTGAAGAAGGAAATTACAAAAATCCTCCACGAGTCAGGATACATCTTGAATTTTAAATTCGAAGAAGGTGCTCCAGGTGTGATTAAAATCGCTTTAAAATACGATTTCAAATCGAAACAACCTGCGATTGCAAAAATCGATAGAATATCTTCTCCTGGCCACCGTAAATATGCCGGAGCAGACGACTTGCCTCGTGTATTAAACGGTCTTGGAATAGCAGTTATGTCTACTTCAAAGGGAGTCATGACAGACAAGAAAGCTCGCCAAGAGAAAGTAGGTGGAGAAGTATTGTGTTACGTATATTAAGAACTAGAAAAAAATTGACCCATGTCAAGAATAGGTAAAAACCCAATTCCATTGCCAAAGGACGTTAACGTTGTTTTGGAGAATGGCGTAGTTAAGGTGAAGGGGCTTAAAGGTGAGTTGTCTCAGGAGGTTGATTCTTCAATAACAATTGAAATCGGCGAAACAGAGATCGTTTGCACACGCTCTAGCGACCACAAAGATGTTCGTGCAAAACACGGATTGTACCGCTCGTTAATCAACAACATGATTGTTGGTGTAAGCACGGGATGGAAAAAGGATTTGGAAATGATCGGTGTTGGTTACCGTGCGAATGTTGAAGGTCAGAAATTGAGCTTGACATTAGGATATAGCCACCCAATTGTATTCGAACTTCCAACAGAAGTGATTGTTTCGGCGAAGGCAGAAAAAGGTGAAAACCCACGCATTATGCTAGAGTCATACGACAAACAACTGATTGGTCAAGTTGCAGCAAAAATTCGTTCGCTTCGTACTCCGGAGCCATATAAAGGAAAAGGTGTTCGTTACGTTGGTGAATTTGTTCGCAAGAAAGCGGGTAAGTCAGCAGCTAAATAATTGATAATACAATGGCATTTTCAAAAGATTCTCGTAGAGCTAAAATACGCACTCGCATACGTGCTAGAGTGAAAGGTACTGATTTGAAACCACGCTTGAGTGTGTTCCGCAGTAACAAACAAATTTATGCTCAAATCATAGATGACAACCAGGGGGTAACTCTTGCGTCTGCTTCATCTAATGTGATGAAAGAAGCGCAAAATATTGCTAAAATTGAGCAAGCGCGTATCATAGGTAAAACAATTGCTGAAAGAGCTAAAGCAGCTGGTATCGAAGAAGTGGTTTTTGACCGCGGTGGATACTTGTATCATGGACGTGTAAAATCTTTGGCTGAAGCTGCTCGCGAAGCCGGACTTAAATTTTAATACAAATGCTAGAAGGAAAAGTAGTTCGCGCTAGCGAAACAGAATTGAAAGATCGTTTAGTAAGCGTAAATCGTGTTACTAAAGTTACCAAAGGTGGAAGAACATTTGGTTTCGCAGCGATTGTTGTAGTAGGTAATGAAAACGGAGTAGTAGGTCACGGTTTGGGTAAGTCCAAAGAAGTTGCTGAAGCGGTTACCAAGGCAATTGAAGACGCTAAGAAAAGTCTTGTGCGTGTTCCTATACACAGAGGTACAATTCCTCACGAGATTGCAGGTAAGTTTGGTGGTGCTCGTGTTTTCTTGAAGCCTGCTTCATTGGGAACTGGGGTTATTGCTGGAGGAGCAATGCGTGCGGTACTTGAGTCTGCTGGAGTAAAAGACGTTTTGGCAAAATCAAAAGGTTCTTCAAACCCACACAACGTAGTGAAAGCTACAGTTCAAGCGCTTGCTGCACTTAGAACACCACAGGAAATTGCGCGTATTCGCGGAATACAATTAGATAAAGTTTTTAACGGATAATTCAGACCATTATGGCTAAAGTTGTTATCACCCAAGTTAAAAGTGCTATTGATCGTCCAAAACGTCAAAAGGCTACAATCGAAGCATTGGGTATTAAGAAATTAAATGTGTCAGTAGAAAAAGAATTGACACCAAACATTGTAGGTATGATTCGCGCTGTGAGTCACCTTTTGAAAGTGGAATACAAATAACGATTAGAAGAGATGAAATTAAATAACTTAAAGCCAGCTGAAGGTTCTATTAAGGACAGAAAGCGTATTGGTCGTGGTGAAGGTTCTGGACACGGTGGAACTTCTACACGTGGACACAAAGGTGCTGGATCACGTTCTGGTAGCAAACGCAAAATTGGTTTTGAAGGTGGTCAAATGCCTCTTCAAAGACGTTTGCCTAAATTTGGATTCAAGAGCTTAAACCGCGTTGAATACAAAGGAATCAACTTGGACAGCTTGCAGTTGCTTGTAGACAAGCACAACCTAACAGAAGTTACTTTCGAGACACTTGTAGCAAACGGAATTTGCAGCAAGAAGACTCTCATCAAAGTAATGGGTCGTGGCGAATTAAAGGGTAAATTAAACGTGACAGCACACGCTTTCACAGCCACTGCTAAAGCGGCTATTGAAGCAATGGGCGGAACAGCGAACACTATATGAAAAAGTTTTTTACGGCAATAAGAAACATCTGGAATCACGAAGAACTTCGTAAGAAAATTCTTTTCACCTTAGGTATACTTTTGGTGTACAGAATTGGATCTTATGTCCTTCTTCCTGGAATAGATGCTGTGAAAATGCAGGACACAAGTGCGGCTGGATCAGGTTCAATCGCAGACTTTTTAGGTCTTTTCACAGGTGGCGCGTTCAACAGAGCTTCGATATTTGCTCTTGGTGTTATGCCATACATTTCAGCGAGTATTGTAATTCAATTGTTAGGACTTGCAGTTCCAACAGTTCAAAAATTACAACGTGAAGGTGAAAGTGGTCGCCGTAAAATAAATCAATGGACTCGCTTCCTAACTATCGGAATTGCAATGGTGCAAGCTCCTGGTTATTTAGCACAATACGTCCCAGCAGACGCTCACGTGAACAGTCCAATGTGGATGATTACTTCAATTATTATCCTAACGAGTTCTACTTTGTTTGTCATGTGGTTGGGAGAAAAGATCACTGATAAAGGAATTGGAAACGGAACCTCATTGATTATCATGACAGGTATCTTATCAGATATCCCTGGAGCTTTTGCTCAAGAGTTTAGTCAACAAACCGCATTCTTTTTCTTAATTGAAATAGCTGTAATGGTTATTGTGATCGGGGGAACAGTTGCAATCATTCAAGCCGTTCGCAGAATTCCTGTTCAAATGGCGAAAATGGCTGCTGGTGGAAGTCATCTTCCGCAAGGCGAAGGAGCAAGAAGTTATATTCCGTTGCGTGTAAACGCTGCGGGTGTAATGCCAATCATCTTTGCTCAGGCAATAATGTTCGTTCCGCTATACTTAAGCAATACGGAAACGTTCCAAAACAATAAGGTTTTGGCATCGTTAACAAACTACCAGGGTGTTGGATACAACATGTTGCTTATGGTAATGATTATCTTGTTTACCTTCTTCTATACAGCCATCGTAACCAATCCAAATCAGATTGCAGATGACCTAAAAAGAAACGGAAACTTTGTACCTGGAATCAAGCCAGGAAAGGACACCGCAGAATTTATTGATAGAGTTTTGTCGAGTATTACCCTTCCTGGTGGTATCTTTGTCGGCCTTATCGCAATATTACCGGCTCTTGTTCTGACTTTGTCACTAACAAAAGCACAGATGTTTGCTCAGTTTTTCGGAGGAACATCGATGTTAATTACAGTAGGAGTGATCTTAGATTTACTTCAACAAGTAGAAAGTCATTTGCTTTCTCGTCACTACGACGGGTTAATGCAATCGGGAAGAGTGAGAGGACGAAATAGTGGGAGCGTAGCGAGCAGTGGTTACACCGTATAAGCTGTGAGCAAAAAGGTAGTTATTAAAACAAAGGATGAGATAAGCGCCATCCGAAAGAGTTCTTTACTTGTAGGAAAAACGTTGGCAGAAATTGCCAAAATCGTTGAACCGGGTGTAACAACCTTGCAACTGGATCGAGTTGCGGAAAGTTTTATTCGAGATCACGGGGCTTACCCTGGTTTTCTTGGATATCACGATTTCCCAAATTCAATCTGCGCAAGCGTTAATCAGGCCGTTGTTCATGGAATACCGAATGCTCAACCATTGAAAGAGGGAGATATTGTCTCTGTAGATATTGGGGTGTTGTGGGAAGGATTTTGGGGAGATTCTGCATTCACATTCGCAGTTGGTCAAATTTCTAGCGATTTACAAAAGTTGTTAGATGCAACAAGAATGTGTTTGGAGTTAGGAGTTGAACAGGCCGCCATTGGAAAGCGAATTGGCGATATCGGTTATGCTGTGCAGAATTATGCAGAGGCAAACGGATACGGTGTAGTTCGTGAGTTGGTTGGACACGGAGTGGGGATTCAGTTACATGAAGCTCCGGAAGTGCCGAACTACGGTAGAAGAGGGCATGGTTTGGTTATGACTGAAGGTTTGGTTATTGCAATTGAACCAATGATTAACCTAGGAACGAAGAACGTAAGACAATTGAAAGACGGGTGGACAATTGAGACGCAAGACGGAAAGCCAAGTGCACACTTTGAACACACAGTAGCAGTTGGAGTAGGAGGAGCAGAGAAATTGTCTTCATTTGAAGAGATAGACGCAGCGTTAGCTGGAAAAAAATAATAAAAAACTGAATGGCGAAACAGACATCGATAGAACTAGACGGAACCATTGTTGAGGCATTGTCAAATGCAATGTTCCGTGTGGAGCTTGAAAATGGACACATCATCGTAGCTCACATTTCAGGGAAAATGCGAATGCACTACATTCGAATTCTTCCTGGGGATAAAGTGAAAGTGGAAATGTCGCCTTACGATTTAACTAAAGGTCGAATTTGTTTTCGATATAAATAATAAAGTAGTAGAGATATGAAAGTACGTGCTTCAATTAAAAAGCGTTCAGCTGACTGCAAAATCGTTAGCCGAAAAGGTAAGCTTTATGTAATAAACAAGAAAAACCCGAAATTCAAACAAAGACAAGGATAATTCCTTAAAATAAAGAATAACTATGGCAAGGATTGCAGGTATAGATCTACCGCGTAACAAAAGAGGTGAAATAGGACTCACCTACATCTACGGAATAGGACGTTCAACGTCACGTAGAATCTTGGAACAGGCTGGAATTTCTTATGATAAGAAAGTTCAAGAATGGAACGACGAAGAATTAGGTTTGATTCGTAATTTCATAACCGAAGAATTGAAAGTAGAAGGCGCCTTGCGTTCAGAAACTCAATTAAACATTAAGCGATTAATGGATATCGGTTGCTACAGAGGTGTTCGTCACCGCTCTGGTTTGCCACTTCGTGGTCAAAGTACCAAAAACAACTCTCGTACCCGTAAAGGAAAACGTAAGACAGTTGCGAATAAAAAGAAAGCAGTTAAATAATCAATAAGCTAAGGCAAGAGAAATGGCCAAAGTAGAAAAAAAGAAAAAGAAAAATGTGGTGGTGGAAGCTATGGGACAAGCCCATATTCAGTCCACGTTTAACAACATCATCATTAGTTTAACCAATAATTCTGGACAGGTGATCTCATGGTCATCTGCAGGGAAAATGGGATTCCGTGGTTCTAAAAAGAACACTCCGTACGCCGCTCAAATGGCTGCAGAGCAATGCGGTAAAGAAGCCCACGATCTTGGTCTAAGAAAGGTAAAGGTGTTTGTTAAAGGACCAGGAGCTGGACGCGAGTCTGCAATCCGCACCATTAACACAGTTGGAATTGAAGTATTGGAAATCGTTGATACGACTCCACTTCCTCACAACGGTTGTCGCCCTCCAAAAGCAAGAAGAATCTAATTTTTAGAAGAAAAAGAAATGGCAAGATACATTGGCCCAAAAACAAAGATTGCACGAAGATTTCGTGAAGCAATCTACGGACCTGATAAAGGACTAGAGAAGCGTAACTTCCCACCCGGACAGCACGGTCCGAACAAGCGTCGCGCGAAGCAAAGTGAATATTCAATTCAGTTAACTGAAAAGCAGAAGGCTAAATATACCTATGGTATCCTTGAGCGTCAGTTCTCTAACTTGTACAAAAAAGCTTCAGCTCGTCCAGGTGTTACCGGAGAAATCCTATTAGCATTGTGTGAATCACGTCTAGACAACACTGTTTTCCGTTTAGGAATTGCGACAAAGCGCAGCGGTGCTCGTCAATTGGTTTCTCACAACCACATTTTGGTAAACGGAAATGTTGTAAACATCCCTTCATACCAATTGCGTCCAGGAGATCGTATTTCAGTTCGTGAGAAATCGAAATCACTAGAAGCAATTACGATGGCATTAGCTACTCGTAAGAATTTCGACTGGTTGGCTTGGAACGATTCTAACAAAGAAGGTGTATTCATGAAATTCCCTGAGCGTGTTCAAATACCAGAAAACATTCGCGAGCAATTAATCGTCGAATTGTACTCTAAATAATCCTTAATTTAAAATTAACTCAATGGCTATATTAGATTTCGTAAAACCGGACAAAGTCGTAATGCTAGAAAGCAATGACTTTACAGGTACTTTCGAATTTCGTCCTCTGGAACCAGGCTTCGGAATAACGATTGGAAACGCATTACGTCGTATCCTTCTTTCTTCTCTTGAAGGTTTCGCTATAACTTCAATCAAAATTGAAGGCGTAGATCACGAGTTTTCTTCTATCAAAGGAGTTGTGGAAGATGTTACCGAAATCATTCTTAATTTGAAACAAGTTCGTTTCAAGCGTCAAATCGAAGGAACCGATTACGAAAAAGTTACTATCAGCATCAACGGTCAAGAGCAATTCAAGGCTGGGGATATTAGTAATTTCACATCAGCTTTCCAAGTGTTGAATCCAGATTTAGTTATCTGCAACATGGAGCCAAAAGTAAAGTTACGTATTGATTTAGCTATTGGTATGGGACGTGGTTACAGACCTGCTGAAGAAAACAAAACGTCAAGCGCACCAATTGGAACAGTTTTTATCGATTCGATATTCACACCAATTCGCAACGTGAAATTCTCTGTAGAGAACTTCCGTGTAGAGCAAAAGACTGACTACGAAAAACTAATCCTTGAAATCCAAGGTGACGGATCGATTACTCCGAAAAACGCACTTCAAGAGGCAGCCAAAATCTTAATTCATCACTTCATGTTATTCAGCGACGAGCGTATTACGCTTGAAACTGAAATCAAACGCGAAGTGGAAGAGTTTGATGAAAGTTCCTTACACATGCGTCAGTTATTGAAAACCAAATTGGTTGATATGGACTTAAGCGTTCGTGCATTGAATTGCTTGAAAGCTGCCGATATTGAAACATTAGGTGACTTAGTGTCTTTCAACAAGAACGATTTGTTGAAGTTCCGTAACTTTGGAAAGAAATCTCTTACCGAGTTAGAAGAATTAGTAGAAAGCAAAGGTTTGCACTTCGGAATGAACGTTGCAAAGTATAAATTGGATAGAGATTAACCCCTACTGATATCAGTAGCAGAAAGTACAATTATGAGACACGGAAAAACGAATAACCATTTAGGTAGAAAGGCAGAGCACCGCCGTGCGATGTTAGCTAATATGGCAAACTCACTTATCGAGCACAAGCGTATTACTACAACTCTTGCAAAGGCAAAAGCTTTGCGAAAGTATGTTGAACCACTTCTTACCAAGTCGAAAACCGATAGCACACACAACAGAAGAACCGTTTTCAGTTATTTGAAAAACAAAGAAGCTGTTACTGAATTGTTTCGTGCCATTGCTCCGGAAATAGCGACTCGTCCCGGAGGATACACGCGTATCATTCGCACGGGATACCGTCAAGGTGATAACGCTGAAATGTGTATGATGGAGCTTGTAGATTTCAATACTATTTACGGTAAAGAAGTTGAGCAGGCAACTGCTAAAAAGCGCACGCGCCGTGGAGCTGCTAAGAAAACTGATGATGTTGCTTTAGAAGGTGGTACAGATGTAATTGAGGCAACAGAGGTAGACGCTGAAGCAAAACCGAAAAAAACAAGAAAGAAGAAAGACGATTCTTCGGCGGCGGAATAATTTCATTAAGGAAAAAATGAAAAAATTTAGAGCAGCAAGATTGAACATAGCAATCTTGCTGCTTTTGTTTTTACCGCTAATTTCTATTGGTTGGAAATTGTATTTTTACAAAGACACACTCTTTGGAATGCCAATAGCCAAGGAACGCTTGGTCGTTAGCCAAAAATTTAGAACCGAGCACCACGACAGTGATACTACAAATCTTTTGTTGCCAAGTCAAAGTTCTCATCAGAGAATTTCAAATGAAAACATACAATCAAGTGCGGCAAGTTTTTTTGTTAAAGAGAACGAAGGTCAGCGGTGTTTGAAAGTGAATCCTCATTCCGTTCGTCAGGGAATTAGTTACAGCTATGAGTTCAGAGGGAAAGGTATTAAATATGAGTTAGATCCGACACTATATTACAACGAGAAGCGCAACACTTTTTTTAAAGATTTTCTGTACAGAGCTTTTTATGAGGCGAACGGAGATCAGGTTCTTTTTGAGGAAATGTTGAAAGGCGAAAAGGTTGAGTTCAGGAATGTGTGTGGTTATGACGCAATTGAAGAAGAACCAATTCTTAAGAAGTGGGTAGAGGTTAAGGTAGGCGGTGTTTGGGTGCCCTTCGATTTGCCAAAAGGTTTGTTTGCAGAAATACCCGCGTCATACATTGATTTAGGGGCTATTGACGATAATTCCTACAAGGAACCAGATAGTCTTCATACGAAAATAACGAAAAGTCTATATCTAAATCCTGAATTGTTAGAAAGCGGAATTAATGTTCCTTATACCCTTCTTGTATTTACTGAAATATTTAAGTTAAATGATTTGCCTCTGAATATTTTGGCTATTATTTTGTTGACTCCACTTGCCGCAATGCTAATCACGATATTCAGAAATACAATAGGCATTCAGACTTTTGGAACATTTTTGCCGATGTTAATTGCAATGTCATTTTTAACAACTGGATTTTTCTTCGGTGCATTGTTATTTGTGATTGTTATTGCTGTAACTGGATTATTTCATTATCCGCTAGGAAAATTAGGTCTTTTGACGTTGCCCAAACTTGCTATCATTTTAACTACTGTGGAGGGCGTTTTTCTGTGTTTAATTTACCTAGGTTATAAATGGGATATAGCTATTTTGCTGAAAACATCACTTTTCCCGGTTGTTATTTTAACTTTTGCAACGGAGCGTTTTATTAAAACATCAGCTGATAAGGGTTATGCTAATGCCATTTTATTGGCGCTGAAGACGCTGCTGGTCAGTTCTTTTTGTTTTGTGATTTATAAATCGATTGTTTTTGCCTATTTCTTCATAGTCTTCCCAGAATTGTTTCTATGCGTAATTGGAATTAATCTTTCTTTAGGGACGTGGATCGGATTGCGCATGTCTGAAGTTCTTAGATTTCGTTCAATAGAGAAATCATGACTTCAAGTGAATGCATATTCCTATAAAGTGACTAATCTCTCGGGATGTTCCTAATTCGATTTTTCTTTTCTATTACTTCATGGGTTTTATAGCCGGAGTTTTTAAGACGTTTTTCACGCACTTGGCGCTCTATTTCGATAAAAGAGGACTTCCGAGACAAGCTTTTACTTGCAATGGAACTGTGGTTTTTTTCATTTTTGCCTTCTATGAAGTATATCGATAGAATTCTAGACTTACAACAAAAGGTAGTAGGCATGAATGAGCGAAATTACCGGATCATCAATAGGCTTAATCCTAGCGAGTATAGACACTTTGCTAATGATAAGGCTATATGTAAAAAAGTTTTGGAAGAGAACGGAATTCCAACGCCTAAAACATATTGCGTGATCGAGGCAATGAAGGAAATTGAGGAAAAGCTTAGCTCAATTGAACATTTGAATGATTTTGTTGTCAAGCCAGCTATGGGAAGTGGAGGCCAGGGTATTTTAATTTTAAAAAAGACAGCTGAAAATATTTGGCAATCACCTTCGGGTGAAGTTTATACGCGAAAGGATTTGTCCATGCACGTTGCCAATATTCTGTTTGGGAAATTTTCAAAGAAGATGTTCGATAAGGTGATTATAGAATATCGATTAATTCCGCACTCAGATTTTAAAAAAATATTTAAACGCGGAGTGCCCGATTTTAGAATTATTCTATTAAACACGAAACCTATTATGGCGATGCTTCGTATGCCTACGGAGGAATCGGATGGTAAAGCGAATTTACATGCAGGAGCAATTGGTTTAGGTGTTGATTTAAAGACAGGATCCCTCACAAGGGGGTATAATCAGATTACGGATCAAATGGTTTCTAGACACCCTGATAGTAAAGTGTTGTTTGAAGGTATGAGATTGCCAGATTGGGAGAAAACCTTGGCTATTAGCATAGCAACGGCAAAAGTTTTCCCGTTGAATTATTTAGGAATTGATATTGTTTACGATGAGACATTTGGTCCTATGGTAATTGAAATAAACTCAAGGCCGGGCATGCAAATCCAAAATGTAAATGCGGTTGGATTAAAGAAGTTAATTGAAAATATAGAGTTTTAATTATGGGTGGTATAAGAAAAGTATTTAGAACATTTATTCCTTACATTATTTTGATTGGAGTAATTGTGGTGTTAGCATTCGTCTTTCAGATTTGGGCAGAGGTTCGAGAGGAACCAGTAGAAATGCATTACGTGACTTCTTCAAATTGATATTATGATTTTTCTCTCCCGATTATTCAAGTCTCCCCATTTGCTATTTCTTCTAGTAATTGCACTGCCAGGTGTATGTCAAGCGCAAGTAAATTGGCAAATCAAGCCTTATCAGTCTGTGGGCTATTCCTCAAATATTCTCCTATCGCCGGCTGTATTAGCATTGAATAGTGACACGCTTGGCAAAAGTGAGATTTACAAAAGTGATGTTTTCAACAAGATAGGTATTGCTAACAGGTTAGATAAAAAAGGTAAGAAGGGTAATTTACTCGGAATAAATTCGGTGGCTCAAACGCAAAATTACGCGACGGTGAGATTAGCAAACACCTATATGATTAAGAATGTTGTCGATTATAAATTTAAGGTCGATACTGATTTTACGTTTATCCCTAGAGTTGGCATTGAAAAAAACAAGAAACTAACCATAGACATTCTCACAGATGACGGCGTGAATACATACGATTATTGGTATTATTTCGGAGGGTCTGAAGGGTTTTACAGGGTAAATAAGAAGTTGAGAATAGGAGCCGATTTAGAATGCGGGTGGAAAACCTACAAAACCATGGCAAGTGGAAGGAACTTCACTCACATGCAATACTTAGCAAGCATTGAAGCAGAGTATTGGATGAATGAGATTAATTTTTTCAATTTTGGGTACTCCTTCAAACAATACGATTTTCAATCGCTTCAATCAGAGTTTTTACCGAACACCCTGATCGATTGGCAATATCACTCGGTTTTTGCATCGGTAAAATATAAATTGGACAATGACCATTACATGTCCTTCACGAGTGAATTGGAGCGTAAATCGGATTTCAATAAAGCTGATTTTTCTTTTTCACAATGGAATAATAAAGTATTGTTGGATTGGTATTTCAACAAAATCGGAATCTATGGTGATCTGCAAGCAAACTTTAGGAATTACAAAAAAAGAACAGCATACACCGAGTCAAGCACAAGCAATGATTACCATTCTCTGAAGTACAATTATTACTCAGCTAATTTTAGGTTGAAATACAATTGGAATGCGAGTTCAATGATTTATGCCGGATATTCAAGGGAGTTGAGAGAAACAAATTCAACTAGGATTGATATGAAGTACCGCAGGTCTTTTGCTTTTTATGGCTTTTCACTAGGATGGACATACACATTCAACAAGTCAATTGATAAGTCAAGGCCTGTTACAAATTTGTAAGTTGTTGAAAAGTTCGCTTTTATTCTTTAGCTGATAATCATAACTTTGTTCTTTAATGAGACAAGAATCTATACCTGCGGTACTGCTCCTTCAAGACGGTACCGTTTTTTATGGCCAAAGTTGTGGCGCAGAGGGCACTGTTACCGGAGAGATTGCATTTAATACGGCAATGACGGGCTATCAGGAGGTTTTTACTGACCCCTCTTATTACGGACAGTGTTTGGTAATGGCAACTTCCCACATTGGGAATTATGGAGTTCATTCAGAAGAAGTCGAATCTGGAAAATGCCAAGTTTCAGGTGTAATTATAAAGAAGTTTTCTGATATCGCCAGTCGAGTAGGAGGAGCAGGTACTCTCCGAGACTATTTAATTCGCGATCATGTAGTAGGAATTTGTGATTTAGATACACGCGCATTGGTGCGTCACATTCGTAAGAATGGCGCAATGAATTGTATTATTTCCACCGACACTTCAGATATAGAAAAGCTAAAAGAAAGGCTTGAACAGGCTCCCAATATGGATGGTCTAGAATTGGCTTCCCGAGTGGCTTGCAATGAGGCCTTTGAATATGGAAGCTCAGATGCTGAAATTAAAATTGCTGTTCTTGACTTTGGAGTGAAGTTGAACATTCTGCGTTGCCTAGCAGAACGCGGAGCATTTCTTAAAGTATTTCCTTTGAATGTTACCTTGGAAGAAATTCAAGCGTGGTCTCCCGACGGTGTCATGTTTTCAAATGGCCCCGGCGATCCGTCGGCAATGCCCTACACAATAGATTTGACTGCAAAGATTATTGAAACAGGAATACCGTGTTTTGGTATATGTCTTGGTCATCAGTTGATTGGACTTAGTCAAGGACTTAAAACGGAGAAAATGTTCAACGGTCATCGAGGCGTGAATCATCCTATTAAAAATCTCATCACTGGAAAGGGTGAAATAACGAGCCAAAATCATGGCTTTGTAATCTCAAGAGAAAGCATTGCAAACAATTCAGATGTCGAGATCACGCATGTTCATTTAAATGACAATACCGTTGCTGGAATTCGCTTGAAATCGAAGCCTGTATTTTCTGTTCAATATCACCCCGAGGCAAGTGCGGGCCCACATGATTCCAGATATCTTTTTGATGATTTTGTTAATCGTGTTAAATCGGAAAGCGTAAAGGCTTAATGAATACCCTCACCAGGTTCTGGGAAAAGCCGGAAGGAAAGGTTTTCGGCCTAGCGGCAGTTGTTTATATATTGCTTGTTCTTCTGGCAAATGGAGTGAATGGAGGGGCAGACACCTTCGTTCATTATCAAATGTCGCGATACTCTTGGCTACATCACGACCTTCTTTTAAATCAATGGGGAAAACCCGTTTTCACGGTGCTTTTTTCACCAATAGCCCAATTCGGATTGAAAGCAGTGATTTGGGCAAATCTTTCCTTAATATTTTTTGAAGCCTACCTCGTGTTGAAAATTGCAAATCAACTTCAATTGAAAAGAAGTTGGTTAGCGCCATTACTTTTCCTCACGTGTCCTGTTGTTTTTGATAATGCAGTTTCAGCGCTAACTGAAATAATTTGCGCACTTTTTCTCATACTCTTTATTCATTGGAGTTTAAAAGGGAAGTTTGCTGTTGCCGCGTTGATTCTAAGTTTTATGCCTTTTGCAAGAAGTGAGGGTTTTGTTGTTCTTGGAATTGCAGCCATGTTTTTCTTTTTTACAAGACGTTGGAAATTCCTTCCTTTTCTGGCCTTCGGATCCATTGTCCTAAATACTATAGGTTATTGTTATACGGGATTGTCATTATGGATTTTCGAATCGAATCCATATGTGCATACAGATATTACGTCTTATGGAAGCGGGAACTTCTTTCACTTCTTTATTTGGTCAATTCCTGTTTTTGGAATCGGATTTTTTTTCTTGCTGAAATACACTTGGAACAGTGCTATAGGAATTCCGAATAGGGTAAAATCAGATTGGAATGGTTTGAATAATTCAGAGGGATCGAAGGTTTTTGCATTGAAACATCAAGTGCTTTTCTGGATTGTATTAGGTTCCTTTTGGGGGTATTTCATGGCACATACAACATTGTGGTGGTTGGGTATGTGGGCTAGTTTAGGATTGCTTCGAGTTATGTTCGTGGTAGCTGCACCTCTGATAATCATTGCGCTAATTGAATTGAATAAATTCTTAGACGCGAAACCGAGATTAGGAAAATGGAATTCTGTGAAAGTGCTTGTATTTGTTTTATGCGGAACTGCTTTCGGTTCAAATACGCTCATTCTCGGAGCTTTTGGAGCCCCTGTGGAATATGGAATTGAAGAATCTGTTCTAGATAATATGCATCAATGGATGTTAGCTGAAAATATTAAAACGGAAGGGAGGGTTTTTGCTGGACATGCCTATGTAACAGTTATTTTAAACATCGATCCGAATGATTATAGTAAAAACCACCAATTGCGTGACTTTATGTTCGCTCAAAGCGGTGATTTAATTGTGTGGGATGGTCACTACGGCCCGAATGAAGAGCAAACTCCAATTGAAGAAATAGAAGCAGATTCAACCTTGGTTTTTTTGAAGGAATTCAGACCGAAAAAGGAATACCGACCCCTCAATGACCTCCCTTTTTATGTGAGGCTTTATAGAAAGAAATAGAAAAAAAAAACAGCACCAGTTGGTGCTGTTTCCATTTCAAACAAAATAAGTTAGAACAAATTCATTGAATCTAAAACCCCCATTACTTCTTTAACAGAAGTAGCAGAACTCGCTAACAAAGCCTTCTCAGAATCATTCAATTTCAATTCAATAATCTCTTCAATTCCGTTTTTACCAAGTTTAACCGGAACGCCAAGATAAATATCTTTCATTCCGTACTCCCCGTTCAATAACGCGCAAACTGGGAAAATTCGCTTTTGGTCGCGAACGATTGCTTCAACCATCTGTGCAGCAGCAGCTCCAGGAGCATACCATGCCGAGGTTCCCAAAAGGTTTACAATTTCGCCACCGCCAGTCTTCGTGCGGTCAACAATAGCATTCAATTTCTCTTCAGAAATTAATTCAGTTACCGGAATCCCTCCAACAGTTGTGTAACGCGGAAGTGGAACCATAGTATCCCCATGTCCACCCATTAACACCGCTTGAATGTCTTTTGGTGAGCAGTTCAATTCAGAGGCAATGAACGCACGGTAACGCGCAGTGTCTAAAATACCAGCCATTCCGAATACTTTCTTGCTGTCAACTTTAGCGGCAAGGAATGCGCAGTAGGTCATAACGTCAAGTGGATTCGATACAATAACAATAATTGCATTTGGAGAATACTTCACAATGTTCTCTGTAACACTTTTCACAATACCTGCATTGGTAGCAATCAAATCATCGCGACTCATTCCAGGTTTTCTTGGTAATCCGCTTGTGATTACAACAACATCTGAATTCGCCGTTGCAGCATAATCATTGGTGCTACCAACGGTTCTGCTGTCATATAAATTAATAGGTGCTGTCTGCCAGATGTCAAGGGCTTTTCCTTCTGCAAATCCTGGCTTGATGTCCAACAATACAATTTCGTTGGCAATTTCTCGATGAGCTAATACATCGGCACAAGTTGCACCAACATTTCCAGCTCCAACAACAGTTACTTTCATGTGTTCTATTTTTTGCAAAATTAGTGAAACAAGCGGGCTGTTGAAAATGATTTTTATTTAAAATTGGAATCAGTATTTTTTTGGCCTAATTTTCCCTAGTAATTAAGAAAAGTACAGAGATATGATTGCAAAACTCCGTGTGATATTTATTTTGGCCTTATTGCTTGTTTCATTGAAAGAAGGATTCGCTCAAGTTCCTGGAAAGGTTTTGCCCGATGGTGAATTTGGAAAGGATTACAATGCCTTCGACACTAAGAACAAGCGAGATGGTGTTTGGATTAGAGTATATAAATACCATCCCGAGATTATGTATTACAAGGGAAAGTATACCCATGGTGTGCCGACGGGAATTTTCGAATTTTATAGTGAAAATGGTCTTTTGAAATCAACTATTGATCACGTTCAAGACAGCACCATTAATGACGTGACGAATTATTACACCGATGGAAAAACGGTGTTAAGTAAGGGGAGATATGTTGGGAAGAAATTGAATAAAAAGTGGGAAAGACAAAAGCAGGGGAAATGGGAGTTTTACAATGAAAGAGGTAATTTAATTCGTTACGAAAATTACAAAGACAATGTTCTTCAAGGAGAGTCCAAAGTCTATTATCCGAGTGGTCAATTATCTCACGAGTTGCTTTATGTGAATGGCAAATTGAACGGCCCGTTTCAAGAATTCAATAGCGATGGGAAACTGGCTAAGAAGGGGAATTATCTTGACGATAACTTCCACGGTATTGTCGTTTTCAACGGGCCTAATGGAACAAAAGCGAAAGAGGGAAAATTCGAAAAAGGAAAAAAAGAGGGGGAGTGGTCATATTTCGCGCCGAGTGGACAGTTAGAGGCTAAGGTGATGTTTAAAAATGACAAAGAGGGAGAGAAGAAATATGCGAACGGAACTTTTGATTTTTATTATCCAAACGAAATTCCAAAGGCAGAGTATACTTATCGCAATTTTTTGTTGGAAGGGAAATTTGTTGAATATTTTGAAATAGGTCATTTTGAAAAATTACCCGCCAGTGAGGAAGATAAAGCAGAAGGTATTATCTATCGAGAGCAGTTGGTAGGCACACAAGTAAAAAGAAAAGGAAGTTATGTTAAAGGACAATTACACGGTGAAGTCATCTCTTTTGATATTGGTGGCGCTATCGAAAAAATTGAAATTTATGAAATGGGCACATTAAAGTCAACGAAATAAGCGTATGCGCAGTTTTTTCTGTTTTTTATTTCTGACTTTTTCCTTGAGTAGTCTTTATACAGCCCATGCTCAGTCGTCGTACAATACTTATTTCATTCAATTTAAAAATAAAGACAACTCGAGTTTTTCTCTTTCTGCACCCCGTCAATTTCTTTCTCAGAAAGCTGTGGATCGAAGGATTAGAACTGGCGTAGGTTTCGATTCACTCGACATTCCTGTGAACCAATCATACATTCAACAAGTCCTTCAACTTGGAAATTCAAATTTGTTGCTGAAGAGTAAGTGGTTCAATTCAATTACCGTAGAGCTATTGGATACTGCTATTGCGGCTTCTTGGAAACAGCAAGTGGAGGCTCTTCCGTGTGTATTCCAAGTGAAATCATTGCCAAATATTCCATTCGAGAAAGTTTCCATTCACAAAGGAACGCAGTCCGAAGATGCGATGGTTTCAGACGAGTTCTACGGCCCTAGTTTTCGTCAAACAGAAATGCTAAACGGACATCTTCTGCATCAGTTAGGCTTGAACGGCAAGGGAATGGATATCGCTGTTTTCGACGGTGGATTTCTATTTGCCAACTTACTTCCGGCGATGGCACATTTATTTGAAGAGGGAAGAATTATAGAGACCCACGATTTCCTTCATCACAATTCACCCGAAGTTTTTGACGCAGCCACGCATGGAACGATGGTGCTAAGTCATATGGCCGGAATTATGAAAGATTCTCTGTACGGAACCGCTGTAGAGGCCAACTATTATTTGTTTCAAACGGAAGATGTGTTTCGTGAAGTCAGATTGGAAGAAGATACGTGGATTCAAGCGGCAGAGTGGGCCGATAGCATAGGAATAGACGTTATTAATTCAAGTTTAGGATATTCCTTGTTCGATGAAGATTACATGAATTATTCGCCCTCCGATATGAATGGAGCAACTGCACGAATTTCTCAGGCAGCGGAAATATGTGCGCTGAAGGGAACATTGGTTGTAAACAGCGCTGGCAATAGCGGCGATGATCCTTGGCACGTCATTACAGCCCCTTCCGATGCAGAACATGTCTTGTGCATAGGCGCGGTTGATTTAAACGGAATTCATGCTTCTTTCTCGGGATATCATCCTCCCGAATTAAACGACGTTAAACCAAACATTGTCGCCATGGGAAGACAGACCGTGTTCGCTGCTTCGGACAGCACAATTTCGAGGGGAAACGGCACGTCTTTTAGCTCTCCGATTATTGCTGGAATGGCAGCCACACTTTGGCAAGCCTTTCCAACTGCAACAAATATGGATATCTTCAATGCCATTGAGGAAAGTGCTAGTTTGTATTCAACACCAAATGATTCTATGGGATACGGCATTCCAGATTTCTGGAAGGCATTTGTAAATCTTTCAAATGAGATATACAGTCAACCGAATGAACATTCGGTCCTTGTTTTTCCTCAACCCTCAGATGGTCAGTTTGAAGTACGTGTGGAAGGAAATTTTCCTGATACAAATAATTATCACTACTTGTATGACAGCAGTGGTAGATCGCTTAAATATTACAAGTGGGATTACAATTATAGTGAGCCTTGGGCAATCTATCATTTGGACTTAACCTCTCAACCAGTAGGACAATATTATTTTGTAATCGAATCTTCAACTGGAATTCAAGTGGTTCCACTTCAAAAAAAATAAAATGAGAAATGTAGTTTTACTCTTTATCGGATTTCTTAGTGTCGCTTTTTCGTTTGGACAAGGTCTTGGTCACACGACGTTAACCTTCGTGGATGCGACAAGAAACAATCGTTCAATTCCATGCGAAGTGTATTATCCAGCTACTTCGGCTGGTGATAATACTCCTGCATTAGCACCTTCATTTTTAGCATTAAACGGTTATCCTGCAATTGCAGTTGGACATGGGTTCGTTATTGGAGCCTCAAGTTATGATCTTATAGCCGCGCAATTGATTCCTTTCGGATTCATCGTGGCGCTCGTAAATACAGAAACTGGTTTCGCTCCGAATCATCAAGAATTCGGTCTTGATTTAGCTTTTGTAACCCACGCCCTTCAGCAAGAATCATTGAATTCAAATTCCCTGTTGTATAATATTGTTAGTCAAGAAAAAGAAGCAGTTATCGGGCACAGCATGGGTGGTGGAGCAGCTTGGTTGGCTGCAGCGTCAGACCCTTTAATTGATGCGGTTGTTGGTTTGGCACCAGCAGAAACAAATCCGAGTGCTATTGCGGCAGCGCCCTCCGTGGGCTGCTATGCTCTCATTTTTTCGGGAAGCGATGACACGGTAACGCCACCTGCAGACAATCATCAACCAATTTTCGATGGAACGAGTACATTCTGCAAAACATTTGTGACTCTAACAGGTGGCTCTCACTGCGGTTATATTGATGCTGGGACGCTTTGCGATTTTGGTGAACCGTTAGGTGGAAGTTTGCCAAGGGCAGATCAGCAAGAGGCTTATCTAACTTTGATGACCGCTTGGCTGCGTTACTTTCTAAATGGGGAATGTGTCGAGGCGCTATACACTGATTATGTGACATCACATTCCTTTGTCCTAGCAGACCCGCTGGCAGCATGCATGCTTTGTGGAAATGTCGATGATTCAAATAAAATTGGAATGCGCATGATGCCCAATCCCTCCAACGGTTCGTTCGAGGTGCTGTGGAACGAAGAAGCTTTCCAGTTCATAGAAATTTTGGACGTTACCGGGAAAATTATTTTGCGTGAAAAGGTTCTACAACAACATCGCGTGAGAGTAAACGAAGCACTTCCTTCTGGGATTTATTTGTTGAAACTTTCCAATGAAAAGTCAAGTGTTACACAAAAATTAATAGTGAATTAAGAAACGAAAAACCCCGCATTTGCGGGGTTATCTTTGTGCGCCCACCTGGGCTCGAACCAGGGACCCACAGATTATGAGTCTGTTGCTCTAACCAACTGAGCTATAGGCGCGGGACGGCAAATTTAAGAATAATGCATCTTTGTACAACATGAAAATATTCATAAAAAACATAAAATCACTCTACGGGACTCATTCTCAGGAAGTCTCATCTGTGAAAGGAGCGAATATGAATGTGCTCCCATGTGTCGGAAATGCTTGGTTAGCCGTTGAGAACGGAACCATAGCTGCATTTGGTTCTATGGATGATTTTGATGGGATTGAAGATTGGAGAGATTTAACAGTCATTGATGCGGCCGGCAAGTATGTTCTTCCCGGATGGTGCGACAGTCACACGCACACCGTGTTTGCAGCTTCACGCGCCGATGAATTTGAAGATCGGTTGAGTGGTTTGACTTATGAGGAAATAGCGAAGCGTGGTGGTGGCATCTTGAATAGCGCCAAGAAGCTCGCTTCTTTGAGCGAAGAGGAACTGTTTCAATCTGCATTTGAGCGACTAAATGCGATGATGCAACAGGGAACCGTTGCAGTAGAAATTAAAAGCGGATACGGTCTCGATGAAGAGAACGAATTGAAAATGCTTCGTGTTATCAAACGATTAAAATCGGAGCATCCTATGGTGATTAAATCGACTTTCCTTGCTTTACATGCTATTCCAATTGAATATAAGAATCGAGTTGATGAATTTGTAGATGTTATGGTGAATGAAGTTCTTCCAAAAGTTGCTGCAGAAGGTCTCGCAGATTTTGTAGATGCTTTTTGTGAAGAAGGATATTTCTCTGTGGCGCAAATGAATCAATTAATAGATGCTGCTCAAGTGCTAGGAATTCCAGCTAAGGTGCACGTAAATCAATTCAATGTCATTGGTGGAGTAGAAGCCGCAGTCAAACGAAATGCGCGCAGTGTTGATCATCTGGAAGAACTAACCGAAGAGGATTTAAATGTTCTGTTGGAAGGAAACACAATGCCCGTATCACTTCCAGCGTGTTCATTCTTTTTACGAATTCCATATACACCAGCGAGAAAAATAATCGATGCCGGTTTGCCAATCGCTTTAGCAACCGACTTCAATCCCGGTTCTTCCCCTTCAGGCAATATGAATTTCGTGAACAGTCTCGCTTGCATTCAGCAGCGCATGTTGCCCCATGAAGTCGTAAATGCATCTACTTTGAACGGAGCTTTCGCTATGGATGTTCAAGAGGCGTTAGGCAGCATAACGGTAGGGAAGAAGGCATCCTTCATCATAACAAAACCATTGAATTCATTGGCTGAATTGTTCTATTACTTCGGAGAAAACAACATTGATCAAGTTATTGTTGAAGGGAAAATTGTAGAGGGAAAAGCTAACTAACTTCGCAACATGGCTGGAAACACGTTTGGAAATTTATTTCGTCTAACCACATTTGGAGAATCGCACGGTCCCGCTATTGGCGGAGTTGTAGACGGTTGTCCTGCGGGAGTTGTCATTGATGAAGTTTTTATTCAGATTGAATTGGATCGAAGAAAGCCGGGGCAAAGTGATCTCACCACTTCAAGAAAAGAATCAGATCGTGTTCAAGTTCTTTCAGGTGTTTTGAATGGAATAGCTACCGGTGCGCCCATAGGTTTTATCATTCAAAATGAAGATCATAATTCTAGTGATTACGATAATTTGAAAGATGTATTTCGTCCTGGTCATGCCGATTATACTTGGCAAGAGAAGTTTGGAATTCGTGATCACAGAGGTGGAGGAAGAAGCTCTGCAAGAGAAACAGCTTGCCGCGTGGTTGCAGGAGCAATTGCGAAGTCTGTACTAAACCGAATGAACATTCGGGTGTGTGCTTATGTGAGTAGTGTGCACAAGATTATGGTTCCAGTTACTTATGATAAATTGAATTTGGAAGGGATTTACAGCTCAGCTATTCGTTGTCCACATGAAGAAACGGCCGTACGTATGGAAGCTGCAATTCGTCAAGCTAAAGAAGAGAAAGACAGTCTAGGTGGAATTATTACTTGCGTTGCAACAGGCGTTCCTTCAGGATGGGGCGAGCCCGTATTCGATAAGCTACATGCCCAATTGGGACACGCCATGCTTTCCATAAATGCGGTGAAAGCGTTTGAAATCGGAGACGGATTTTCTTCCACATTAAGAAAGGGAAGTGAGAACAACGACTCCCTTCAAACCAATCATGACGGTGGAATACAAGGTGGTATTTCAAATGGAAAGGATATCGTTTGCAAGTTGGCTTTCAAGCCAACCAGCACCATAGGAAAAAAACAGATCGCACGCGATTCAAATAATCAAGAAGTTGAATTAGAAGCGGCTGGAAGGCACGACCCATGCGTTCTTCCGCGTGCAGTAGCGGTTGTGGAAGCAATGGCCGCAATCACGCTATTAGACGCTGCATTGCTTTCAAGAAGTAATAAGATTTAGTTTCTTATTCAACAATAAGCTTCACCGTTGAGCTGTTGTTGTTGTCTTGTACTTTCACGAAGTAAACGCCGGCACTCATTCCATTCAAATCTATGT
>Ga0114967_10000122_pt1 | contig 63162 bp, 60 predicted proteins | sample M_130628_MF_Meta_FD_92639 | JGI IMG/M metagenome (GOLD analysis project Ga0114967, IMG submission 92639) | Freshwater microbial communities from Lake Montjoie, Canada to study carbon cycling - M_130628_MF_MetaG | ecosystem: Environmental > Aquatic > Freshwater > Lake | place: Lake Montjoie... | reverse complement strand
CGGTTTTTGGAGTGCCAAAATAAGCCCCCCGATTCGGGTAATATTTTCCATAGCCCGTTTTGAATAAAATGATGGTATTAGGGGCAATCGCACCATGTTCCTTTTCCCAGTTGGTAAGGTCGCCAACAGCTATTTGATAATCACGTTTGGCTAGTGCATTTTTCGAAACGTCGATGACTACCGCATTGCCGGTTAAACTTTTTAGAGGCAATTGATCAACCGTGTACTTCCCTTTGGCAAAATGAACGGGTGCATCTAAATGCGTTCCTCCATGCTCAGGGGCACAAATGGAATACGAGGAATAATAATATCCTTTTGGCGTAATCCCTTCGGCATCAGTATGATGAACAAAGGTCGTTTTGTTGTTTGGCCAATACAAGGTTGTGCTGTCAAAACTATGGGTTAAATCGACCCAGTTTAGGTCCTTAACATTGAAGGTTGTATCGGTTTTTTGTTGGCAAGAAACCAATAAAATAGCTGAAAAAAGGAAAAGATATTTCATTTGAAAATTTGAATTTTGTGCCCAAAATTAATAACTTAACCCATAACTATAAAATAGTTTGGTTAATTAAATGAAAATAGTGCAACAGGAGCCCTTTTTTAAAAGCAGTGTAAGTATACGGGTTGAATGACAAATAAGGCTTTTTGCAGGAGCTTCGAAAATGTTAAAAAAGAGGTATACTATCGTTGTTTATTCAAAAAAATAGTACTTTCGTAGGGTGGTAAGTAACAGATAGAAACAGACCTTATTTGCATCATTTTTATGGAAGACCAATCAAGATTATCGGCCAACAGAATCAAAAGCATGCAGCTGTTTGTGCTCAAGAGTCTTATTAGCGAAGTGAAGCGGGGAAAAACCATCAACTTCAGCCAAATTCCTCCAGAGATCGTAATCCTGTTCCAGGAAGAAGTAGCCAAAAACGAAGAATTGAGAATGGCGATGGAAAAACAAGTAATATAACCTTAAGGAATAGAGATAAAAAAAGCCCGATACTTTGGTATCGGGCTTTTTTATGGTGGAGCAAACTTGCAGCACTCGAAATATATTTTGGAAATAATCGGGTTTAGTTTTAAAATAATTTTAGGACTAAGGTTATGATTTCACATACAATAATACCAATCAAGATGCGGTAGATCCATTTTTTGACAACTTCCAAATGGGCTATTTTACTTCCCCAGTAGCCCCCAAAAAAACTGCCAATAGACAACACCAAACCAATCTCCCAATTAAGTAAACCATTAAAGGCAAAAATTAACAGAGAAACAAAGCTTATAATGATCAACAGGAAATTTTTAATGGGATTGGCTTTGGTTAAATCAAAGCCGCACGCAAGGATTAATTCAAACAAGATCAATATGGCTGAATCTAATACAATCAGTCCGGCCCAAATACCAATCAGAAAAAAAACAGCATGACTTTTCTTGGAGACCGTGGTTTTGATCATACTTCTACCCTTCAAAATTTTTCGGGAATTAGTAACAATCAAAATAAATGAAAAAATCATGGCAACTAAAAGCACCCATTGCAATTTCGTGGAATCAATGAATTTAGTACACACAGTACCAACGATGACACCAAAAAATAAGGGAATGGAAACCAGTAAGGTTTTGGACCAAATAATATCCTTAGAGCGTTGGAAATTATAGACCGAAATGGTTGACCCTACTAAGATAGGCAATCGGTTGGTCGCATTAGCCACGGAGGGCGGAACACCAAAAAAAATCATCACCGGCAAGGTAATGGCCGAACCACTGCTAGCAAGGGTATTCATTAATCCGCTCAGCAGACCACAAAATAAAAAAAGAATAACAGCGTAAATGTCCATAAGAATAAAAAAATTGGGCTGCAAAGCAGCAAAAAAAATGCAATAATACATTTTTTTTTAATAAGTGAATTTGAAGGTAAAGCAAGCGATTGTGACCGTGCTGATTTTGATTTAAACTCAGTTGTCATCAACATCCATTTACAGGATTCGGTCTTAAAAGACGGAATAAAATCAAAAAGGTTTGGTCTTTTGGATGAGAATAGAGTCTTTTTCTCGACCAACTTCACTTTACTGAAGTTGAAACAACTTGAAATGAAATAAAATAAGGCAACGTTTGGACAACTGTTAAAAAATAAATAGGTTTGTTAAGTTGTTTTTCTGAAAGAGGGTTACAATGAAGTATTTAGAAGAAAGAGAAATCACAAGTATTTAATGAAGATCCAAAGAAATTGGTATAAAATTTCAAAAAATTAAGCATCCTTTTACGGTAAAATATTTTAAGCATGATTAAGCACAATAATTTAAAAATTAAAAACATGAAACAATTTTTAATCATTATCCTTCTCGTTTTTGCGCAACAGCAAATAAATTCGCAATCGTTATTCTTAAATGAGCTGAACGGCACTACTAGTGAATATGGTATTTCAGCAGTAAGAAAAATAAAATTTTCATCCTCTGAAGTGCAAGTTATATTGTTTAGCGGCGATACTATAAAACGTCCTTTCCTTGATTTTAAAAATTACCGATACAATCAAAATACCTTAAGTAACAACGAGCATTTAACTAATTTAGAGGTGTTTAATGTATATCCTAATCCTACAGAGGACCAGTTAGGTTTTAATTTTGTTTCAAATTCAAGTGCACAATACAGTTACAGTGTAAGCGATATAACGGGAAAAGTACTTCTAAAGAAAGAGTTAGGCGCAGTTATCGGTAATTATACAGGGGTTATTTCATTAGCAAAATATCCATCAGGAATCTATTTTTTAACATTAAAAAGTGGAAAAGATAAGGTTACTAAAAAAATAATAAAAAAATAAAAAAAGCATGAAATATTTATACTTAAAAATACTTTTGGTACTATTCGTTCAGATTAGTTTCGCTCAAGTGGTGGAAGTAACCCATCAAACTAATGGAACAGTAATTATGTTGCCTGTCGAGTCTATTGATAGTGTTAAGATAAATTATAATAACCAAATATATCGAAAAACAGTACACCAAAATAACGGAAATATTCTAGGTCTTGCCATACAAGATATTGATAGTATTACCTATATTATTCCAGATGTAATGTTGTTGCCAACGCTGACTACCAATCAAGTAACCATCGGGTCTTCAAATATGGTGTATTCAGGAGGAAATATTACGTCCAATGGTGGATCGCCAATTACCCAAAGAGGTGTTTGCTGGAATACCTCTCCTAATCCTACACTTGCCAATAATTATACCTCGAATGGCACTGGAACAGGTAGTTTTACTTCAACTGCAATGCCTTTAAATCCGGCAACCACCTATTACTTAAGGGCATATGCAACGAATCAAGTGGGTACTGCTTATGGTAACGAACTTATGTTTGTCACACCCAATTCTGATCAAAATGCTTCACTTCCAGAGGTAACAACCAGCGATATTGTTTATCAGGATGGTTTAGTGGCAGTGGGAGGCGGAACGGTTTCAATTTCGGGCGGAACGGTCACCTCGAGAGGGGTATGTTGGGCTATAGGGGCTACCCCAACGATTAATGCAAGTCATACGGTTAACGGACAAGGACAAGGAGTGTTTAGTGGTTCACTAGAGAACCTGCTCCCAGATACTCTTTACAGGGTAAGAGCCTATGCAACTAGTGATGCAGGAGTTGTCTACGGGCAAGAAGTTTTATTTAGAACGCATGATTACCCTAGTGTATTTAAAATTACTCCATTTACTTATTACAACAGCGCCTCTTTACAGTTAGCTGTTTTATTTGACGGAAATTCTCCTATCACGGCGCGCGGTGTTTGTTGGAGTACTCAAGCAAATCCCACGCTGGCAAATAATAGTGCAGTTATTGGTTCAGGAGTAGGATACTATTATAAAATACTAACAAATCTTACGTCAAATACAACATATTATATTAGGCCTTATGCCACTAATGGAATTGGGACTTCATATGGGGAAACAATTTCAATCCAAACCACAAATTCATTAACTAATTTAGATGACCTTTATGCATTGCTTCATAAGCCTAATCAAGTACTCTACAATCATACGGATTTTGGTCAAAAAGGGGTAGATATATATTTAGATATGTTGTCTGGGGATATGGCTTTGTCTGCTAACTCCTATGGATGGTATCAAAATGTAGCAAATTTGATTTCTACAGTCGATAATAGTAGGTCAGAGAATAGGATCGTTAAAAAACACTATACAGATATTATACATGCTTCCAATGCCATAATTGAAGCTTTGACACCATTTGGATCTATTCCTACTGATAACGATAGTAAATGGGCCTTGGGTCAAGCCCTAGCCTTGCGTGCACACTCTTACTTTTACCTTGCGCAATGCTTTCAGGAAGAATATAATGCCACTGAGGCCATTTTCCCTTTGTATGATGGTGCTCAATATAACGAGACTCCCGTACAGATGGTTACTATTTATAATTTGATAAAAAGTGATCTTCAAACGGCAATCACCTTGTTAAATAACTATACGCGACCAAGTAAGTTAAACATTGATAAAAAAATTGCTCAAGGAATATTGGCCTATGTTTATGCGGCAATCGGAAATTATGCACAAGCAAAAGTAGTGGCAGAAGATATAATTAATGCAAGTGGGTATCCGTTAACTACAAGTGCCCAACTTGCCTATCCTGGGGCGGGTTCCGGATTTAATGATATAAATACACCGTCATGGATGTGGGGAGTTGATAACACAACTGAAATGGGATACCAATTAATAAATTGGTGGGGACAAATGGATTACTATACCTACGGTTATGCCTGGGCTGGAGATAGAAAATCTATAGATGATTTATTGTTTGCGAGTATTCCTACAACAGACGTACGAAGATCTCAGTTTGGAACTGCCGGCTTAACAAGTCGTATGCCAATTAACAAGTTTTTTGATCCAGGAAGAGTGGCTGGAGGGCAACAGATTATTACAACCGATTGTATTTTTATGAGAGTTGATGAGTTTTATTTATTAAGCGCTGAGGCTGCCGCTAAATCGGGTGATGAGGTTACGGCTAAAAATCGATTAAAACAACTTTTAACAAATCGACTTTCTGGGGGAGCTGTACAAGCGGATGCATACGTTAACCCATTAACGGGACAGGCATTAAAAGACGCTATTTACTTGCAAACTAAAATTGAAATGTGGGGAGAAGGAAAGTCTTATTTAGCAATGAAACGTAATCAAGCTACCATAGCAAGAGGAACTAACCATGTATTTCGTGCAAACGAATCATTTGTGCACAATTCAAATGAGTTGACTTTTGAATACATAACTCCATTAGAATATACGCCACCAATATTAGAGTCTTTAAATTGTGAAGCGATGACATTTAGTACAGCTAATCCGATAGTGCTGAATCAAAATGTGACAAATTTCACTTTTCAATTGCCGTATGTTACGGGTGCTGGGGGCAGTTTTGACGCACTTCAATTTTCTTCCTATGGTGTTCCCGGACTAACGGCGTCTATAGACGCAGGTGCTTTTAACCAGTTTGAAGGGAATTTAATGTTTACTATAACGGGGACTCCTTTAAATTATGGGACTGCTAATTTCTCCATTACAATAGGAGGTAAAAATTGTATTATTTCCTTTGAAGTACTTCCTTTTGAAAATTGTTCGGCTAACGCAACTATTTTGTCAATCGATTTTGATAATAATCCAGAAGAAACCTATTGGGAAATTTATAGTGTAAACAATCCATCTACACCATTATTCTCCGGCGGATTAAATGGCGCTTATTCAGGGATGAATTCTGTAATGATTCCTTTTTGTCTTCCTGACGGGGATTATGTATTGTCATTTTTTGACGCAAATAATAATGGTTTGAATGGAGGGAAATACAGACTTTATGACCTTGACGGAAATACGTATGCATGTGGTAGTACTTTTGCTAATCAAGACATCTCGATGTTTACAACAGGAATTTCAAATAATACCGCTCAAGTTGACTTATCCATAACTTTTGATAATTACCCTGAAGAAACAGCATGGAAACTTTTCGATTCATCTTTAAATGTTATAGAATCAGGAGGATTTGATGCAGGAGATGCTATTACTGGTTTTGCAGCATTAGGTTTTGCAGATAAAAGTACTTTGGAAACAGCTTTTTGTTTATCACCTGGTGAGTATACATTTATAATATATGATAACTATGGAGATGGAATGTATACTAGTGCAAGTGTTCAGGGGTCTTATACGGTTAAACTAGGGGATACAGTTTTAGCTACGGGTATCGGAGATTTTGGGGCATCTCAAGCCACAACATTTACTATTCCATAAGGGTATCTTATACAATAACAAAAAAGGCTTAACATCAGTTAAGCCTTTTTTTATGACGAAAAGGTTTAGTCTTTTGGATGAGAATAGAGTCTTTTTCTCGACCAAATTCACTTTACTGAAGTTGAAACAACTTGAACTGAAATAAACTAGGACAACGTTTGGACAACCGTTAAAAATTAAATAGGTTTGGTTTTTAAAATAGGGTTTTAAATCTTGAAACCACTGCTAAAGATTTTAAAATCAATAAGAAATAAAACATGAAAATATTAAAACTAATACTCATAACCGCTATTGTAATCCTTACAAACTCTTGTTCGAGCAGCGATTCAGGCTCATGCAATGAAATCGTATGCGGTCATCCAGGAGGTCCTGATGGAAACGTTTATTATTTGTACCGCGGTACTTTGGAACCTGATACTTGTGGCTCCATCATTATAGAAGTTAATGAAGCCACCTATAATTATTATGAAGCCAAAATGGCGCAAAATCCAGAAGGCTATTGCTGCTGGGAAGGAATGAAATAAATCAAAAAGGCTTAACTGATGTTAAGCCTTTTTGTTATAAATAAATAATTGGTCCTTTATTTCAACACGTCTACTTTAACTCTATAATTTCCACTTACAGGAACATCATTGTTTCCTTTCAAAAAGGTAGCCGAAAAGTTCCCCTCAATGATGTATTGCTTGGCTTCCGCATCTTCTGAGACATACGTAAGACTTGTGATGGTGTGGGTTTTAGGTGTGTTAGGTTTGAATTTTAAATAGACATTGTTGACTTTATCTTCGAAGTTGAGCGATAGCTCATTATTGGAATCACAATATACGCCTTCCATAATGCCATATAAGGAGTTGATGTCAGTAACCGTTGCATTCGCAAGGATGTTTTTTTGAGTGTTTTCAAAATCAACTACGTTTTCATAGTGATAAAAATTACAGTCGATAAAAATGGAAGCATTTTCAACTTGCCCAACGAATTGGGAAAACAATATGCCATTCTGGGCGCAATTGTCTTGGCCTGAATATCCTGTACCCCACAAACCAGGTTCATTATATTGAACGCCATCAACTGTTATGTTAAAATATAAATTGTCATCTGAACCACCGCTAGAACTGCTACAGCCGGTTAAAAAAATAAAAGAAAGTAAGAGTAATGTAATTGTTTTTTTCATGTTAGAGATTGTTTTAATTGTTTAATAAAATATTTTTAAAATAAGGCGGGCAAACAAGTGCTATATGTCCAATTCCGTCGAATGTACTTTTTTAGATAAACATTTAAGAAACCACAGCATACTATTTTCACTTCAAGTTGCTTCAACTTTTCTAATGCGTTAATAATCGAAAATAAATAAGTTCACCGATCAAACTCCTGTAAGAAATAACAGCTTTAAAAATAAGCTTTGAGATTTAGAATCTATTTCTGTCCCAAAAATAGCGTGTTAGGCATAAGGCATTTTTTTAAAGCACTCCCATTCAACGACACTTCAACTGATTTGAAACAATCATTCCCTGTAGATTAATGGCAATAAAAGCGTTGTTTCGTGTAAACTAGGCCCGCATACGTCTATACCTAACTGTTATTCAACGAAATATCGAGCAAACATTCGATGAGAGGAGGTAACTTGTTGTTCCTAATTAACAAAAAGTAAGGCCTACTGCAAGCCAAATCATCTAGTAATTTTAAAATAATAACATCATGCTTACTTTTTACTCCGCCTCAACCCGAATCGTAAATACCCGCAGAGGGGTAATGGAATGCTTGGAAATTGCCTGCAATCAAGAATACCACGACATCGATTTGCTAATATTTCACGCCGCTATCGGTCACGACTTCAACGAAATTCTAAAGGTCTCCAAAGAATTAGCGCCAAAGGCCCATGTTGTAGCTGCCTCGTGCTGCGGAGTAGTAGGAAGAGAAGGGGTAAGCGAATCCATGAAAGACATCGCCCTAATGGCTGTAAAGGGAAAAGACTATGCCTTAGTGCATACTAATGACTTCTACGGACACAATTCTTATGAAAAGTCCTTAGCCTTGGCCAAAGATATGGCAGCCCAAAAACAAGGAATCAACATGATCTACTTCCTTGGATCGGGCATTGACATCGCTAACGACCAATGCATCGCAGCGTTTGAAGAGGTATTCGGACCCGAAGTCACTATTTTCGGCGCAACGTCATCAGACAATATGAAAGGGTTCATCAGCTACCAAGCAGCAGACGATGCCGTATACGAGCACGGGGCCTATGCCATCGGATTCTGTGACCCCACACTTACCATTGATACACAAGCAACCCACGGTTTTATCGCCATCGGGGAACCCATGGAAGTTACCCAGTCCAATGGTCATGTCATTCAAGAAATTAATGGAAAACCGGCCTGGAGTGAATATTTAAACCGTTTGGGATTAGAACCTGGTGCCGATTGCGGTAATACCATTCCCATAGGGGCACTAGCGGAGGCATTATCCCCCGACCAAGCCAAAGAATACGGAAACAATCATATTTTACGGGTAGTGACTAAACACGTGGGCGACGATATGTACTACGCTACTACCTGTCCCGTAGGTACCAAACTCTGGCTTACCGTGAGAGACGAAGAGGTTATTTTTCGAGAAATGGATCGCATGGTTGAAGTCATTAACAATCGTAATAAACCCAAAAAACCAATAGCGGTTTTTCACGCCGATTGCCTAGCCCGAGGCCGTTTCTTAACCGACAGAATTCTAAAAGAAGAATTGGTGCATAACATGCAAACACCCTTTTACCTCGACGGCAATTGCCCGCCCTGGTTAGGAATGTATGGATTTGGTGAATTTGCCAAATTAAAGGGTAAAAACACTTACCACAATTACACCACTGCGCTGTATGTGCTCTACAGATAACTAATTGCATCGGTCCTAAATCTAACACAGTGAAAGCACTAACAAAACAACAATTGCTTCAAAGAGACTATCAAGAACTCCAACTTCGGGTGACCCGGTTCTCCTTTATTGAGCAACAACTCAAAAATGCGCAAGACAAACTGGATCACGAGTTAATCTTGTACAAAAGATTGAACCAGTTCAGCAATAAAGCATTGAAATCCAGTAAGGTGGAAGATTTTTTAACGATCGCCGTTGAAGCAATTGTAGACATACTTGAAGTAGAAGCCGCTGCCATCGTTATTCGAAACAATGGGTCGGGCGTAACCAACTTGTTTACCGAAGGGCTGTTGCTGCCAACCGAAGCGATGAAACAAGAATTCATTGCAGATTTGGCTAGCCTCTCTGAAATTGTCGGCAAATCAAAATCGGCTATTATTGCTACCAAACGATTGGAATTACTAAATTCCCTATCCGATTATAAGGATGCAGTATTCCATTTTGCCAACGACAAAGGACTGGATACTTCCGTTTGTCTTATCGGACTAGTGTCCGTGAAGAAAGCGCCTTTCTATGAGGTGTTGGATGAAAAACACGAAACTATTTTTAGCTTGTTTACCCAACAGTTCTTGACTATAGTAACCAACTTCTTTCAACATCAAAAAATAGAAGATCAAGTGGTTAAGATTACCAATTCTGAAATAGAATTAAAAAAACTATCACTCATCGCTACAAAGTCTAAAAATGGCGTGATTATAACCGACCATAAAGGGTGCATCGAATGGGTAAACGACTCTTTTACACAAACCACGGGCTATGCCTACGAAGAGGTAAAGGGCATTCAAACCATCAACATTTTAAAGAATAATTTCCATGATGTTGAAGAATATAAAAAGATCTTAAAAGATAAAAAAAGTATCGAATTTACCTCCTTAAATCGGACCAAACAAGGCAAGCCTTATCACAGTCAAACCGAAATCATTCCCGTTTTTGACGAACATCAAAACTTTATCAATTTCATCTACGTAATCACAGATATCACCAATGAAGTGGAGTTCAAAGAAGAGATTCTAAGAATGAATTCCCGTTTTGAATTAATAGCGAACAAATCCCAAATCGGAATCTGGGAATGGGACCGCGAAACCAATGTGTCCACGTGGAATAACATCCTAATTTCGCAATACGGTGCCGAGAAAAACAAAGTTGGCGCCAATTTCTATAATTTTTGGAGGGAATCCATTTACCCCGCCGATCAGGAAATGGTGATGTCCAACCGACATAAAATCCTGAATTTAGAAATCGATAGCATCGAACAAGAGTACCGCATCATTCGCGCTAACGACAAATCCATTCGCCATCTAAAAACCCTGACCATCGGCGAAAAAGACAGCAACGGGCAGATCATTCGATTAGTGGGGAGCTCCATCGACATCACCGAACAAAAAGAAGCCGACGAGAAAATTAAAGTCTTAAAACTGTTTTATGAAAGCATCCTAAATAACATGCCGAATAAAATTCTGATTTTTAATGCCGCTAGCGAATTGATTTACTACAACGAGTCGATGCTCGAGACACAACCCTTCTGGGAACAACACCTGTTCCATTCACTCTACGATATCGTGATCACGGAAGTGGAAAACCAATCGTTTGTCAACCATTTGATTGGACATATTCGACAAGCCATACGATTGAAAACAACCATAAAATTCAATGAAACCATTGTATTAAATGCTAACCCAACCGAACTGCTCAACACCGTGCTGCCTTTTTATACCGATGGAGTGCTGGAATACATCATCGTATCGGGAGTAGACATCACCGAGTTGAATTTAGCCCAAGTAGATTTGGTAAAGAAAAACAACGAATTGGTCAAAGTGAACTCCGAGTTAGACAATTTCGTTTACCGCGTTTCCCACGATTTAAGAGCGCCGTTACTCTCCATCAAAGGATTGATTTCCCTCATTAATTTTGCCGAGTTAAATCCAAGTACTACGGAATACATTAAGTTGATTGAAAGCAGCGCCAACCGCATGGACAATTCCATTCAAGATATTTTGGTATACTCCCGAAATTCGCGCTTAGAAGTGAAACTGGAAAGCATTAACATCAAAGAACTGGTGCACGAAATATTTAACGACATCAAATTCTCGACCGAATCACAAATCGAGTTAGAATACCATAACGATGGCGCCGACAGTATCATAACCGACAAGTTTAGAATGAGCACTTTGCTAAAAAACATGATTGGAAATGCCATAAAATATAAACGAGATATTCCCGATTCTCATATTAAATTCCACATGGCCCAAAAAGGAAAAACCATTACAATACGCATCATAGACAATGGCATAGGCATCTCAAAAAACAGTATGCCTAAGGTGTTTGACATGTTCTACAGAGGTTCCAGTGCCAGCATCGGAACAGGTTTAGGACTGTATATTTGCAAAGAAATTATTGACCGATTGAACGGCAAAATCAAACTAAAATCCAAACTGGGTGCGGGAAGCGAGTTCGATATTATTTTGCCGGTAAACAAACTGTAATCATGAAATACATACTCATCGATGATGATCCCATCATCAATCTAGTACATAAACGAATCCTTCAAAAAGTAGAGGAAACAGCCCAAATCGAGATCTTCATCTCGGGAGTAAAAGCACTGGAGTATTTTAAAGCCAATGGTACAGACGGTCAGGTTGTTTTTTTAGACATCAACATGCCCGAAATGAACGGGTTTCAGTTCTTGGACGAACTCCTAAAAAACAAAAGCATCAAAATGGAAGGACTAAGCATCTATATTTTAACGTCCTCCCTAAACAACAAAGACCGAGAAAAAGCGAAAGGCTACCCCATCTTGAAAGGCTATCTAGGCAAACCCCTCAATGTAGACGCCATGCTAAATCTAAAAGGGCAATTCTCAGAACCAGTAGGGTAGACGAACCCCGCATTTTCCATTACATCTTAGAAGAAGTCTATAATCTATCCGTCTATTATCGATCCATCTAGAATCTATCAAAAAACTCCCCACTGCGACTGCGACTGAAACCTGCGACTGAAACTCCCCACTGATACTGCGACTGCGACTGAAAACTGGGACTGAAACCCCCCACTGCGACTGCGACTGAAAACTGCGACTGAAAACTGCGACTGAGACTCCCCATTGCGACTGTAATCGTTCACTGCCCGATCTCCTCCATCCACAACCAGTCCATTTTTTGGACAGGTACCTATACAGGTTCGCAGCCCTGGAAACCAAAGGCAGTAAAAACTAGCGATCTTTGCGTACCCGGCGCTTCTTAAAGCCCCGTTTTACGGTAAAGATTTCGTCTAACTCTTCCACCACAAAAATGACGTTAGGGCAATTGGCCAGCAGCTTATTAAGCTGCAACGCCATGCTTTTGTGGGGCACTGAGATGGCAATTAGAGGCCAGTCTAGAATCATGGCCAGCTCACGGGGACAATACTGCTTTCCAATGGATTCCAAAAACGCCACAATCTTACGGTTCGTAAGCAAGCGTATTTCCTCATCCAACGCGGTCAGCTCCCGCATGCACTTCTTTCGGACAACAAGTTTCATAGGATTTAATAACGGTTCAATTACGTAAATGTACTAAATGTACTAATCGGTTCAACGCGACCTCAAGGAGGGTTCCTATATAGCCTAAGCATATCAAAAGCGTAGATAAAGCGCTAAGTGGGTCAGATTTAAACTTTTGAAGCCCGGTGTTTTACATAAGCTCCTACCAACAAAATGATCATCAGCAAAGCCCAAAAAGAAGGTACCGCAATGGTGTAAATAGGGGTCAACGTATCGTACCGCAAATAGGGATTAGGGTTCGTGTAGTCTTGAGGGGTTATGTTGAGGTAGTCTCGTAAACCGTGATAGATTTGCAGTAGCATAAGGGCAAGTACGACGCTCCGCAATAGGGCCAAAGTCTTAGTTTCAGAAGCTCGAGAGGAGAATAGCATTAAGGGAATATAGAACAGGGGAAAGAAATAGCTGTTGCCAAAGCCATGACCGAGATAAGGGAGGAGCGATGAATACAGTTGCTTATTAACATCTAATCGCAAATACAAACTAACAATGACCACCACCAAGCTGAACAGAAAGAACGCTATAAGGTCGTAAGGGGCTTTTTTAAGGACTTTTGATACTTGTTGAGATAATTCCATAGCGATAGTGTTTTTTAGCGGTCTAGTGGTGCTAATTTAGTAAAAAAGGCCAATAAAAAAACCCCCAAGTCGCCTTGAGGGTTTTTAGTATATAAAGTAACCTTAGTTCAATAAATTAGTAATCATAGAAGGACATAGTCCAAGGATGATGTTTAGCAAGATTGCCATAACACCTACCGCATAATACACAAATGGAATCGCCTGTTGCTCTTCACTAGCTTCTTTAGTGTACATCGCTAAGATAAGTTTGAAGTAATAGCCAATACTAATAATGGAATTCACCACCCCAGCAATAACAACGACCATATAACCTGCCTTAATGGTTTGGCTAAACAACATGAACTTACCAAAGAATCCAGCAAACACAGGAATCCCCGCCATAGACAATAAAGAAGCCGTCAACACAGCCGCTAGTAGCGGACTTGTTTTGCCCAACCCATTAAAGTTAACGATGTCTTCGTTTCCTTTGTTTTTAGTCACATAAATGATCACCGCAAAAGAAGCAATACCCGCTAAAGCATAAGCCGCCGTATAGTACAACAAAGTACTAGCCGAGTTGGCAAGACTTAAAAGGGTCATCAACATAAATCCAGCATGCGAAATTCCAGAGAAAGCCAACATACGTTTTACATTGTTTTGACGCAACGCCATGATATTTCCAACGGTCATCGATAAGATCGAAACCACTACAATAACCATTTCAAAAGTAGTGCTCAACGAAGAGGTCATACCGCTCAATAATTTATATAAAGTAGCCATTGCTACTACTTTAGCTAGCGTACTCATGGTGGCCGTAGTCATCGAAGGCGAACCTTCATAAACATCTGGAGCCCAGAAGTGGAAGGGAGCCGCAGCAATCTTGAACAACATCCCAATCACCATCAACGTAATCCCAATAGGAAACCAAACCGGTATACCTGCCCCTGAAGACAAGTCCTTGATTTCAGCAATATCAAAATAACCCGTAGCACCATAAATCAAACATATCCCAAACAAGATAATCCCCGAAGCAAAAGAACCCAATAGGAAATACTTCATCCCCGCCTCATTACTTTTCACATCCAAACGACGACTAGCCGCAAGTACATATAACGAAATGGACAATACTTCAATGCCTAAGAAGAACATCGATAAGTTTCCAAAAGAAACCATAGCGACAGCACCAGCCAAAAGGAATATTTTAATAGCAATAAAATCCGATATTTTAGTAGGGTGGTCCTTGTAAAAGTCACCGCTCAATGCTACCAAGAAAATAGTCAGCACTATGAATAAACTAGAAAAAGCAACAGAGAATTTATCGACAACCACCATATTATTATAATAGGCAGCAGGAGTATTGAATTCGGAAACCGTAAGTCCCAAGATGGCAAGTAATCCCAGTACAGCAACCGGAACTAAGAGCTTTCGTAAATTAAAGATTTCAGCGATAAGGCAAAAAACACCTAAACCTGATATGGCAATTAATGTATTCATGGGTAGGACTTAGTGATTAATAGTGACTAAAATTTCTTTTAAACTTGGCGTAACCAAATCAACGATCGGTTTTGGATAAAGTCCGAAGAACAATAAAAACCCGATGATTACTACGAAAGTAATGGCTTCGTTAGTAGTGACATCAGCAAATGCTTTAGTATTGGTGTCACCCAACATGACATTTTGGAACATCTTCAACATATAGTACGCACCCAAGATAATGGTGGTTCCTCCTAAAACGGCAAACCAAATATTGGCCTGACTTAAACTGTACAATACGGTAAACTCTCCCACAAAGTTAAAGGTGCCCGGTAAGGATACTGAAGCCAAGACCAAGATCATAAAAATAGAGGTAAACTTAGGCGTCTGCGTACGAATACCGCCCATGTCGCTTATGGTATAGGTTTGATATCTACGGTCAATAATTTCAGCAGCAAAGAACAAACCTACGATTACAAAACCGTGGGCAATCATCTGCGAAACCGCACCGCTTAATCCGTCAAGGGTTAGTGTATAACAGCCAGCAGCGATTAAACCAACGTGCGCTAGGGAAGAGTAAGCTAGTAATTTCTTCAAGTCTTTTTGACGTAAGGCTACAATCGAACCATAAATTACTCCTGCAATACTTAAACCGATTAAGACAGGCATATAAGCTTTGGCTGCTAGCGGAGCGATAGGCAATTGCCAACGAATCACACTATACAATCCCATTTTCAACATAATCCCAGATAGGAGCATGGTGCCAACAGTAGGTGCTTTTTGGTACACTTTAGCCTGCCAAGTATGAAACGGTATAATCGGAATCTTAATAGCATAGGCCAAGAAGAACGCCCAGAATATCCAGCGTTGCTCCGCATCACTTAAGTCTAATTTGTATAAATCTTCCAATAAGAAGCTACCCGCTTTAGAATATAAATAGGCAAAAGCGATTAGCATGAATAACGAACCTCCTAAAGTATAGATAAAGAATTTCAATACCGCTTTTTTACGTTCCTCAGCGTCACCGTTACCCCAAATCAAAGCAATAAAGTAAATCGGAATCAAGGCCAATTCCCAGAACACATAATACAATAAGCCATCCGCAGCTAAGAACGTCCCCGTCATAGCAAAAGCCATGAACAACACTAAAGCATAGAAGTTTTTGCTATTGTTAAAGGAGTTCCCAAAAGAAGAGAATATAATCAAAGGGGTTAAGGCAGTGGTCAATAAAACCATAGCGATCGAAAGTCCGTCCGCTTTAAAAGCCAGCGCCACTTTCGGATTGGTCATCCAAGTCCCCATGAAACTGATATCAGTTCCTTGAGTGTAAAGATTTAATAAATACAAACTCACCCCTAAAGCTCCTAAACTAAAGAGCAACGCTATTTTGGAAGCTAATTTATCTCCTGCGAAAAACGTGGCTAGGGCACCAACAAGAAGTAATAATAATATAGTAGTTACATCCATTATGTAAAATTATTGAGCTATAAATAAATAAGTTATGATGGCACAAACCCCAATGACAAAAACAAATAGGTATAACCCAATGTTTCCGTTTTGTAATTTTTTACCTTGTGTTCCCAAACCATTAGCAGCCGAACCTAAACTGAATACCGCTTTGCCTAAAGCAGGTTCTAAAGTCGTCCGGAAGAAATTTGCCAAGCCATTGATTGGTGTAACAATCAAGAAGGTATAGAACTCGTCCACATAGTATTTGTTGTAGATGGTTTTGTTAAATCCAGTAATCGCAGCATCCTCTTTCGGAACAAAACTTTGTTTGATGTATTTCGCGTAAGCCATAGCAATACCCACAAGGGCTCCTGCTAAAGCAATCCCCATCAACATATATTCGTTACTGCCTAAAGCGTGTTCTTCGTGTTTAGCAACCAAGATAGGTTCCAAGAAATGGTTTAACCAAGTGCTGCCTGGTAAATTAATAGCACCACCAACCAATGCTAATAGCGCAAGGATAATAAGTGGAATCGTAATCAAACTCGGACTCTCATGTAAGTGATGTTTTTGCTCTTCGGTACCTCTAAAGTCTTTAAAGAACGTCAAATACATCAAACGGAACATATAGAAGGCCGTCATGATAGAAGCGATGGAAGCGACTACCCATAATACTTTATTGTGCTCAAAAGCCACCATCAAGATTTCGTCCTTAGACCAGAACCCCGCAAACGGGAAGATACCCGAGATCGCTAGCGTTGAAATCAACATGGTGATATAAGTAATCGGCATGGCTTTGCGTAGGCCTCCCATTTTGCGCATGTCTTGTTCGCCATGTAATCCGTGAATCACAGATCCAGAACCCAAGAACAAACAAGCTTTAAAGAACGCATGGGTGATTACGTGGAATACCGCAACGTTATAAGCGCCTAGCCCTAAAGCCAAGAACATTAATCCCAATTGTGAAACGGTAGAATAAGCCAATACCTTTTTAATATCATTTTGAAGTAAACCAATTGAAGCCGCTACCAAAGCAGTCGCTGCCCCTACAATGGCTATAATGTTTTGAATTTCTGGTGTTAAGTCAAACACAAAGTTCATACGTGTAATCATAAAGATACCCGCTGTTACCATGGTCGCCGCGTGAATCAAAGCCGATACCGGAGTAGGTCCTGCCATCGCATCGGGTAACCAAGTATACAAAGGCAATTGTGCCGATTTACCCGTGGCACCAATGAACAAACAAAGTGCGGCAACACCCAATAAAGCAGTGTTCACATCGCCTGCAGCTACCGCATGTTTTAATTCGCTATAGTTTAACGTTGAGAACATCGTAGCCAAGATAAACATCCCAATAAGGAAGCCTAAATCCCCAATACGGTTCATGATAAACGCTTTCTTAGCCGCATCGTTATAGTCTTGGTTTTTATACCAAAACCCGATTAACAAGTACGAACACAATCCAACGCCTTCCCAACCGATAAACATTACTAATAAGTTGCTACCTACTACTAAGGTGATCATGAAGAACACAAACAGATTCAAGTAAGCAAAGAACTTATGCATGTGCTCATCATCGTGCATATAGCTGATCGAGTATAAGTGAATTAACGAACCAATACCGGTCACAAACAACAACCACAATAAGGACAATTGGTCTAATAAAATACCAAAGTCCAATTTGAAGTTATGAACCGAGATCCAATCAAATAAGGAAAGTTCGATGGCCTTCCCATTTTGGTTTAATTGAGCAAAGAAGCAAATGCTCATTAAGAACGAAACCACTACAGTAAAAGTTCCTATAGCACCCGATACGGTTCGACTTACTTTTTTTCCAAAAAATATATTGAATAGAAATCCAACAAACGGAGATAAGAGTAATACTAAAGCTAAATTTGTTTCCATCCCGCGTTATCCTTTTAAATTCTTTAAATTATCAATGTCAATGGACCCTAAGTTTCGGTATACCGATACTAGTATCGCTAGACCTACCGCTACTTCGGCCGCCGCTACTGCCATCGAGAAAAATACAAATACTTGTCCTTCGGCATCCTGATGATAGGTAGAGAAAGCGACAAACAATAAGTTAACAGCATTTAGCATGATCTCAATAGACATGAATACGATGATCGCATTACGTCTATACAATACTCCAAAAACCCCGATACAAAATAGCAGTACCGAAAGGAAGATGTAGTTTTCAATCCCAATTTGATTTAAAATATTGTTCATTTTATTTCTCTGTTTTTTCTTTTTTAGACAATAAAACCACCCCAATCATCGCTACTAATAATAAGATAGAAGCAAATTCAAACGGTACCATATACTCATTCAATAACACTTGTCCAAGCTTACGAATCGATTGAAAGTCCTCACCCGAAGTATCATAGTCTCCCATAATCGTTTTAGAATGAATGAAGATGGATACTAAGATGATACTAGTAATCACAAATACTACAATCGCGCCCAAACGAGTAATACGGGGTTTATGTACTTCGTCTTCTTTATTTAAGTTCATCAACATGATGGTAAATAAGAAGAGTACCATAATCGCTCCAGCGTAAACAATCAATTGTACTAAAGCTAGAAATTGTGCGTTAAACATCAAGTAGTGACCCACGATAGAAACCATACAAATAACTAAATAGATGGCACTGTGAATTGGGTTTTTGCTATAAATCGTCAAGAACGCAGAAGCTAATGTTATTGCCGATAAAAAATAAAAAATAAGCGTTATAGGTGACATTAGTTAGCGTTTTTAAGTTGAGCATTTTTCATTGCCATCTCTAATGGCATAACCAATTTGTCTTTACCAAAGATGAAGTCCTCACGATCGTATTGGGCAGGAACTAATTCTTTTGATATCGTCAGATAAATAGCGTCTTTCGGACAAGCCTCTTCACAAAGACCACAAAAAATACAACGCAACATATTGATTTCGTAGATTTCAGCGTATTTCTCCTCACGGTACAAATGTTCTTCCCCTTTTTGACGCTCAGCGGCTTTCATTGTAATGGCTTCTGCCGGACAAGACAGCGCGCATAATCCGCAAGCCGTACAGTTTTCACGACCTTGTTCGTCGCGTTTCAACATGTGTTGGCCACGGTACACTGGACTAAATTCACGGACTTGTTCTGGATAATGAATCGTGGCTTTCTTTCTGAAGAAATGTTTGATGGTAATTAGTAACCCTTTTACGATGGCTACCAAATAAAGTCGCTCCAAGAAGGTCATTTCCTTGTTGGAAACCTGCTTCTTTTTGCCGGAAAGCGATATATTTTGTATTGCTGTTGACATAGTTGCTGTATCTTATTTAAAAGCTAAAATGCAAATTCCTGTGATTATAATGTTGACAATGGAAAGCGGAATCAAAATCTTCCACCCTAAGTTCATCAATTGATCGTATCTAAAACGAGGTATGGTCCAACGAACCCACATGTAGAAGAAAATGAAGAAACATATTTTTACAAATAATACTCCTATTCCTAAGAAGTTGGCTGTGTTAACACCAACATGGTCTACCATCCACTGCATTCCTGGATAATTGTACCCTCCAAAATAAAGCACTGCGATGATGGTAGATGAGATGAACATGTTAGCATATTCAGCAAACAAGTAGAATCCCATTTTCATGGACGAATATTCGGTATGGTATCCTCCAATTAATTCCGATTCACATTCGGCTAAGTCAAACGGAGTTCGATTAGTCTCAGCAAAAGCACAGATAAGGAAGATTAGGAATCCTACAGGTTGGTAGAAAACATTCCAGTTCATACCTTGTTGTTGTAAGGAGATTTCTTTTAAGCTCAAGGTTCCGGTCATCATCAATAAAGCGATCATGGACAATCCCATCGCCACTTCATAAGAGACCATTTGAGATGCCGCACGTACCGCTCCCATAAGCGAGAACTTGTTGTTAGACGCCCAGCCTCCAATCATAATTCCATAAACCCCCACCGATACCACTCCGAAGATGTACAATAAGGACACATCGATGTCGGTGGCTTGCAGGTATACCGTTCGTCCAAAGATTTCTAATTTGTCGCCCCAAGGAATTACAGCACTGGTCATTAAGGCAGTACTCATCGCAATGGCAGGCCCTACAAAGAATAGAAATTTGTTGGGAGTATTCGGTTCAAATTCTTCTTTAGCGAATAATTTCATACCATCGGCTAGTGGTTGTAATAAACCACCCCATCCGGCACGGTTAGGACCTACACGGTCTTGGAGAAAGGCAGCTACTTTACGTTCAGCCCAAGTTGAATACATGGCCATAATCATCGTCACCGCAAAGACAACAACGATTAAAACGCTTTTTTCTATGATAAATCCACTATCCATTGTTCTTCGCATTTATAGGGTTACCATCAATTTTTTCGTTGTAATCAATATCGGCCATACTAATTTTTTTACGATCGATATCCCTACCTTGAAGGATGCCTTTTTCGGTTTCAATAATAACTTTATCAGTTTTACCGTAATGTTTGTTTTGATTGATAACCGAATCTTTCTCAAACTGACGCGGACCTTCAATAGTCCAATCCGACACTTCTTTTTTATCGAAACGACAAGTATTACAGATGAATTCTTCTACTTCATGGTACTCGTCTTTACGCGCTGTAACACGTTGAATTTCATTTCCAAACATCCACAATGTTGTCTTTCCACAACATCCAGGGGTAGTACATTCTCTATGGGCGTTAAAAGGTTTGTTGAACCAAACTCTTGATTTAAATCGGAAGGTTTTATCGGTTAAAGCACCTACCGGACAAACATCAATCATGTTTCCAGAAAACTCATTGTCAATAGCAGCCGATACACAAGTTGAAATTTGCGAATGATCGCCACGATTTAATACACCGTGCACTCTTTTATCCGTTAGTTGGTCTGCTACTTCCACACAACGCTGACAAACAATACAACGGTTCATGTGTAGTTGGATATACGGACCAATATTTTCTGGTTCGAAGGTTCTTTTTTCTTCGAAAAAACGAGTTTCTGATTTTCCGTGTTCAAAACTTAGATTCTGTAAATCACATTCTCCTGCTTGATCACATACAGGACAGTCTAATGGGTGATTAATCAATAGGAATTCCGTTACCGCCTTACGTGCTTCTTGCACCCGGTCCGATTTTTTGCTCGCTACCTCCATGCCGTCCTGGCAACCCGTTACACAAGAGGCAACTAGCTTAGGCATTGGTCTTGGATCCGCTTCGCTTCCTTTAGTAACATCCACTAAACAACAACGGCATTTTCCGCCTGTTCCCTTTAGTTTCGAATAATAACACATGGCTGGCGGAACCGATTCTCCACCAATCATACGAGCAGCTTGCAGGATGGTTGTTCCTGGGGCTACTTCTATTTCTTGACCGTCTATGGTTACTTTCATATTTTATTTTTAAATCAACTTAGGTCTAAATCTTAAGTTCTAAAATTTTTATTATACAATTCTATAATATATTCCATTTGATCTAAATCAAATGATCTGTTTGAATTTATCCAAGTAGTATAAACATCCGGATAATCAGTCAAGAATACTCCTATTTTTTCCCTCATTTTACCGCCTTTTACTTTTATAAGTTGGCCATCTTTTAGGACGAAAACTGTTTTTATCGGGTCACCACCGTTAATATTTGGATCATAGTAATAGTAAAGTGATATTTTGCCTTTTTGTACTTCATGATAAAATATTTTGTTATCATCTTCATTTAAACTAACAAACTTATAATTCTTAATGTTCGGACCTTGCAGATAATATGACTTTAACTGATCGGGTTTGTATTTGACTTTCTCTCCAGCACCATTAAGCGTAATAATAGTTCGTGAAGACGGATAATAAATATCATCATTAAACATATTTGTTTGTACTTTAAAATTGCATTTGATTGTATCATTTGAATTGGTAACAACATATCCATGATATTTTTGTGAATAAATTGAGACGCTAATCAAAAAAAGAATCAAAAACTTTTTCATTACTATTATACTTCTTGTTTGGCCACTAAATGTCGTACCTTTTCAAAAGGCTCCGTCACAAAGTGATCTCTGTTTTTAACTTTTTCTGGGAAACGAATGTGGTATTCAAATTCATCTTTAAAGTGACGAATAGCAGCAGCCACCGGCCACGATGCGGCATCACCCAAAGGACAAATAGTGTTTCCTTCTATTTTAGATTGGATACTCCACAACAATTCAACATCCTCTTCACGTCCATGGCCATTTTCAATTCGGTGCAATACTTTTTCTAACCAGCCTGTTCCTTCTCGACATGGTGTACATTGACCACAAGACTCATGATGGTAAAAACGAGCAAAATTCCAAGTATTTCTCACGATACAAGCGCGGTCATCATAAACGATAAATCCGCCCGAACCTAGCATAGACCCCGTCGCAAATCCTCCATCTGATAAGCTTTCATAAGTCATCAATCGGTCTTCTCCAGCCGCGGTTTTATAGATTAAATTAGCGGGTAAAATAGGTACAGATGATCCTCCTGGTACTAAGGCTTTTAAGGGTCGGTCTGTTTGCATTCCTCCACAATATTCGTCGGAATTCATGAATTCGTATACGGATAATCCTAGTTCGATTTCGTAAACCCCTTGGTTTTTAATGTTACCAGAAGCAGAAATTAATTTAGTTCCCGTTGAGCGTCCAATCCCAATTGCAGCATAATCAGCCCCTGAATTATTCACAATCCACGGTACTGCTGCGATAGTTTCTACGTTGTTTACTACAGTAGGGTTTTGCCACAATCCTTGAACAGCAGGGAAGGGTGGTTTCAAACGAGGGTTACCACGGTTTCCTTCTAAACTTTCAATCAAGGCAGTTTCTTCCCCACAGATGTAGGCACCGCCACCAATTTGTACATATAAATCTAAATCGTATCCTGATCCTAAGATATTTTTACCCAACCATCCAGCAGCTCTAGCTTCCGCAATTGCTCGTTCTAAGATTTTGTAAACCCACATGTACTCTCCACGGATATAGATATAGGATAGGTTGGCACCCAAGGCATAACTTGAGGTAATCATACCCTCGATTAAAAGGTGCGGAATATATTCCATCAAGAATCGGTCCTTGAACGTTCCCGGTTCTGATTCGTCGGCATTGCACACCAGGTGTCGGGGCTTGCCTGATTTTTTATCAATGAAGCTCCATTTCATTCCGGCAGGGAAACCTGCACCACCGCGTCCACGAAGGCCCGAAGTTTTTACTTCTTCGACTACTTCATCTGGAGTCATTTTCTTCACGGCTTTTTCTACAGAAGCATAACCCCCTTCACGGCGATATACTTCATAGGTTTTAATGCCTGGAACATTGATTTTGTCTAATAATATTTTTCTTCCCATGATATTATTTATCGTGTAAAGTGATTTTTCCTTCTTTGCAATCCGCAATTAGCTGATCGATTTTTTCTTTGGTCAAATGCTCTTGGTAAAAATCGCCAAGTTGCATCATTGGGGCATAGCCGCAAGCGCCTAAGCATTCTACACCGCGCACTTCAAATTGGCCATCGGCTGTAGGTTCGCCCACTTTTACGCCCAATTTAGCACAAGTATAATCCATCAAGTCCTCCACGCCGTTTTGACAACAAGGTGATGTTTGACAGAATTCAAACATGTATTTTCCAATAGGGCGTTGGTTAAACATGGTATAGAAGGTTACCACTTCGTATACTTCGATGGGTAATATTTCAAGAATTTCGGCTACTTTATTTTGGAGTTCGATGCTCAACCAATTGTCGTGCGCATCTTGTACTTCATGCAAAACAGGAAGTAAAGCCGATTTCTTTTTATCTGCAGGATAATGACTTATTAATTCATTAATACGAGTCATTAATGCCTCAGTAATCATTATCTCTTGTTTGATGTGTGATCTTTCCATAATTATTAAGCGTCTAATTCGCCCGCAATTACATTTAAACTTGATAAAATAACAATGGCATCGGAGAGCATACCACCTTTAATCAAATCGGTATAAGCTTGGTAATAAATAAAGCAAGGTCTTCTGAGTTTTAAGCGATACGGTGTTCTACTTCCGTCGGTCGTTAAATAGAATCCTAATTCTCCGTTTCCTCCTTCAACCGCATGATAGATTTCGTCAACTGGCACCGGTACTTCGCCCATTACAATTTTAAAGTGGTAGATAAGGCTTTCCATATTGTGGTACACGTCCTCTTTAGGAGGTAAATAATAATCAGGTACATCAGCATGAATTGGACCTTCAGGTAATTTAGTTAAGGCTTGTTTAATGATGCTTAAACTTTCCCAAACTTCTGCATTACGAACACAAAAACGATCATAAGTGTCACCTGATTTTCCAACCGGCACTTCAAACTCAAAATCATCATAAGAAGAGTAAGGAGCTGCTTTACGAACGTCATAGTCAATCCCTGCCGCGCGTAAATTTGGACCAGTTAATCCGTATTGCATTGCTTTTTCTGCTGTAATTGGCCCTACATTAACAGTACGGTCAATAAATATTCTATTTCTTTCGAATAGGTTTTCAAATTCCTTCCATGCTACAGGAAAGTCTTCTAGAAAAGTATTTAATTTTTTAAAAGCTTCCTCAGACCATTCTCTTTCAAATCCGCCTATTCTACCCATGTTGGTGGTTAAACGAGCACCACAAATTTCTTCGTAGATCTCGTAGACTTTTTCTCTGAATTGGAATACATATAAGAAACCAGTATACGCACCAGTATCAACTCCTAAAATCGAATTACAAATCAAATGATCGGTAATACGAGCTAATTCCATGACGATGACTCTAAGATATTGTGCTCTTTTTGGAACTTCAATATTTAAAAGTTTCTCCACTGTCATCCACCAAGCCATGTTATTTATGGGGGACGAACAATAGTTCATTCGGTCCGTTAATACATTAATTTGGTAAAAAGGACGGTTTTCAGCGATTTTTTCAAAGGCGCGGTGGATGTAACCAACCGTTGGTTCGGCATCAATAATGCGTTCGCCATCCATTAATAAAATATTTTGGAAAATACCGTGAGTTGCGGGGTGTGTGGGTCCTAAATTTAAGATAGAAAACTCGCTACCGTCTTCATTTCGGCTTTGCTCTATTATTTTAGCATAACGATGCTCTGGTGGTAATAATAAATCTGACATTTATAATGTTGCTTTATTTAATTATTAACTGGTGTTCTTCCGAAGAAGCGGTCGTCTTTATCAGTCCTTCCACTATCTTCCATTGGAAATTCTTTACGCATTGGATGCGAAACCATTTCTTCCATATTAAGAATACGCTTTAACTGAGGATGACCTTTGAAGTTGATTCCGAAGAAATCCCATGCCTCACGCTCCATCCAATTGGCACACAAAAACAAATCGGTTACAGTGTCTACTTCCGCTGGATCTGGAAGGAAGGTTTTCACCCGAACTCGAACGTTTTCAATCCAATTGTGCATTTGATATACCACTGCAAATTGGTGGGTGTCATCATTATCGGGAAAGTGAATTCCGGTTAAATCGGTAAGAAAGTGAAAGTTAAGTTCTTCTTGTTCTTTCAAAAAGCGAATCACTTCATGGATGGTTTCGGGTGTAGCCTCGAAGGTGAATATATCTCGTTTCATTTCGAAATTCAGCACATTATGGCCAAAATTTTGAGATAATTTTTCTTGTATAAGAGCAGTTTCTAAAGCCATATTAAAGGTTGTAAGAAGCTAATAATTCTTTATATTCGGGTGAGTTTCTTCTTCTTACAGATTCATTTCTCACTAATTCTTGTAATTGCATTACCCCTTGAACAATTTGTTCAGGTCTAGGGGGGCATCCGGGCACGTATACATCTACAGGAATTACTTTGTCGATGCCTTGCAGTACCGAATAGGTATCAAAAACACCGCCGGAAGAGGCGCATGCTCCAACGGCTATTACCCATCTTGGCTCTGACATTTGTTCGTATACCTGACGTAAAATAGGCGCCATTTTTTTGGAAATAGTTCCCATAACCATCAGCATGTCGGCTTGACGGGGCGAAAAACTAACGCGTTCCGATCCAAAGCGTGCTAGGTCATAATGGGAGGCCATGGTGGCCATAAATTCAATACCGCAGCATGAGGTTGCAAAAGGCAAAGGCCAAAGCGAATTAGCACGGGCCAATCCAACGACATCATTTAGCTTAGTTGCGAAGAACCCTTCACCAACTACTCCTTCTGGTGGAGCAACCATATTTGTTTTTGTAGTACTCATAGCAATTGTTTTTTATTCCCACTCTAGTGCTTTCTTCTTGATGATATAGAAGAAACCTACTAGGAGCAACATCATAAAAATAACCATCTTAATCATGCCTTCAACGCCAAGTGCTTTAAAATTAATAGCCCACGGATAAAGGAAAATTACTTCCACATCAAACAGTACAAAAAGAATGGCGACCAAGAAATATTTAACAGAAAAAGGAATTCGGGCATTACCTACAGATTCGATACCACATTCGAAGTTGATATCTTTGTTTTTAGAATGTCTTTTAGGTCCTAAAAAGCTAGAGCCAATAATGGTTAAAACCACAAATCCGACCGCTAAACCAGCCTGCATTAGGATTGGTAAATAATCTAATTGATTGGATTGCATACCGCTTAAATTTTGAAGTTTTTAAAATAGTTACAAATATACAGCGCATTATTTAATACGCAAAAATCAAAGGCTAAACGTTTGACGTTTATCGTGCTAAATACACTTATTTAAATTGAATTTAAATAACGTTTAATCTGAATAAAAAAAACGCCCCGAATTTCGGAGCGTTTTGTTAAACCTAGGTAATCAAAAAATAATATATATTAGTCTTCGATAGCTACTACTTGAGCAGCTACTTTACCTTTTCTTCCTTCTTCTTCTTCGTAAGATACTTTGTCACCTTCGTTTAAAGTTTCAGCTTTAACTCCAGTAGCATGTACGAAAATGTCTTTTCCAGTTTCGTCATCTGTGATGAAACCGTAACCTTTTGACTCATTGAAAAATTTTACTGTACCTGTGCGCATTGTGTTGAAATAAAAAATATTAATAATGTCCAAAGATAATTTTTATTGGGACATAACAAGCACTTCTATGTTAAAAAATTACAAAAAAATTAAGAATACAACAAAAACTATAAAAACTTTACAATGAATTAGTTGAGATATTTTAATATATTTAATAAAAAAAGCAATTGTTTTTAGATATTTCAACAATTGCTTCTTAATTTTATGTGAATTTGACAGTATTTAGCTTAAATTCAGTTTAATATGTAATTCGTTCAATTGCAGCGCGTCAATTGGCGATGGTGCATCAATCATCACGTCTCTTCCCGAATTATTTTTTGGAAAGGCAATAAAATCTCGAATGGTCTCCTGGCCTCCTAAAATAGCTACTAAACGATCTAAACCAAACGCTAAACCGCCATGAGGGGGAGCCCCGAATTGGAACGCATCCATTAGGAATCCAAATTGATTTCGCGCTTCGTCTTCAGTAAAGCCTAAGTATTTAAACATTAATTGTTGTGTTTCTTTATCGTGGATACGAATAGAACCTCCTCCAATTTCATTTCCATTTAACACCATATCGTAGGCATTGGCACGAACTTTTCCTGGGTTGGTTGCCAATAATTCCATATCCTCAGGTTTTGGTGACGTAAAGGGATGATGCATGGCGTGCCATCTGCCACTTTCTTCCTCTAACTCTAGCAAAGGGAAGTCAATGACCCAAAGTGGGGCAAATACTTCTGGATTACGCAATCCTAAACGAGTGGCTAATTCCATACGAAGGGCTGACAATTGGGTTCGTGTTTTATTTGCTGGCCCTGATAGTACAAAAATCATGTCACCTGCTCTGGCGCCCGTGGCTTTGGCCCAATTAGCTAAATCTTCTTGGTCAAAAAATTTATCCACAGATGATTTATATGTTCCGTCGGCTTCGCATTTCACGTAGACCATGCCTGTAGCGCCAATTTGCGGACGTCGTACCCAATCAATCAAGGCGTCAATTTCTTTACGTGTGTAGGCTGCACAATCGGGAGCTGCTATTCCAACAACTAATTCGGCGGTATTGAATACACTAAAATCTTTGTGTTGTGCCACAGCATTTAGTTCGCCAAAAGTCATGCCAAAACGGATGTCTGGTTTGTCATTTCCGTAGGTTTTCATAGCGTAATCATATGTTATTCTCGGAAATTTTTCTACTTCAATTCCTTTTATTTCTTTTAATAAATGGCGCGTTAGTCCTTCAAAGACATTTAAAATATCTTCTTGTTCTACAAAAGCCATTTCGCAATCTATTTGGGTAAATTCCGGCTGACGGTCAGCGCGCAAATCTTCATCACGGAAACATTTAACGATTTGGAAATATTTGTCCATGCCGCCCACCATCAATAACTGTTTGAATGTTTGAGGCGATTGAGGTAACGCATAAAATTGTCCTTCATTCATGCGGCTTGGCACTACGAAATCACGTGCTCCTTCGGGAGTTGACTTAATTAAATACGGCGTTTCTACTTCGCAAAAATCCAATGCGGATAAATAATTTCGAACCGCTTGTGCGACTTTGTGACGGAAAAGCAAACTATTTTTTACGGGATTTCTTCGAATATCTAGGTAACGGTATTTCATACGGATGTCTTCTCCTCCGTCTGTTTCATCTTCTATTGTAAAAGGAGGCGTAAGGGCCGCGTTTAGAATGGTTAGTTTAGAAACCAAAATTTCAATTTCTCCGGTTGGGATATTTTTGTTTTTAGCTTCTCGTTCGATCACAGTACCGATTACTTGAATCACAAATTCACGTCCAAGCGTTTTAGCGGATTCAAAGACGCTTTTGTCCGTGCGGCTTTCATCAAAAATTAATTGCGTAATTCCGTAACGGTCTCGCAAATCTACCCAATTCATAAATCCTTTATCTCTTGATTTTTGAACCCATCCGGCCAGTGTAACTTCTTGATTGATGTGGGACGCATTTAATTCACCACAATTATGACTTCTATACATTTGGAATAAAATTTTGGCAAAAGTAAAAAACAATTACCAATAAAGCGGGAAACATAAAATCAAGTTTTGATATTTTGGAGAATAATTCTAAAGAAAAAACTATATTTGGATTTACTATTAAATTTATTACAACATCATGAAAAAAGTATTCCATTTTATTTTTACCATTATGGTAGCTGCTGTAGGATTGGCTCAAGAAAGCATGACTTTTCAGGCGGAGATTGCAAATAAAAACAGCGAAAGCCTTTTTATAAAGGATAATCAAAGTATCATCCAAGAGATTAAAGCCGATAGTAAAGGACTTTTTAAAGCGACTTTTTCCGTTAAAGAAGGAATGTATCAAATGTTTGACGGGGTAGAATATGCACAATTGTTTTTAAAGAACGGGTTTGATTTGAAATTAAAAATAGATGCAGCCAAATTTGATGAAAGTATTGCTTTTACAGGGAAAGGTGCCGCAGAAAACAATTTTTTAGCCGAAAGTACCATATTGGATAGTAAAATAAATTTTGAGTTGCTATAGAAAGCCAATGAAATTGAGTTCAAAAAGCAAACCGACGACATGAAGGCAAATGATTTAGCGCGCTTACAAAAAGGGAAACTGGACACTGCTTTTGTGGGATTACAAAAGAAAATGAATGAAGAAAAGATGGCGCAGCTGGAGCAATATTATATGATGACCTTGGCCAACAAAAAAATGAATAATGCGGTTGCACCTAATTTTGATTATGAAAACCATAAAGGAGGGAAGACCAGTTTAGAAAGTATGAAGGGTAAGTATGTATATATTGATGTTTGGGCAACTTGGTGTGGGCCATGCAGAGGAGAGATTCCTTTTTTGAAAACCGTGGAAGAAAAATACAAAGGCAAGAATATTGAGTTTGTCAGCATTTCGGTTGACGAAGACAAAAATCACGAGAAATGGAAAGGTTTTGTGACGGAAAAAGACTTGGGAGGAATTCAGTTATTTGCTGATAAAAATTGGTTATCTGATTTCATAAGAGCATTTAATATAAATTCCATTCCGCGTTTTATATTAATTGATCCGAAAGGTGTAGTGATCAATGCAGACGCTAGCAGGCCTTCGTCGCCAGGATTAGTGGCTCAATTGGATAAATTGTTTAATTAGAGCGAATAGAATTATCACTATGAACCAAGCAACTAACACCTTTTTTGGAATGATCAATCATTAAGTTAGGTAGATTATTCTTTAAGGTAGCGTTTAAGAAATTAAGTCGTGGAAACAAGATTTTTCGCTAATAAGTAATTATTTTACCACTATTTATATAAAAAGGAACTCAAAATGAGTTCCTTTTTATTTATGGATTTGTTTTTTAACAAAACTCTGAATAAGCATCTTTTAAATTTTCAGCAATCATTTCGGCAGGACGTCCTTCGATATGGTGGCGTTCTAACATGTGGACTAATTCGCCATTTTTAAACAATGCCATACTTGGAGATGAAGGAGGAAAAGGGAACATGTGTAGGCGTGCTGCATCCACTGCTTCTTTATCAACTCCTGCAAAAACAGTCACTAACTGATTAGGTTTTTTTAGGCCGTCTAAACTCATTCGAGCACCTGGGCGGGCGTTACGTGCCGCACAACCGCACACTGAATTCACCACCACAAGGGTAGTTCCTTCAGCACTTATGGCTTTTTCTACCTCTTCGGCAGTAAATAATTCTTGAAAACCAACCTCTGATAATTCAGCGCGCATTGGCAATACCATTTCTTCTGGATACATATTTTTTATATTTTCTATTAGTTATCTTATTTAGATTATCACTAATCTTTTGCAAAGATAATTAGAATTCTAACTTTACGATTTAATCAAGTCATAAAGATTTGTTATGATTACATAGAAATTATTTTTTAAATAAACGGTCGAGAAGTGCTTTTAAAAAAAGTCGTTTTGGGCATTTCCATATTACCTGTAAATCTTCCCAAAACGTTGTTTCTTCATCCAGAAATTTGAATATTAATATTGGGTCTCCTTTTTGAAACATCGCAGCAAAGATTTGAGATCCCAATTCATTTTTTTTGTCTAAAATATCCAACAACAATAGATCGTAAAGCCAGAATTTATTGATTTTATGGAACTTTTTAAGGTTCTTCTCTTGCGAAAGAAACGTAACTAAGGCTCTTGATTTTTTGATCGTGTTCTTGAAGGTGTAACCCGTACTTGCTTTAGTCCAACCTCCTGCCGAACCAATATTTAAAATATTCTCTGAGTTATGTTTCCAAAAGGGATAGCACGTCATAGGAATATTGCCTTGCTCTTTTTCAATTAAGGTGTATTCCGTTATTCCTAATTTTTGAATATAATGTTGTATTTCTGTTTCGTATTCCTCTTTTGGTAACAATTCTTTCGAGAATAGTGTATATTCAATTAACGCTTCTGTAGGTGAAGTTGGCAACACATACATAAAGCGTGTGTTTCCTTTCTGTACAACAGAGAAATCCATAAATGTGGCACAATCTGCCGTAAAAACAGGTGCTTTGGATTTAATGAACCAACCTATGAAATGTTGGTGTAGGAAAGGAAATTGCGATTGTTTTTTTACAACGTCAGGTTTGAAAATGGAATTAAATATTTGGTCGCAGGTGAAACTTTCAGATACTGTTGTAACAACGCATTGATGTTCTAATTCATTGAAATTTAGGATGTTTTGTTGGGTAAAATGGATATTTTTTTCTTTGGCAATTAATGAAAATGCATAGGTGTAGAAATCCAATCCATTTATCATTTTGTATTGGTACGGCTTTAAGGTCAATTGATTTTCAAAATGTTCATTTTTAAACCATGCACTATTCCATTTTGAACAAACTAGCTCGTCATAAAGGCCATCAACATCCCAAAAGCACCATGTTCGGTCATTTGTTTTTTTTGAATCAATATCTATAAGTAAGATAGTCTTGTTTTTGAACTCCTCGGATTTTATCATTTCACAAACCGTCATCAAAGTCGCCAAGCCTGTTCCTGTAAAGATGTAGTGGTAGTGCTTCATAGCCCAAATATATTGATTTCTTTAAAAATTTATCAGTATTTTTGACATATTAATTAGGTGTATATGAGCAAATCGCTTGAAGAAGTTAATCAATCAGTTGCGACGGACGGAAAGACTACTGGTTTTAGAAAGATCCTAGCGTTCTTAGGGCCTGCTTACTTGATAGGTGTAGGATATATGGATCCAGGCAATTGGGCTACCGATATTGCGGGAGGGAGTCAGTTTGGGTACGCTCTAATTTGGGTATTATTAATGAGTAATATTATGGCATTATTACTCCAAAGTTTGAGTGCACGCTTAGGAATAGTTACTCAACACGATTTGGCTCAAGCTTCTCGGGAGACCTATTCGAAGTATGTTAACTATGTGCTTTATTTCTTGGCGGAAGTAGCGATTGCTGCATGTGATTTGGCCGAAGTGCTTGGGATGGCAATCGGAATTAACTTGTTGTTTGGAATCCCATTAATTCAAGGAGTTATCATAACGGTTTTAGATACTTTTTTATTGTTATTCCTAATTAATAAGGGCATACGAAAAATGGAGGCTTTCATTATTGCATTGGTGGTCATTATTGGATTTTCGTTCGTATTTGAAATGATTTTTGCGCAACCTAATGTAGGTAAAATTCTTGGTGGATTGATACCGTCACTGCCCAATGCCAATGCTTTATATATAGCGATAGGAATTATAGGCGCTACTGTGATGCCGCACAATTTATATTTACATTCCTCTTTAGTGCAAACCCGAAAGTTTGACAGAAGTGATAAAGGAATAAAACAAGCCCTTAAGTACAACTTTATAGATAGTACAATAGCTTTGAATTTGGCTTTTTTTGTAAACGCTGCTATTTTGATTTTGGCAGCTGCAACCTTTTATAAAAACGGACTATTTCATATTGCTGAAATTCAAGATGCTCATCAATTATTAGCGCCACTTTTAGGCAATTCATGGGCTCCAATACTTTTTGCAGTGGCCCTGATTGCTGCGGGTCAAAGCTCTACTATTACAGGTACATTGGCTGGACAAATTATTATGGAGGGATACTTAAATTTAAGGATACAACCGTGGGTACGTCGAATTATTACTCGATTAATTGCGATAGTCCCAGCTGTTATTGCCATTTTATATTTTGGCGACAGTGTTACTGGAAAATTATTGATCTTAAGTCAGGTTATTTTGAGTTTGCAATTGGGTTTTGCCATTATCCCACTAATCCATTTTGTAAGTGATAAATCAAAAATGAAAGGATTCCACATTAGTAAAACGACTCAGTTTGCTTCTTGGATTATTGCCGGTATTATAGTTTCATTAAATGCTAAGTTGGTTTTTGATGAAATAAAGGGATGGTTAGAGACTTCTGAAAACCCTACATTGTTATGGTTTACTGTTGTACCTATAGCTATTAGTTTTTTAGCATTGTTACTGTACATTGTATTTGAACCATTTGTTACTAAAGCCAAAGCAGACATTGAAAATCATTCACCACATACATTAACGTTAAAGATTGATGAATATCGAAAATATAAAAAGAAAAATATCGCGATATCAGTTGATTTTTCCGCTGCGGATGAAGGAGCGATATTGCATGCATTGGACATAGGAGGGAATGACGCGAATTACACCTTAATCCATGTAGTTGAAACGGTCGGTGCTCTCGTATATGGAAGCAAAATCAGCGATCACGAAACGGTAATAGATGAAAAACTATTAATGGATTATCACAAAATGATCGAAGAAAAGGGATTTAAAGTTGACGTAAAACTAGGGTTTGGAAAGCCAAGTAAAATCATTCCAAAAATTATAAATGAAGGTAACTATCATCTATTGATCATGGGGACACACGGGCATACAGGCCTGAAAGATTTAATTTTTGGCACCACGGTAGATAATGTGCGACATCAAATAACTATTCCCCTTTTCTTAGTCAATAATTAGTGACAAGCACAATCGTCTTTACCACAGCCATTTTTAGCTTTCTTTTTACCCACAAACTTTTGAAGTAGAAATCCAATTGCGATTCCTAATGCTATATATACTAGTATTTCTTGAAATTTTGCCATATTAATTTAAATAGATTCCGCCTCCAAAAGCTATAAAGTTATAATTTTGTGAAGCAATGATTAAATGTTCAAATCCTAACGAGATAAAACATTTTTTTATGTGATATCTACCTTGGATGTCAAATAAATTGACGGGTTTGCTGTTTATTGTGCTCCATTTTGCTGCCGCAGAAAGACTTAAATTGTTATTTAAAAACACTTCGGTGTTAACGCCAAGGGAAAACCCCGCTTTTTTTACTTCGTTCCCTACATAACTCGCTCCAATTGTCCAGCCAATGTTGATGTTTTCAAAACGTAAGCGGTCGTATCCTAAATTAAAATAAAATAAAGATAGTTTATCGGTATCGTTATTCCATCTGTTTTCTTCATATAATTCATGAAATTCGGTTTGTGCATAAAAAAAATGGAAAGGCCGAATTTTCACCTTTAGATGATTACCATATAAATATTTGTCACTAAAAAGTAAATGATTATCTATATCTAGCCTAAAATCTTTTTTTAACGTATCAGCATCACTAGCCTTGTAATTTTCATAGTTCCCCGATTCATTATTATAATAGGGATAATCGGTCAAATTACTATAAAGGTGATCCTCGTTATTATAATCACCGATAACGCCATATTTGAAAATTCCAAAAACAATATTCAGCCAAATACTATTGACTTCATCCTTAGTATGGTGACTTGAATGATTAGTAGCATTGCTGTTGCTTTGACTAGAAGAACTGGTGTTTGAATTCAATTCTTTTTTAGACTTGTCAATTTTTGTTTGACCAAAAGTGAGGGTACTCGTGATAATGCACAATATATAAAAACTGTTTTTCATTAAGTATTTTTCTTTTTATTCTCCAAAAATTGAACCAGAAATAAACTATAAGTCCTTTATTTTAAAACTTGAAAGGCAAGTAAGGCTACTAAATACGCAAATCCACTCATGAAAAATAATTGAATAATTGGCCATTTCCAAGAATTGGTTTCTTTTTTTACAATTGCTAAAGTGCTAACACATTGCATCGCAAATGCATAAAATAATAAAAGAGAAACACCAGTGGCAAAATTGAAAACCTTTGCTCCAGTATCTTCATGGATTTCGCTTTCCATTCTTTTTTTAATCGTGGTCTCTTCGTTATTGTGGCTTCCTACACTATAGATCGTTGCTAAAGTCCCTACAAAGACTTCACGTGCAGCAAACGAACTCACAACTGCTACACCAATTTTCCAATCATAACCTAAAGGTTTGATTGCAGGCTCAATAGATTTGCCAATGATTCCGATGTAGGAGTGTTCAAGTTTGTATGAACTTATTTCGTCATCAAGATATTGCGCATTGAAAGCTTTGTGTTCTAAAATTGATTTTTGAACTATAATTTCTTTGGCTTTTGTAAAATCTTTTCCGGGACCGTGTGAACCTAAAAACCACAAAACTATAGAGAGGGCTAGGATTATTTTTCCGGCTCCTGCTACAAATGATTTTGTTTTTTCTAGCACGTTAATTCCAACATTTTTTAGTAAGGGCAATTTGTAATTAGGCATTTCAACTACAAAATAAGATTTGGTTTTTAACTTTAAAATTTTGTTTAACAAGTAAGCTGAAAAGATAGCCATGCCAAATCCTAGTAAATATAAAGTCATCAAAGTTGCTCCTTGTAAACTGAAAATTCCGAATAATCTTTTTTCGGGGATGATTAAAGAAATTAAAATGGCATATACGGGCAATCTTGCTGAACAAGTAATGAACGGAGTTACTAAAATTGTGATTAGTCGTTCTTTCCAATTTTCAATATTTCGCGCACTCATAATGGCAGGAATTGCGCAGGCCGTTCCTGAAATAAGAGGTACGATGCTTTTGCCTGAAAGACCGTATCGACGCATGATTTTGTCCATGAGAAAGACAACCCTACTCATATAACCACTTTCTTCTAGAACTGATATGAATAAGAAAAGAAAAGCAATTTGGGGAATAAAGATTACAATACCACCAATACCTGGAATTATCCCTTCACTAAGTAAATCTGTAAATTCACCTGAGGCTAAATGCGTTTTTGCATAGTTAGCCAAATTGGCAAAAGTTTTGTCAATAAATTCCATTGGAACGCTTGACCAGTCAAAGATAGACTGAAAGATAACAAATAAAATCCCTAAGAAAATGGCATAACCAAAAATCTTGTGCGTCAATATTCTATCTAATTTAGATCGTAAATCAGAAGCATTGGCCGTGTCGATTTTTTGTCCAATTTTTAAAACGTCATTAATAAATTGATATCGTTTTATGGTTTCTTTTTGCTGTAATCTTTTTAAGTCAGAATGTGATTTGGTTAACGAGTTTTGGATCTCCTTTCGTTCCAAATTCAAAAAATTCACATCCTGAGTAATAACCAACCAAAGTTTGTAAAGTAATTGATTTGGAAATGCTTTTCTAAGTTTGTCAAAGTATTCAACGTCGATAATAGATGCGTTTAAACAAGGTTCAGTTGACAATGATTTATATTCTACTATTAATTTTTTTAGGTCTTCTATTCCAATTCCCTTGCGAGTACTTACAAGAGCAATTTTGGTTTTCAATTGTTCTTCCAAAAGAGGGACATCGAGTGATATTCCTTTAGCTTTCATTCGGTCAGCCATGTTGATGACCAAGATAGTGGGGAGTTCTAGATCTTTTATTTGAGTAAAAAGCAGTAGATTTCTTTTTAAATTTTCAACTTCTGTAACTACAACTGCGACATCAGGAAATAATTTGTCATTTTTATTTAATAACAGTTCGATGACGACATTTTCATCGATTGAACTTGCATTCAGACTATAGGTTCCAGGCAAATCAAGTATATTCGCTTTGATGTTATTGGGAAGTTTTGAAAAGCCTAATTTTTTTTCGACGGTAATGCCGGGGTAATTACCCACTTGTTGATTTAAACCAGTTAGCTGATTAAATAAGGATGTTTTTCCGACATTTGGATTTCCAATTAAAGCAACAGTGATGTTTTGAATGCTCATTTTTGATTATTTCTCGTGGAGTTCAACTTCTATTTCACGAGCAGTATCTTTTCGAATTGCTAAATGAGAACCATTATTTACATTCAGATAGATGGGGTCCCCGAGTGGTGCTATTTGAATAATTTCCAAATCGTTTTCAGGTAGACAACCCATTTCCAACAACTTTAGCGGAATTTTGTCCAAATCCACATTAGTAATAGTAGCTTTATCTCCAATTTGTAACAAATCAACTGTTGTTCTCAATGCTTATTTAGATTGAATTAAGATTGCAAAAGTAGGGATAAAAAAAGAATATTAAGTGACAATTATCAGTTTGTTCGATACTTGATTAATTTTCATCATTTTCACAGAGCCAATTTATATCATCAATCAAACGCTTAATTTCTTCTTTTTTGGTACCATCGTAAAAACCGCGAACTCGTTTGTGTGTATCTACTAAAACAAAGTTTTCAGTATGCACCATATCGTAAAGTTCTTTTGGTTTACCTAATTTTACGGCCAAATATGATTTTCTAGCTAAGCTATAAATCTCTTTTTTGTCACCTGTAACTAGGTTCCATTTAGAATCATCAATTCCTTTGGATACCGCATATTTTTTTAATACGGGTACGCTGTCGATTTCGGGAGTTACAGTGTGTGATAGAAGCATCACTTTTGAATTGTTAATAAAAGCTCTTTGTAAATCCTCCATATTTGAAGTCATTTTAGGGCAAATGGAACTACAAGTGGTAAAGAAAAAATCCGCTACATAGATTTTTCCTTCGTAGTTTTTTTGGGTAATCGTTTTTCCATTTTGATTGACAAATGAAAAGTTGTCTATGGTATGGTATTTACTTACGTACTGAACAGTACTATCCACTAATTCAGGGTTGACATCAGCAGGATTATAAACAGGTAAAGTTTTTGCTGGCTTTAGAACATTGTAAAACAATGAAATTGTGATGAAAGAAAACACAACAAAAGTCGCAAATAAAATCCTATATTTCTTAATAAGGGTTTGCATTCTTTTTTTTGCAAAAGTACAAAAGCAAATGGTTGCTTGTAACATTTAAATTGAAATCTAGACTTATATTATTACTAAAAAAGTGATTCTTACGATAGAATCGATAAATTTGCGTAGACTAACAAAAACTAAACTTATTATGAAGATAAATTTTATCTCAAAAACATTGTTGACGGCCATAGTGCTTACAGGGATTTCAGAAGTTAATGCGCAGCAAAAATCTACGGGTATCAATACTTCTTTAATGGACAAAACGGTAAGTCCAAAGGATGATTTTTTCAAATTTGTTAACGGCACCTGGTTAAAAAATACAGAAATACCGGCGGATAAGACTCGCTGGGGAAGTTTCGATGAATTACGTCAAAATACAGACAAAGATGCTTTGGCAATTTTAAAAGATGCTGCCAAAAACCCTAAATATCTTTCAACCACAGATCAGGGAAAAGCCATTAATATGTATAAATCCGCCATGGATACCATCGCTAGAAATAAACAAGGTATTTCTCCTTTAAGACCTTATTTAGCTAAAATTAATGCTGTCAAAAACATTAAAGATTTACAAAAATTAATGATGGAAGAAGAAGCTGTTGGAGGAGGAGTTGGATTCTTTGGTGTTGGAATTGGAGCGGATGAGAAGGACAGTAACCGCAACGTAGTTAGTCTTGGGCCAGGAGGTTTAGGGTTGCCTGATCGAGATTATTATGTGTCAGATGATAAAGATTCAAAAGAAAAGAGAGAAAAATACGTGCTTCACGTTGCTAAAATGTTACAGTTTTTAGGCGAAAAGCCAGAGCAAGCTAAAGCAAATGCTGATAAAATCTTGGCGTTAGAAATTCAAATGTCTCAACCTAGATTGGACCGAGTAGAAAGAAGAGATGCTCGAAAGCAATATAATCCCACTGCGATAGGAGATTTACAAAAAATGCTGCCAGTCGTGGATTGGAGCACTTATTTAAAAGGAGTCGGCTTTACTAAATTAGACACCATAATAGTATCTCAACCGCGCTATATGAAAGCATTGCAAACGATTTTTTCGGAAAACAAAGTTGAAGATTGGAAAGCCTACATGCGTTGGATGTTATTGAGAGGTGCTGCAGGTCAATTATCTACGGATATTGAAACTGCTAATTTTGAGTTTTATGGTAAAACATTGACAGGAGCTTTAAAACAAAGACCACGTCATGAAAAAGCGTTACAAGTTGTGAATGGAACAGTAGGAGAAGCATTAGGTAAACTATATGTGGAGAAAATGTTTCCTGCTGAAGCTAAAGACAAGGCAGCAAAAATGATTCAAAATATAATTCGCGCCTACAAAAGAAGAATAAATAACTTGACTTGGATGTCTGCTGAAACTAAAACGAAAGCCATTGAAAAATTAGACAAACTAACGATAAAGATTGGTTATCCAGACAAATGGGAAGACTATTCTGCACTAACAGTGAAAAATCCAGCAGAAGGGGGAACCTATTTTGATAATTTAAAAAATGTGTCTTTATGGAATTGGAAAAAAGATTTAGCGAAATTAGGGAAACCTGTTGATAAAACAGAGTGGGGTATGTCGCCTCAAACTGTAAATGCTTATTACAACCCTTCGTATAATGAAATTGTATTTCCAGCTGCTATATTGCAACCACCATTTTATGACTACAGAGCTGATGAGGCAGTTAATTATGGCGGAATAGGAGCTGTTATTGGGCATGAAATCTCACACGGATTTGATGATGAAGGGGCGCGTTATAATTCAGAAGGAAATTTAGTTGATTGGTGGACCGAAAGTGATTTAACTCAGTTTACAGCGTTAGGAACCGCTTTAGCGGATCAATATTCTGCATTAGAGCCGGTTCCTGGTACTCATGTTGATGGTAAATTTACATTAGGTGAGAACATTGGAGATTTAGGGGGTATAAATGCTGCTTATGACGGTTTACAGTTGTACTTAAAAGAAAATGGAAATCCCGGGTTAATTGATGGATATACTCCAGAGCAACGACTATTTATCTCATGGGCTACAATTTGGCGAGGTAAAATAAGAGATGAGGCTTTGAAAAATCAAGTAAAAACGGATCCACATTCACCAGCGCAATACCGTGCTTATGTACCTCTTTTAAACTTAGATACATTCCAACAAGCATTTGGAATAAAAGCAGGAGACGGAATGTATCTGTCCCCAGATAAACAGGTAAAAATTTGGTAGTAATTCAAAAAATAAAAAAAACCTCAAGAATAACTTGAGGTTTTTTTTATGCTCTTTAGTAATCCAATTATACTTACCATAGTCCAAGTCCCCTCCAAAATAATGAATGGCCAAAACTGAATCAAGATTGATGCAATACAAGCGATTAATCCTCCGAAAATATTGAGAGCAAAAAAAAGTAATCCTTCTTTTTTTATTAATGCAAAAATATTAAGAAAGTATGCTATCAAAATCATTCCAACGCCTATCGTTCCAATAATATCATTAGGACTCATAATGATATATTTATAAATTTGTAATTTAAAATGGTTTCAACTTTTTCACTTGAGATTGTTTTTCCATTGGAAGGTTTCCCAATCAAAAACTCCGGAACAGCTAACCGTGATTCTGATGCTGTTTGACTATAATATTCTTTGCGAGAAGGGTGAAAAGGCGCCACCGCGTTAAAAGTTTCTCCAAAGCAATCTAAATTAATAATTTGATTTATGATTCCAATACAATCTATTTGATGAATTAAATTTATGGGAGCATCTGGATTTTCGACATTTTGTTTGCCAGCTAGAAAGTAAATTGGATGTCGATCGTTCCCAATTAGTCCCCCAAATCGAACGATTGTCGTTTTAAAAAGAATGTTTTTTTGTAAAAGCTTTTCGGTTTCCCATAATTGCCTACCACTTTCAGTTTCAGGTTTTGGGATTGTTTCTTCAGAGATTATTGAATTGTCATCAGGATAAACTGATGTAGAGCTTATAAAAATCACTTTTTTTACTGTTGATTTCTCAATAAATGGAATTAATATTTCTATTTTGGACACAAAGTTCTCATTGGCGATTCCTCTTAATTTTGGGGGAACATCAATAATCAATAATTCTGAATTTTCAAGAAATGAAACAACATCTCCTTTGATTTGATTGCTAGAAAGTTCTAGTAGGTAGGCATTAATTTGCGCGTCACTTAACAGTAAAATCTTTTTTTTCGAAGTTGTTGAACCTTTAACAGAATAGGCGTTCCCTATTAGGGATTTTGCTAGAGGTAAACCTAGCCATCCACATCCTAAAATACTTATTTGTTTTATCATTTAGTTGAGTAAAAAACCGTTTTGCAGCAGATGTTTTATTTGTTTATTCTAAATTTATTTTACTTTGAATTTTCTTTTGCTACTTGATCTGGCTGTATTTTTTCTTTAATAATTACGGCATCATTAAGTACAAAAGGTGTCGGACTCATCCATGATTTTCTTGGTGAAACTTTTGTAGCTGAGTTATAAAGGAGATCAAATGAACTTTCCAATAATGCCAAGTCTAGTTTGTTTCTGAAATTAATCGAAATGTCTAATTCAAGAGGTATATTATCGACTACGTAATAGGTAATTACTTTTCGATTAGTTTTCGAAGCAATATTGCTTTTGAATGCAATAGGAAGGACTCCATTTGCCTTCAATAACAATAAATCACTTCCATTATTGTTGTATATGTCAAATCGGTTTACAATCCTATTTGGAGTTATCTTGATATGATACAAATGTTGATTCCCCTTTATAGTGTCTCTTAAAAATTCAATTGTAGGTCCAGTGATCGTTGAAAAAGGCGCATCCGACATTAGAGTAAATTCAGAATTATATTTACTGTAGAGTTTATCTTGGTTTAAAACAGTAGCGGCTTTTGGATGACTACCTAAATATTGTTTTGTCCATTCATCTAAATTGACATCATAAGTAGCCCAATAGGCTTTTTTAGAATCAATGTTTAAGAAATACACTAAACTATTTGGTTTTGATTTGGTTATTGAATAATTAGAATTTTTATGAGCGATAACAAAAAAGACGATTCCAATAGTAATAAAACATCCGGACCATATTCTTTTGTGTGAAAAAGATCCAAAAACTGGCAGTAGAAGTGCGAAAGTTAACACTGTTAATATTGAACTACCATACATAATTTTCAAACCTAAGCCAACTGGAAATGCAATGATAAGCGGCATAATAAACAAAAGTGAAGGGATTGACATAACGATGTTCAGAAACTAATTTGATTTTTGAGTTACCACATAATAACCTAACATTATAGTACTTGCCATTACTGGAATTATCAAAAAGCTTGCTCCGCGTAATTGAATTGTTAATATTAGGTTTAGTAATAAACATAAAAATAATGATGGTACTAGTTGACACATTTCTATATTTTTCCGGCCTTCATTACGATAAAATAAAAAACAAATCGCTATCGTAATGCTGATGAAGGCATAAGTATAATAACTTACGTTATAGGTAAATCCTTGTAAAAGGTCTCGATAATTTGGATAAAAATTTAGCAACAATTTCCAACCGATATAAGTAATTAATCCAGAAGTAACTAGGGAACATACTAAAGGCATAATACCTTTAATGATTTCATTTACACGCATTGTTCTTTTTCCTAGACCTATAATAGTGAACAAGATAAAGAAACCAAATGTGATCAAGAACAGAGGTGTAATCCATCTATAAGGGTAACTAATGAATGCAAACGGGATGTTAAAATACACGCTATCATTTCTTGAATTTAAATTAGTCAAGTCTTTGTTTGAAAAATAATTCAAAAGAGGAAAAAGGTAGTTTCCTTGATGCGCCAATGATCGTTTCTCTAAATTATTATAATTATCTTGAATAGAGTGATAGTTAAAATGATTGTCGATAAAAGCAAAGTTAAAGCCCTGAACTTCTTTTTTTTCTCGAAAAACTGTTAAATCAGTATCGTTTGGCATCATCTTATATACGCTGTACATCAATGAATTTGAAATAGGGTACCTAACATTTCCATTTGAAAATGCTTCAACCATTTTTGAGTTTCCGTTATTGGTTTCCATGAACATATAACTTGGGCCCGATGTACCTCTGGCTTCTAAATTTAGTGCTAATCCAACTTCTTCTGCCCATTTATGTTGCGTAACAAAAAGTGCGGCTCCATTCAAGCCAAGTTCTTCAGCGTCCGTAAAAAGAATTATGATGTCATTTTTATGACGAGTTTTATTATATAAAAAAGCACGAGTACTTTCTAAAATTGTGGCCACTCCGCTTGCATCATCGCTTGCTCCTTTTGAAAAGGAATGAGGGGCGCTATCATAATGGGCAAGTAGTAATAAAGCTTTAGAACTAGCAGATCCCTTTATTCGAGCTAAAATGTTTTTAGAATAAACTAAGGTACCCATTTCCGTGCAAGTAAATCCTTCATGAATACTTGATTCTAAACCTAAATTTTTTAATGATTTCTGTAGATATTGTATAACTTCTTCGTGATTTTTAGATCCAACATAGTGAGGTTTTTGACTCATTATCTTCACAGTTTCCATCGCCCTTTGGGTTGAAAATTCTGAAAGTGGAGCTTCTGTTTCGTCGTATTGCGGCATCATAAAGTAAAAAACACCAGCTACCATTGCGATAAGTAAAAAAAGAGAATATAATGGACTATAATTTTTTCTCATATCCAAATATTAGTGTTCTTTTTTGACAAGCATGTAAAAATCATTTTCTAAGAGGCGGTATCCTTGATCGTAGACAAAATAATATTTATTGCCGTTATTTGTATTCAAAATATTTGTGAAATAATCAAAATCAAATCCTTTACTCAGTAATTTGTTTTTTGTAGTTTTTGATTTCCCATCTGAATTCAACTCAAGTAATATTCGATAATTTTTGCGCAATTTATTGTTGATATTGCGCATATAATTAGTGCTGTCTTTATTGATTTTGTTATTGTAAGCATTACGACAACCATCGCTGCAAAACTTTTTGTCCTCGCGACCTATTATTTTTTCACCACATTCTAAACAGCTTTTTATCATAACATTTATTTATGAGCTTTAAGGTTTGGCTATTCTTTTATGTATATGCTAAATGATACCACTCTATAATAAATCACTGAGAGGCCTTGATATATTTTGCAGCCTATACCTTATTCAAATATAAGAAAATATTTCCGTTTACAAACGTTTGCAAGCAGTTACAACCGAAAGTAAATGATTAACAACCGAATAAATTTTTTCGATAGTCGCAAATTTGCCTCGTTGATTTTAATAATTAGTCAACATGGAAACAAATTTTAACTATAACATTTAAATCTTAAAAACATGAATGCCATGAAAAACAAAGTTCAGTTAATAGGGTATGTAGGACAAGACCCTGAAGTAAAAACATTAGATGGAGGAAAAAAATTAGCCAACATTACCATTGCCACAAATGATTATTATATTAATGACAAAGGAGAAAAAGTCGAACAAACGGAGTGGCATCGACTTACCGGATGGGGAAAAGTTGCCGAAATCATTGAAAAATACGTGGTCAAAGGGAAAGAGGTTGCGGTTGAAGGTAAACTTACTCATCGCAGTTATGAAGACAAAGAAGGTAACAAGCGATATATTACTGAGGTTGTAATAAACGATCTTTTGTTATTAGGAAAATAATTTCTAAAGTTACTATTGATGAATATCAAAGTTTTTAATATCAGACTAAGTAAGGAGTTTTGTCAAGTAGATCAAGATCGTATGAATGATTTTTTGCAGACTGTACAAGTTAACTTGACATCAACTAATTTTGTAACTACTAACACTTCAGATTACTGGTCAGCTGTTGTTTTTTACACACCTAAAAAGGTGTCTAAAGAAAAAAATGCAGTTAAAGATGTCGCAGTGGATTTATCTCCAAAAGAACAAATCATTTTTAATGCTTTGCGTAAGTGGCGGAATGATTTAGCTGCCAAATTAGATTGGAATCCCTATAGAATTTGCCATAATGCTCATTTAATGGCTATTGCAAAAGTGAATCCAGAATCATTACTTGAACTTGAAAAAGTGACAGGTTTTGGTAGCGCAAGGACATTGAAATACGGTGATGATATAGTGGCAGTTTTGAACGCAGTTTAATGAATTGTCTATAACAAATGCGGTAAAATGAAAATTTTGCCGCTTTTTTTAATTTTTATACATTTAATCAACTCAAATTCAATGAAGTTGTCAACACGAAAACGTTTTCGAAGGCATTTGAATAGAACAGAATGGTATTTATTAAATTAATTAGTTATATTTAGTATATGTTAATTGTCAAAATTACTCAAAAGAAAAGCAATAAGCTGATTTCACTACTGATATTAGCCGTTTTTTTCGTTGCAACTATTGACTGTTCATCTCAAGTGGGTATCAATACCGTTACCCCATTAAGTATGTTAGATATAAATGGAAATTTGTCAGTTAAAGTTATTACTCTTGTAGGAAGCGCTTCGATTACGAATATAAGTGATGGGGTATATATATCTATCAACCCACAAGCAACTGATCAGGAATTTAAACTACCTAGTGCTATAACGTATCCCGGAAGAATGTATTTTATAAGAAATATTAATAACTCTTACACTGCTAAACTTACCGCAGCGGGAGGAATGTTATTCCCGAAAGAATCTACTACCGGAAGTACTGAAATTTATATGTACGAAGGTCACTTGAGAAGCGTTATTGTGGTTAGCGATGGCTCGAATTGGACATATTATTAAGAATTCATTAAATTCTGAAATAAGTTTACAAATTCACCGACATGATATCCGTCAAGTAAGCCATGATGAACATGTACTGATAAAGCCATCGTTTTTTTACCCTCATTAGTATCCATTTTTCCAAATGAAATTTTAGGACAACTGTCCGGCCAATTATAACTTCTAGCATGTGAGTAAGCGGTAAAATTTATCCAAGGTAAAGCCGAAAAATGAATTAAATTAATTTCAAAATCACGAGTTATTAGACCTGAAGTTTTTTTAACTCTTTCAATTTCAGTTTTTGTGTTTTCACTAAAAACCATCAAATCATGGTCAAATTTCATTAAAGAAAAACCAAAAGTATTGTCTTCCCGCAAAATAGTGGCCGACGCATCAATTTGGTCAAATACATAAATGTCACCGTCAATAATCCGATATCTAAAGGATTCTATCTCGTTGACGGCTACTAAGGTTTTATGTAAATAATAAGTAAAAAAAGTAATCCCTAATTCTTTCGATTTTTCATAAGCTTTGGTACAATCTATTACTGTGGTAATGCCAAAAAAAGGTTCTTCCATTTGCGAAAAAAAATGAAAATGCTCTTTTCTATTCCAAGTATCAAGGGCTAATTTTTGCTTCACATTATTTCAATAAAAGGGGTAATATGTCTGATATTTTTTCGATGGTCATAAAGTTTGGATGTTCTACTTTATGACTAATTTTTTCGTGTTCCCATGTCGTATGAAATGGGATATGTACCGCATAACCTCCGATGCCTAGCACAGGCAATACATCAGATTTTAACGAATTTCCAATCATAAAAAATTCCTTTGGCTCAATTTCCAATCGGGTTAACAATTTTTGATAGTTGAGTTCTTGCTTATCCGCCATTACCTCAATGTGATGAAAATAAGGCCCTAAGCCAGAGTCATGTAATTTTCGTTGCTGGTCTTTTAAATCTCCTTTAGTAGCAACTATGAGTTTGTATTTTCCATGTAATTCTTTTAGTGTTTCTTCCACACCATCTAGCAATTCTATTGGTTTTTGCAATAATTCTTTACCTAATTCAATAATTTTGGAAACTGCATCAATGGAAAGTGTGTTATTTGAAATTTTGACAGCAGCTTCAATCATCGAAAGCGTATATCCTTTTATGCCGTAGCCATATAAATCTAAATTATTAATTTCAGTCTTAAATAATTCCTGAGAGAGAGAATGTTGAGATAAATAGCCCGACATTAGTTTGCAGAACTTTTTTTCGGTTTCTTGAAAATAAGGTTCATTAACAAACAGAGTGTCATCGGCATCAAAAGCGATTACTTTCAGGTTTTTCATAAGATATTTTAATCAATATTAAAAAAAATAAGTGCAATAAAAGCACATGCAAGATGAACTATTGAAATAGCGATGATGCTTAATATAATTTTATCAGATTTCGTTTTAAGTAATGATTTAATTTTAGAATGAACATTAAATATGTTATTACGTAACCAAGCATTCACATCAATCAATCCTTCTAAGTATCCAAAAATAAAAGTAGAGGTTAAAACAAATCCTTTTTGGTTAAAAGAGTTGTGCATTGAAAAGGCAATAAAAATAATTAGCCAAACCTTAAAAACAATACGAAAACAGATTTTAATAAAGTCTAACGTTTCGTCTTTAACCAAAATGTTTACTATAAAATAAAATATGATAACGCTTGAAAAAATACAGTGAATTTCCCAAAGGATTCCAGAGATAACAGGATGATTATAAAATAAAAATTGCCAAACTAATAAAGCAAATAACCAGAAAAGGAAGGCAATTAATGATAGTTTCTTGGACATTTTTAGAGCTTAACTAATTAGGGAGCCATCATCAACTGCTTCTGCATCTGGATTTACAAAAACTAATTTACCATTGACATCATTGGTCATTAAGATCATGCCCTGACTTTCAATACCTCGTAAAGCTCTTGGAGCTAAATTGATTAAGACAGTCACTCTTTTTCCAATAACTTCTTCAGGAGTAAAATGTTCTGCAATACCCGACACAATTGTTCTCACATCAATTCCGGTGTTAACTTTTAGGAGTAACAATTTATTGGCTTTCGGCATTTTTTCGGCCTCGAGGATGGTTCCAACTCTTAAATCAAGTTTAGCAAAATCTTCGAAGGTTATTGTTGTTTTTTGTGGTTCTATAAATTGGTTGTCAATTACATTAGCTTTTTTTGTAGCTTCAAGTTTGTCAATTTGTTTCTGAATTTCATAATCTTCAATTTGAGGAAATAAAATTTCTGCTTCCCCAATTTGATGATTTTCTTGAAGCAGGTCAAATGTTTCAAATATGGATCTCCATTCTAATCCTTTTACTTTTAAGATTGATTTTAACTTAGATGATGTAAATGGTAAGAAGGGTTCGGAAAGCACACTCAGTGCTGTCGCGATTTGCAATGCGACATACATCTGTGTTCGTACTCGATTTGGATCTGTTTTCACCATTTTCCAGGGCTCTTCATCTGCTAAATATTTATTTCCAAGACGAGCTACGTTCATTAATTCGACTTGGGCTTCTCGAAAACGGAAACGTTCGATTGAAGACGCAATCACTGCAGGAAATGCTCTCAATTCACCTAATGTTTGCACGTCTACTGTGGTGAATTCGTTAGGTGAAGGTACAATTCCGCCGTAATATTTATTGGCTAATACAACAACTCGATTAATAAAATTACCGTAAACAGCGGCTAATTCATTATTGTTTCTAGCTTGAAAATCTTTCCAAGTAAAGTCATTATCTTTTGTCTCTGGTGCATTAGCCGTTAAGGCATAACGCAAAGCATCTTGCTTATCGGGAAAATCTAGGAGGTATTCATGCAACCATACAGCCCAGTTTTTAGAAGTTGATAGTTTATTTCCTTCTAAATTCAAAAACTCATTTGCAGGAACATTATCAGGTAAGATAAAACTACCTTCAGCTTTTAACATTGCTGGAAAAATAATACAATGAAAAACGATGTTGTCTTTTCCTATAAAGTGGACTAATTTTGTCGATTTATCTTTCCAATAGGGTTCCCAATTTTTACCTTCTTTTGCAGCCCATTCTTTTGTTGCCGATATGTAACCAATTGGAGCATCGAACCAAACGTATAGTTTTTTTCCCTCAGCACCGGCTACTGGAACATCAATTCCCCAATCTAAGTCACGGGTTACTGCGCGTGGTTTCAAACCATCATCCAACCAAGATTTTACTTGACCTAATACATTTACCTTCCAATCTTTAGCATGGTCAATTAATATCCATTTTGTTAAAAATTCTTGATAACGGTCCAAAGGCAAAAACCAGTGTTTAGTTGATTTTAACACAGGGGTTTCTCCTGTAATTGTTGATTTTGGATTGATTAAATCAGTTGCATTTAAAGTAGAACCACAATTTTCACATTGATCGCCGTAAGCGTCTGGGTTGTTGCATTTCGGACAAGTACCTGTGACAAAACGATCTGCTAAAAATTGTTCCGCTTTGTCATCATACAATTGTTCAGTAACTTCTTCACTGAAATCTCCTTGGTCATATAATTTTCTAAAAAAATTGGAAGCAGTATCATGATGAATTTTAGATGAAGTTCGTGAATAATTATCAAATGAGATGCCAAAATCAATAAATGATTGACGAATTATTCCGTCATATTTGTCAATGACTTGTTGTGGTGAAATCCCTTCCTTTTTCGCTTTCATTGAAATGGCGACCCCGTGTTCATCGCTACCACAAATAAAGGCTACGTCATGTCCTTGAATCCGCAGATAGCGGGCATAAATGTCGGATGGCACATATACTCCTGCTAAATGGCCGATGTGAATTGGACCATTTGTATATGGCAATGCAGCTGTTATAGTATATCGTTTTGGATCTGTTGTCATAATCATAAAAATAGATTACAAAAATAACTTTTTAGGGATGAAAACCCGAATTAATTTTTGATTTGTTTACTTTTGGAATAGCCAATTATAGTAACCATAAAGGATTAATGCGAACATTGTTCATTATAATTTATTTTAGCACCATTTCCTCTTATTCTCAAAAAAAGATGATTACACCGCCTTATCTACAAAAGGGTGACACCGTCGCCATAGTTTCGACAGCTCGAAAAAATATTGAAGACAATTTAAAACCAACCATAGATTTATTAGAAGGTTGGGGTTTAAAAGTGAAGTTAGGTAAAACAATCGGGTTAGATTATTATCAATTGGCTGGTACTGATGAGCAGCGGGCAGCTGATTTTCAAGAACAAATGGATAATGCAAATGTTAAAGCAATATGGTGTGTGAGAGGTGGATATGGAACTGTCCGTATTATTGATGAATTGGATTTCACAAAATTTAAAGAAAGCCCAAAATGGATTATCGGATTTAGCGATGTAACTGTTTTGCACAGCCATTTAAATCGATTAGGATTTGAGTCAATCCATGCAATTATGCCTGTAAGCGTTGCAAGAGCTACAGATGAAGCCAAAGATTCATTCTGTAGAGCTTTGTTTGGAGACCACATAGAATATTCATTGTCTTGTGATGCTTTAAATCATTTCGGAAGCGCAAAAGGAGAATTAGTTGGGGGTAATTTATCTATTTTGTATAGTTTATTAGGTTCAGATTCTGCTGTGGATTGCAACAATAAGATATTGTTTTTGGAAGATCTAGATGAATATTTATATCATGTAGATCGAATGATGATGAATTTAAAACGCAATGGTTGTTTATCAAGTTTGAAAGGTATAATTGTTGGAGGGATGACAAAAATGAACGACAATGAAATACCATGGGGGCGAAACGCATTGGAAATTATTGAAGAATCAGTAAAAGGATTAGATATACCGATAATATATAATTTTCCTGCTGGACATATTCAAGATAATCGTGCTTTGATTTTTGGTCGTCAAATAACAATGCAAGTTACAGCAACAGAAAGTAAAGTAGTTTTTGAATAGATGGCAAGACATAATGATTTAGGGAAATTTGGTGAAAACTTAGCTGCGGAATTTTTAGTATTGCATGGTTACGACGTATTAGAAACCAATTGGACTTTTCAAAAGGCTGAAATTGATATAATTGCACAAAAAGATAATACACTTGCAATTGTTGAAGTTAAAACAAGGTCAAGCATTTCTTTTGGCTTACCACAAGATTTTGTGAAACCAAAAAAGATTCAACTATTAGTGATGGCGGTAAATGAATATGTAGCTTCGAATAATTTAAATGTTGAAGTGCGATTCGATATTATCGCAATACATAAGGAAGGTGATGAATTTAAATTAGAACATATTGAAGATGCTTTTTATCATTTTTAATTTACCCATTTTCAAAAGCAAATGAATTGAGATAAACTGAAATTCAATAACTTTACAGAAATAAAATGAGCTATGAGAAAATATTTATTTTGGAGCATATTATTAAGCTTTGTTTGTCTTACTGCACAAAACAAAGTGGCTCAAAAAATCACAGAACTTCAATACTTCAAGGCCGACTTTAATCCAATTAGTTTATTTAGCGTGCTTAACGAAGTGGATGAAAATGTAGTAAAAATTGTTAATGAAGCTACGTTAGCAACATTCAATAATGAAATAGAAAATCAGCTAATTATTAATAAAAGCGAATACATTGAGTTAGCAATTCCTTTTCAAAATCAGATTGTTTCTTTGTTGCTTTACAAGGTTAACCCAATGGCAGAGGGCTTTCACGTAGATACAGATAAAAGGAAAAACATAAGTTATGAAAGAGGGCTTTATTATCGTGGAATAATTAAAGGAGACCCGAAGTCAATAGCCTCCTTTAATTTTTTTAATGGAGAATGTAACGGAGTTTTTTCAAGTGCAACTTTTGGAAATGTTGTTGTTGGAAAATTAAAGAACACTGGAAGTTTAACACGTTATATCATCTACTCTGATGCAAAAATGAATATAAGAAATTCATTCGATTGCCATGTAAAGGAAAGTGAACTATTGCCAAAAGTCGATTTTTCTAATTCGAAAAGTGTTTTAAGTACCCGTTGTGCAAGTATTTATTTTGAGATAGATTATGATCTTTTTACTACAAATAATAGTAGCGAAATAGAAACAACCAATTGGTTAACGGCTGTTTTCAATAACATACAAACTTTATATGATAACGACGGTATTTCAGTAGCTATTAAATCTGTTTTTATCTGGACTTCTCAAGACCCATACAATGGAATCGGCACAACTTCATACGAATATTTAAATGCTTTTGGGACCAATACACCCATTTTTGATGGTGATTTAGGTCAGCTAGTAGGAATAGATCCCGGCGGACTGGGTGGAGTCGCAATTGCTATCAATGGATTATGTTCCCAAAATAACTATAGCTATTCCGACGTTAATATTGAGTATGAAAACATTCCCACATTCTCTTGGACTGTGCAAGTAATGACACATGAATTAGGACACTTATTAGGTTCACCACATACTCATGGCTGTTATTGGAATGGAAATAATACAGCAATCGATGGTTGTGGACCAACAGCCGATTCACAATATACGGAAGGAAATTGCGATATAGGTCCGGTGCCTTCAGAAGGAGAAGGAGGGACCATAATGAGTTATTGTCATTTGGTTTCGGGAATTGGCATAAATTTAGCTAATGGGTTTGGCCCACAGCCTGCAGCCTTAATACTAGACACTGTAAACAATTCGAGTTGTTTAAGTACGGATTGTATCAATACTTGTATTAATATGATAACTAATATTTTAGTCTCCAATATTACTGAAAACACAGCCACAATTACATGGGCTGAATCAGGAGGGGCATCATCGTGGCAAGTATCGGTCACACCTTTCTCGTCAACTGCAGTGGTATGGAATACTGTGAATACAGCTTGTTATGAAGTGTCGGGTTTAAATCCTAATACATATTATGTTGTTCGTGTTAGACCCGTTTGCGCAGGAGAAGCGATTTCAGCTAGTAAAGAGCAAATATTTGCTACTGCCAATACAGATAGATGTAATTTTACTTTGACGGATACGGGAGGAACTGCTACAAATTATACCGATATGGAATCTTGGACACGCACATTGTTACCAACAGGTAATGGTTTAAAAGTCAAGGTTACTTTCACCAGTTTTAATCTGGAGACTAATTGGGATTTTTTATACATATATAACGGACCAGATGATTCTTACCCTGAAATGACAAATGGTGGATTAACGGGGACAACATTGCCTCCATCTTATACTTCAACTTCTGATAGTGGGGCACTAACTTTTAAGTTTTATTCAGATCAAGCGGTTAACAGATCAGGTTGGAATGCTAACATAAGTTGTATGGGTACTTTGGGTGAGGTCGGCAATGATTTTATAGACTACAGTTACTTCCCAAATCCAACTAGAGGAAAAGTTACTATTTCTTCTAAAGATGCTATTTCAGAAATAAAAGTATATAACGTTCAAGGTCAATTGTTATACATTCGTAAATTAAACGAATTGGATGCAAATGTCGATATAGCAGCATTTGCATCAGGCACCTATTTCTTTAACTTGAAATTTAAAAATAAAGAAGCTAACTTTAAAATTTTAAAATTGTAATGCAAGCAATTGTTGAATAAAAAGCCTCTCAAGTGAGAGGCTTTTTTATTTAGTTTTTCATCATCTCCATATAATCAAGAGCTCTGTTTATGGATTTTACATTATCAAACGTGATTAGCAATCGTAAACCATTTTTGGTTTCTTTCTCTTTCATTTTACAAATAGCGCCATGACGTTGCACAAATTGTAACATATGTCTAAACTGTTTTGAATTGTAATAAGCTGATTGTTGGTCTGAAACAAAATAACCTATGAGTTTCCCTTGTTTCATTACGATTCTCTCAATCCCCATTTGGGTTGCTATCCATTTTATACGTAAACTATTAAGTAATGCTTTAGCTTCTTTAGGTAAAGATCCAAAGCGGTCTACTAGTTTATTTTCATAGGCAATTAAGCCAACCTCATCTTTTATCGTTCCTAATTCATTGTACAAATTTAAACGCTCAGAAATATTGCTAATATATTCATCAGGGAACAGTAATTCGAAGTCGGTGTCGATTTGTAAATCTTTTACATATTCTTTGTCTTCATTTTCCTCACCGTCTTGATAAAGGTCTTTGAATTCGTTTTCTTTCAACTCTTCAATAGCTTCGTTCATGATTTTTTGGTAGGTTTCAAAACCAATTTCATTAATGAAGCCACTTTGTTCTCCACCCAATAAATCGCCAGCTCCACGGATTTCTAAATCCTTCATTGCAATATTAAATCCGCTACCTAATTCGCTGAATTGCTCCAAAGCTTGTATTCGTTTCCTGGCATCCTCAGTCATCGCAGAATATGGGGGGCAAATAAAATAACAAAACGCTTTTTTGTTACTTCTTCCCACACGTCCACGCATCTGATGCAAATCTGATAGACCAAAATTATTGGCATTATTAATAAAGATTGTATTTGCGTTTGGGACATCCAAACCACTTTCAATAATAGTGGTTGAAACTAAAACATCAAAATCTCCATTCATAAACCCTAGCATCAAATCCTCTAATTTAGTACCATCCATTTGACCATGACCTATTCCAACACGTGCATCAGGAACCAAACGCTGAATCATTCCTGCAATTTCTTTTATGTTTTCTATTCTATTGTTAATAAAGAAAACTTGACCATTTCTTTGAATTTCATACGATATGGCATCACGAATCAACGCTTCATTAAAGCCAACCACTTGTGATTCGATTGGATATCGATTTGGAGGAGGTGTAGTAATTACAGAAAGATCCCGAGCAGCCATCAAAGAAAATTGTAAAGTTCGTGGAATTGGCGTTGCTGTTAAAGTCAGGGTGTCAACATTGGCAGTAATTGTTTTGAGTTTGTCTTTTACATTGACACCAAATTTTTGTTCTTCATCAACTATCAATAATCCTAAATCTTTGAAGACTACATTTTTATTTACTAGTTGGTGAGTTCCAATAATAATATCTAATTTTCCCGCGGCTAATTCTTCTAAAGTATTTGCTTTTTGTTTAGCAGTTCTAAATCGGTTTAAATAGCCAACTCTAACAGGCATTTCTTTTAAACGTTCACTAAAAGTACGGTAATGTTGGTAAGCTAAAATGGTCGTCGGAACTAATACCGCAACTTGTTTACTATTATCGACGGCTTTGAAAGCTGCCCGAATAGCTACTTCTGTTTTTCCAAACCCCACATCACCACAAACTAAACGGTCCATTGGGCGGTCTTTTTCCATATCGGCCTTGACATCTTGTGTGGCTGTGATTTGATCAGGAGTATCTTCGTAAATAAAGGAGCTTTCTAGCTCTTTTTGCAGGTAACTATCCGGAGCAAATTGGAATCCTTTTTCCAATCTACGTTTTGCATAAAGCTGAATTAAGTTAAAGGCAATATGCTTTACCCTAGCTTTGGTTTTTTGTTTTAAAACTTTCCAAGCATTGGAGCCGAGTTTGTATATTTTTGGTGGAGTTCCATCTTTGCCGTTATATTTTGATATTTTATGTAGCGAATGAATACTTACGTAAACGATGTCGTTGTCAGCATAAACTAGTTTGATTGCTTCTTGTGTTTTGCCTTCTACCTGAATTTTTTGTAAACCGCCAAATTTTCCAATCCCATGATCTATATGGGTTACAAAGTCACCTATGGATAATGAATTTAATTCTTTTAGGGTTATGGTCTGCTTTTTAGAGTAACCATTTTTAATATTGAATTTGTGGTATCGCTCAAAAATTTGATGATCAGTATAGCATGCTATTTGATGTTCTTCATCGATAAAACCTTGGTATATAGAACCAACTATAGTATGGTATTGCTTGCGAACATTTTCATGATTTTCTTCATCAAGGCTTTCGAAAATATCATGAAAACGATTGGCTTGGTCTTCATTAGAGCAGAATAAATAGTTTGTATAACCATTAAAATGATTTTCACTCAAATTACTTAACAACAATTCAAACTGTTTATTAAACGATGGCTGCGCTTGTATGTGGAACTCAATAGTCCTGGTTGTTTTAAATAATGGTATGCTGGATAATTCGATAATGGAAAATCCTAATGCTTGGCGCAAAAAATTTTCTTTGTTAAGAAATAAATGTTCTGGGGTTGCATGCTTAACTTCTTTGGATAATTTGTCAAAAGTTTCAATTGCTTTTCCAAAAAGTTTATCCAATGCAGTAGTTAGAAACTCCGCGTTTTCAATACATAGAATGGTTTTCTCACTGATGTAATCGAGAAAACTTTCTCGGCTATCTTTAATAAATTTGTTCTCTAGATTAGGGATTATCGTGATTTTACTTTGTTTCTCTATTGAAAGCTGAGTTACAACATCAAATGTGCGTATACTATCCACTTCATTACCGAAAAATTCGATCCGATAAGGATTCTCATTTGAAAAAGAAAATACATCGAGGATTCCTCCACGTAGAGAAAACTCACCAGGTTCAGTTACAAAATCTACCCTTTTGAATTCATATTCGAAAAGCACTTCATTGATGAAATCAATCGAAACATGATCGCCTACTGCCATTTTTAAGGTATTCTTGTCAAGTTCTTTCCGGGTAACAACTTTTTCAAAAATTGCCTCAGGATAAGAAACAATAACAGCTGGTTTTTTTCGCGAATTTATTCGGTTTAAAACCTCAGCCCGCAATAGGACGTTGGCATTATCAGTTTCCTCAATTTGATAAGGTCGGCGGTAGGAGCTTGGGTAAAAAAGCACATCATTGACTCCTATCATTTGCTCTAAGTCATTTAGAACGTAAGCAGCTTCTTCTTTTTCATTTAGTAGCAAAAGAAATGGTTTTTCACTTTTTTTAAAAAGTGCTTGAATCACAAAAGATAATGAAGACCCTAAAAGTCCTTTAATGTGTGTTTTACCTAAAGGTGTTTCAAGAGCATCTGCTATTTTATTAACTTTAGCAGAATTAAGATAACTGTTGTATAGAGAAGATTGACTCAATTTTAGTTTTTAGTTTTTATTTAGTCAAAGAAGGTATTGCTCTAGTGGTATCTATCATTCGGAGCATGTCGCTTTCTCCATCTTCCATTATTATTTGTTTTTTAACAGTGATTTCATCTAATTTAAGCTGAAATGAAACTAATTCAATATTAGTTTCTTGAACTAACTGTACTATGTTTTTATCAGGAATCTGATTTAAGTGAATGTATAAATTAATTGAATTTATTTTAGTACGAATGGCTTCAATTCGACTTCGTATCTCAGCAGTATTATAGGTGGAGGGAATATTGTTGTTTAAATCAAGTGCTCTCTTAGTTAGGGTCTTAGCTTTTTGCTGAAAAGCGCCAATAGTGCTTTTTGGTTTTTGCCTTAGTTCATATAAAAATACTCGCCATTCATTCCAGTTACTAGTAAGAGAACGAGAGGTAGCATTTACCGGTTCTGCTTTAAAATTCCAACCGTGATTTATGCTATTGAATACGGTCTCTCTTTTTTGAGCTTCTTTTTGTTGTTCGATAAGTCTTTTTTTTGGATCCTCTTGACAAGCAGCAAAAAGCAATACTAGTAAAAACAATTTAGCAATCGTGATTTTCATTCTTAAATGATTAAGGAACAAAGGTACAAAGTTAAAAGGAAAGTTATGCGACTTGTCGAAGTTCAAAAATCGTTTTTACTTAAAAAAGTTCAAAGAATAAAGTTACGGTCAAATATTGAAAACAGTATCTTTGTGCGACAAACAAAGAAAACTTAATGAGTACAAAAATTCTGATTATTGGAGCTTGTGGCCAAATAGGAACTGAGCTTACTAAAAAACTAAGAGAATTATATGGTGTTGATAATGTCATTGCTTCAGATATTCGTAAATTGAATATAGATATTGTGAATTCAGGTCCTTTTGAAGTAGTCAATGCGCTCGATTTTAATCAAATCGAGCATATAGTAGAAGAGCATAAAATAGAAGAGGTTTATTTAATGGCTGCGCTTCTGTCAGCAACTGCGGAAAAGAATCCCGCTTTTGCATGGGACTTAAATATGAACTCATTATTCCATGTTTTAAATTTAGCTAAAGCAAAAAAAATAAAAAAAATATTTTGGCCATCGAGCATTGCCGTTTTTGGGCCAACAACCCCGAGAGATAATACCCCGCAATATACGATTATGGAACCTACAACAGTATACGGTATAAGTAAACAAACTGGTGAGAGATGGTGTGAATATTACCATCATGTTTATGGAGTAGATGTAAGAAGTATTCGATATCCGGGATTAATTAGTTGGTCAACTGAACCTGGTGGTGGCACAACGGACTATGCTGTAGACATCTATCATAAGGCATTGAAAGATGGAAAATATGAGTGTTTTCTTTCGGAAGAAACTGCATTGCCCATGATGTATATGGATGATGCGATTCGAGCTACCGTCGAGATCATGCAAGCACCAATTGATAGAATAAAAATACGTTCCTCTTATAATCTTTCTGGAATAAGTTTTACCCCAAAAGAAATCGCAGCTGAAATTAAAAAGCATATACCGGAATTTACCATAACTTATGACCCTGATTTCCGTCAAAAAATAGCGGATAGCTGGCCTGCATCAATTAATGATGAATGTGCTCGAGTTGATTGGGAGTGGAAACATCAATTTGATTTGTCTTCGATGACGATAGAAATGTTGAATAATTTAAGTAAATAGAACAAATGTAATCTCGCATAGCATTCACTTTACTTAAAAAATGAGATTCAATCATTTTTTATTGCAGTAAAATGTTCTGTAGTGAGCAAAGTTACAAACACCATGTAAAACAACTAAGCAGAATAAAATCACAAAAAGGTTGTAGATAAATAGGTGTTGATTTATTTATTACCACCCTAGTCACAACGATTAGTGATCCATTCTTAATTGTATGAACAAAAAACAAAGATGGATTCCAGAATAAGAATGATTTATTATTTGGAGTTTTGAAAGTCGTTAATAATCGCATCTTCAATAATGGTTTTTATTTTGACAACTTCATTTGTATTGTTATTTGGTATTGTAATGGCGAGGACATAGTGTTTGATCTTCCAATATCCATTTATTAGTTCTAACACTCCTGATCCCCTGCATATTTTCATTTGGGTATTTAAGAGTTCATCAAACCAAGCCATTTTAAGGTCGCTACTAAAATAAATATGTCTTTGCATCGGTTTAAAGTTCCATGCTTTTCCTTTGTCAAAATAAGGTTTGGCAAAATTTTGAAATGCGGTTTTGTTCCAAAATTCTGTGGCGTCCGTTCCAATGAAAATGGCGTCTTCTGATAGCGCTTCAAAATAACTTTTAAAATCTGCATTAGCCGCGGCTTTATGCCAATTGTCTATTGTCGTGTTTACTACTTCTCTTGTACTATCTTGCGCAGCGGCGATATAGAAAGATAATGTAAGTAGTGCTGCAATTGTAATTTTTTTCATCATGGTATCTAAAGTAGCAAGGTAGCTGAATATCCAACAATTTGCAAGTAATGAGTTAAAATTTCTCTCCGTGCTGCGACAAATCTAGACCAATTGTTTCTGATTCATCTGATACTCTTATTGGGATTAACTTGTTGGTCACAAGAAACAATAAATAAGAGCCACCAAAAGTAAATACAGAAACTAAAAGAAGCGCAATCATATGATGTCCAAAAATTTTCCATCCGCCATGAAGTAAACTTGCATTTGTTCCTTGCGCAAAAATTGCCGTTAGAATCATTCCCATTATTCCTCCTACGCCATGACATGCAAATACGTCTAATGTATCATCAATTTGCTTTAATTTGCTCCAATAGACCATTTTATTGGAGACAATAGCGCCAATAAATCCAAAAAACAGACTTTGAGGAATCGTTATGTATCCAGCTGAAGGGGTTATTACTACTAATCCAACTACCGCTCCGATGCAGGCTCCTAAAGCAGATACTTTTCTGCCATTTAATCGGTCAAAAAACACCCACGTTAGCATTGCGGAGGCAGAGCAGATTGTAGTGGTAGCAAAGGCCATAGCTGCTGTTCCATTTGCTGATAAAGCTGAACCAGCATTAAATCCAAACCATCCAAACCAAAGCATTCCAGTCCCTAGTAGAACAAACGGAATGTTAGTAGGAATATGTTCGCTATTTTTTCTCTTGCCTAATACCAGCACACCTGCCAAGGCCGCAAAACCTGCACTCATATGTACTACAGTTCCGCCGGCAAAATCTTTAACTCCAAAATAACTAGCCAGCAGTCCATTAGGGTGCCAAATCATATGACATAAAGGTGCGTATATGAAGATTGTAAACAAACAAATAAATAATAAAAATGAAATAAAACGTATTCGTTCCGCTAGTGCTCCTGTTATAATGGCTGGGGTGATGACTGCAAATTTCATTTGAAACAATGCAAAAAGAATAAATGGTATACTTGAAGCCATTATTTTGTGAGGTTGCATTTCCACGAAATTAAAAAAAGCAAAGTCAAATGGATTTCCGATAATTCCGTAATGTATTCCCTGAATTTTTGGTCCAATTGGACTTCCAAAGGACAATGAAAATCCAATAACAACCCATAATAAACTAACTACACCTAAGCATATAAAGCTTTTAAGCATTGTTGAAATAACATTTTTTTTCCCCACCATACCACCATAAAAGAAGGATAGACCGGGAGTCATCAACAATACCAAACAAGAAGCAGTTAACAGCCAGGCCACATCAGCATAATTGATTGTTTCAATTGAATTAAAAGATTGTGATGATGTAGCTGATTGATGTTGCCAAAATAATCCTGAGAAAGCAACTGTGGAAATAATAATAAATGAGATTAGCCAACGTTTTTCCAATTTCATAATGTAGCTTTTTTGAATTTATAACCCCTAAATTAAAAGGGGTAAAGATAGTAAAAATGAAAATTATTTACTTATTAGGTATTGTTTTTTAGGCTATCGCTTTAGATATTTATTAAATATGTATAAATTTCGGGTAAAATGAATGGAGGAAGTAAATTAAAGCCTTGACTTTTTCTGAAACTGTAAAATAATAGTATATATTACTTTAAAATCAGTTGGCGAATCAATAGAATTTTTGAAAAGAGACTCTTAACCAAAATTAGTGATGTAATCGTTTTGGATAGTATTTACACCAAGTTGAAATTTAGTAAAGTAGGTTACTATAAAATGGAGACCTAGTTATGTAGTTAAATACCCATTGTGGTCCATCAGCATTTTGACGTTTTAATTTTTTTTGACAAAACTTAGCTAAATATATTTTGTCCATTGACAATACTCCAAAAGAGACAGCGGTATGCAATTTTTGATTAGAAATATGTTTTTAAACGATAAAATAACCATTCATCGTTTAATAAAGTTTATTAATCTACACTAAGAGGTTTTTTAACGTAATTCAAGTTAAAAATTTATCATCTTACAGATATTTGTAACGTATTAAACCCCAAGTCTAATAAATCTTTTGTACGTAAATGAAAACAAATCTACGAAGAACCGCCCCAGTTGTAAAAGGTAATCTACTACTTTTTATCTCAAAAAGAAGTGATAACTTCATTTTTCCTGTTTCTTTTTATAAGGAGATTAAAGGTCTGCAGCTAATGAATAATTAAAATGCTGTTTAAGTGTTTTATTATTTAATGTATTCGAGAATTTAGCAGTAAATATCAATTTATTGTAGTATTTGGATGCATATTTTTCCAGCATATTTGTCACAATTAAATGAAAACCCAAATCAAATTTATCATGAAAAAAATTAACCTACTTAGTTTGCTCGTTATCCTCTTTAATGGGTTTACGACCAATGCGCAATGTAGTTTTACAGGTACTCCACTTACACAGGTGGGTTCTGACTATACATTTTGCTTAGACAATACGAACACTTACACGACAGGAACTGTAAACGCAGGGCAGTATGTCGTGGTGAATGTAGTGAAAGGATTTAGTTATACATTTTCGGTCGGTAACGTCTTTAGCTCCTCAGAAAAACTGACTATTTTAGACAATTCAACTAATGGGAATGTATCACCAGCTACGACAGCATCAGGCAATAGCGGAACTTCCATTAATGGTTGGGTATCGTCGTTGTCAGGAAAAATAAAAGTACTACTGTCCAGAGGATCGTGTAATAATGACAACACTACGGGAGGAGCTTTAACGCTTTCGTGCACGGCAGTTGGAAATACCCAAGACTCTCAGACGGCTTATGGTACAGATCAGTGGATTGGTCATGTTTACAATTGGACGGGTTCTGCACCGCCAGGCGGAACCTCTCCGAGTTCGCCTTCAACAAGCAACCCTTTTACTAATGCCAACTATGTCGGTTACTACACAGTGCCGAGCGAATCGTTATCAGAGACTTTTGGTGGGGATTACAATTGCTTTCCGGTCTACTCAAACGGGGTTGTAAGAACTAGTATTTATACTGAATTATTTGCTGTTCGCTATAGAATGCGTTCCACTAAAACGGGCTGCTACTTATTTTCCGCAACAGGAGATGATGGAATGCGTGTTTATGTAGATGGCGTAAAAGTTTATGATGAATGGAAAGAACAATCGCCTACTTCTTATAGCAATGTTTTGTTATATTTAAATGGAAATAGTGATATTGTATTCGATTACTACGAGAATGGAGGTAATAATGTCAATAGTTTTTCGTTAACTCCTTTTGATCTTGCTTCTAATACCGTTGTTCAATCGACAGTCAATGTTTGTTCAGGTGTATCGGCCGGACTTTTAGACGGATCATCTTTTGCTTACAGTGGGAGTACTTCTAATCCGTCTATAGCTTTTCAGTGGAAATCTTCGACAGATAACGTAACCTTTTCTAACATCAGTGGAGCAACTTCAGAAGACTACACTCCGCCTGCCCAAACAACTACTTCTAATAATGTCGTCACGTATTATAGAAGATTTGTAACACCAGCAGCTTCTAATGCCAGTGCTTGTGCAACCTCAAGTAATCTTGTCACAGTAACGACGAGCGCTAGTGCTCCAAGTACTCCAGGGACCATATCAGGAACTACCTCACAATGCGTAGCTTCTGCAGGTCAGATTTATTCGATTTCCGCGGTTTCTAGAGCGGTTTCCTATAACTGGACTGTACCTGCTGGATGGACAATCACCGCAGGGGCTGGAACCACTTCAATAACAGTAACCGCTGGAAGCGCGGGCCAAAACGGAAATATTTCGGTTTCTGCAACCAATGGATGTGGGACCAGATCTTTAATGACTTTGCCCGTAACAGTCAATGCTGCCAACACCGCAGGAGCCGCAT
>Ga0114967_10000117_pt1 | contig 64260 bp, 46 predicted proteins | sample M_130628_MF_Meta_FD_92639 | JGI IMG/M metagenome (GOLD analysis project Ga0114967, IMG submission 92639) | Freshwater microbial communities from Lake Montjoie, Canada to study carbon cycling - M_130628_MF_MetaG | ecosystem: Environmental > Aquatic > Freshwater > Lake | place: Lake Montjoie... | reverse complement strand
ATTTAATACACTTATAATTTCTTCTCGACTTGAATACTTTTGAGTAACGTAATTAAAAAATGTATTTGAATAATTATCCCGTTTTAATATTTCAATATCTGAATAATTATCTGGAAAAAACTTTCTAAAGTAAACCAGTGAACATTCATTATTATTAAAATAATAATCTAACATTTTCTTTCCATGAATTGCTTCTATTTTAAGATTAGTTTTTTCAAACAAATCCTCATAAACTTTATTATTTTTAATCAAGTTAAACATTATAATTTCAAAATCAATGTCTATAATATAGAAAAACCATTCATAATTTTCAAAGATGAAAGCTTGATTATTTTCTGTATGAATAATATTATTAGTAATCCCAGTAATTTCAACTTGGAAAAATTTACTTCCATCTAGATTCTTAATAAAATACTTGAAACCAATTTTTAACTCTGATAATTTAGCTTTATTTTTAGCTTGTCTTAAAAAGTGTTCATTGAAACAATATTCATTACTAGAGAATATAGAAAACTTTATTGTCTTTATTATATTAGCTATATTCATAACTTTCTTCTCTAATTTATTGGTTTTTAAATAATCGTGAATTGTCTTGATTGTAAAATCGGGTTTTCTATAAATTAAGAATAAAGAAAAATTTAAATATAATTGAATCACCTCCCATATTTTTTTATTTAAATTAACAGTTGGTTCTATATGGTCATCGTATTCCATCCAATACTTCCAAATTCTATATTCATATATTACCAAGTCGGATTTCTTTAAAAAGTCTATTTGATACTCTTTGAAAATATAATTTTCTAGTATAATAAAAAAATCAATTTCCAAATCATTCTCTGATAGAAATATTTTTTGTAAAAAGTTATTACAAATTAGTTTCTTGTCTACAATTTTAATTTCATAAGGAAAGAATAAATCAATATAGCTTATTCCCTCAAAATTATTACAAAGTGGGACTTTAATTTTTTCTATTTTATTTTCATAGTTTCGATTAAATACTTTAAGTGTAAAAGTATTATTTGTCTTTTCTAACAAAAAATTATTAAATAAAATTTTATCTTCAACACATATTGGTAATTTAATTATCATTTATTAAGATTTTAAAGTAATTTTCTTTTAAATTAACTTTGGCTTTTAGAAACCATCTTATAAATTATTTTCTTATATTCACTAAAGTTATCTCTCCACATTATAGATGCATTCACATTTGCAGGTGATTCTAGGTTTGGAGAAGCTAACATAGAAATAATACTAATCAAAAAAGTTTCAACAGTTTGTGTAGGACTCCACCTCTCAGAGATTTTCTCATAACCAAATACATCTTCACCCTCGTGTGCAATTGAAATACAAACTTTACCATCTTCATAGATATTAGGATGGAATAGGTTATCAATAAACTTAAATTGAGGCGCCTTGTTTGGATACTCAGGAGGAAATGTAATTTCGCAATTGAAAATACCACCTTCAAAAATAGTATCAGGAGGTCCAAATAACTTTACATCCCAAATAAATAGATTTCTATTCTGTGGTGTTACACTAAATAGACTATTTACATTTTTCCTAGAAACATCTTCTAGCTCGTTCTTTAGTCTTATCATTGAATCTTTTGGAGTCATTAATAATATAATATATATTATTAGTGAGTAAATATGGCAATTTTTTTACATTTGTTAGATGTTTTCGAAGAAAACTCTAATTAAGTGTATAAGGGGACTCCCGTCTAGATTCGTTAGGATTTCAATTTATTGAAATCATAATTGAGTCTGTAGACTCGGTAATTGCTAACATCTATATGAACTGAACTGAACTAAAAAAATCTACATACGCCTAATTCCGTTTCTTCTTAACCACTCTTGCGTATTCTGATGCCTCAACTCTTCTTTCTCTTCATCAGTAAAAGTATCGTGTACAAAACATTTTAAACAGTCTCTGTCAGTGCAATTATTGCACAATGGTAGCATTCCTATCTTAATCTTTTCGTAACATACATCACATATCTTATTACTTTCCGACAACTTATTACAAAAGCAGCATTCATTATTAGACATTAATATATTAATTGTATATTATTAATTAAAATTTTCAATTTTTTATTCTTTGATTTACAAAGCTTCTTAGTTCACCTTTTTGATTATAATCTTCTAATAATTGTATATAATTATTTAGTTCTAAAAGTCCTTCTCTTGTTGTAGTTGTTTCAATAGCCGTTTTTAGATAATAATATAAATCTTGTTGTCCTTGTGGAGTATCTTGTCCTCTTATTTTAGGTATAAATTTATAATCACTCTTTTTTAACATATAGTTAAAAATAACATATTGTGTTTCAGCATTTCCTTCAACAACATATTCTAATATAGATTGATTATTGTGTAGTTTCTTATAATCAGCTCCTTTTTCTAATAATTCAATAATTCTATTTTTTAAATTATTGGTCACCGCAATTCCTAACATTGTAGAAAAATTATTAATAAGCATATTTAAATCAATACCAGGAGTGTCAATTATTTTTTTCATATAAAAATCTAATATTCCATTTAAAAACGTATATTTATATTCAAGATACTCAATAATATATCTTTTAGAAAATTCTTGTAAAAATCGGTAATCTTTATGTTTCATCATATTTACAATTACGGGGTTTATGATTTTAGATAAAATATCAAGTGTATCTATTTCAATAATATCTGTAAAAAATCTGTGAAGTTTTACAATTTTACTTGCATCAGCTCCTTTATTGAAAAGTTCTTCTACTAACTTATCGTTTTCAAACTTTACTGCTAATTCTAATAAAGTATAATCTGATTGTACACTATTAACATTTAACTGAGGAGATTCAATTATTAATTTAAGATATTTATTAAATAGCTTTTTACTATTTATATTTACTAAAAATCTATAATCTCCTTTTGAGATCATATGACGGAAAACATCTTCTTTCATTTGATAATCTTCATTACTATAGTTTAAAAAATTAATAATTCCAATACCATTATTTACAAGTTTATAATCAGCTCCTTTTTCAAGAAGAATTTTTGTTACACTTTCGCAACGATTATATATACTTGGTTCTAATAATTTTGGCTCGTTTATTAATATGTTTAATACATTACAAGAAATATTTTTATTTAATCCATTTATTGATAAAAGTTGGAGCAGTGAATGATTATCTTTTCTTTTGACTAATTCATCAACAAATATTTGATGTGCTTGCTTTGAATTTTCTTTATATTCAGATTTATAGCTGTCAAAATATAATTGAGAAGGTTTATCTGTTTTATAAACAGCTCCTTTTTCAATTAAAAGTTTAACTAATTCTACATTACCCATAAATACAGCGTATTCTAATAATAAATAATCTCCTATTTTTTCATTTACATCAAGTGTACCTCTTTTAATTTTATCGTGAGCAATATCAAGAAAATAATTAATTTCTTTTTCATATACTTCTGGATTTTTAATAAAAGATTCAAATTTTATTTTTTCTATTTTATTAGTTTTCATAATTTTATATATTATATCGTTTATTTGAGGATTATTACTTTTAATCTGGTAATAAGTTATTGTAAATAATTTCTTTAAAAAATTTTCAAATTTATTATTGATTACAATATTTAAGTTAAATATTTTATTTAATAAATCATTCCTATTTTCAAATTGTTTTACTAAATAATCTGAAAGTCTATCATCTATATAATTAAATACCATTTCATTTGAGCTAGTGATATAAAATAAATTAGCATTGTTATTTAATAAAATAAAAAATATATTATAGAACTTTTGATTTTTTGTTTCGCTATATTTTTGGGCGGAAATCATAAGAACTGATTTACCTCCAGGAGCTTCTACAGTATTTGGATCTGATTTTCCAAATGTACTTTCTAATTTACTTTTTACATGTTTTTCATCTCCACTTTTAACAGCATTTAATAATCCTTGTCCGCCACCTGCTTGATTATTTCTTTTTAAATTTAAATATTTTTCTTTATATTTTAAATATTTAATTTGAAATGACATATATATAAATTTATATATATATTAATTTTTTCCATTTGTTTTAATAAAATAATTAGCCAGAATCCTCAGTATCCTCACTCTTTTCATCATCCAAATGCTCGTCAGAAAGATCACTATCAACTTCAACACCCACCGTGTCATCAATCTGAATAGAACTGATATTAAATCCGACGTCAGGTAAATCAGAAGAAGTTGCAGTAACATCATCACGAATAGACTCGGGACCACCACCGCCTGAAGAAGCACTGAACTCAGTAGTCTTACTCTTCTCCTTGAGAATCCAGCGCACCCGCCCCCAAAGGTGGTCGAATGAACAGGTCAGATTAGAGCACCGCACATTCTTCCAAGGCATCTCATACCTACAGACCTTCTCCTTGGTGTCTTGGCGAATGAAATCCTCGGGGTGCTTCAAGTGGTTAAAGCCACAATGCCCGTTCTTAAAACCAGGACAAGTAGTTCCACGCTTGCAAGGCTTCTCCAGCCACCACTTGTTGTGCTCTGCCTTGAGATGCTCATCCAAACCCTCCTTGGTAGGAAAGTGGGTAGCGCGAGGTCTTCCACCTTCGGGCCTTACATGAGTAGAATCAGCCCGCTCACACTCCTTACAATGAAAATGCAACGTATTTGTATAAGAGTTGCATTCCATACAGAAGAGCGCAGTCTTTCCCTCAATTAGCTTCAACCCAGCGGAAATCTTGGGATGAGACTTGAGAAGGTGTCCGGTGATGGTCTTGGACTGACGAGCAACCTTATGGTTACAGCCAGGAACAGGACACTTAAAGAATGGCATCTTCAGAACCTCAAAATGAGACTCTAAAGTGGCCAGTATAAAGGGCTTACCACCCTCCCCACAAGTCTTACACTTGCAGGTGAAGGTGTCCCCCCGAATATTAATAAAAGTAGGCATATTATAATTAATCATAGACGACATACCTATATTTATTTAGGATAGATGGTTAAATATTCAATTTTTTTAGATTTGTTAGAATTTATGAAATAAATTCTAATTAAGTCTATAAGGTCTAAGAACCGCGTGCTTTTCTATATAATATATATAAATACCCCAATACTATAGATATATAGAAATAAGCACAAAAGTAACTATTATTACATAATTGATAATAAACCACTATTAATAATAGAAAATTCAATATGACTATAATTTTCTCGTGTTGAAATGATAACTCTTTATAGTCTATATTTTGATAATAACTTATTAATAGGTCTTTCTCTTTCCATTCTTCTAATAACCAGGTCTTGAAATCTTTATCAGGGTCATATTCTAATTCACGATTTATAATAAATGTTTTATTCTTTTTATAAATGATTGACATATCATATACTTTACCTAATTTATTAGTATTTAATAATCTATTATAGATACATTGTAAACCCTTACTTTTAGGAACTAATAAGTTATCATAAACTGGTAGATTATTGTCCTTGGAGAATTTTTGACCATCTAAAAACTTTTCTTTAGAATACCTAGTTCCTTCTGGAAATATAATAATTACTTCATCTTCTAATTTGTCAATCTGTTGCTCTAGAAGTAACTTGTCTTCTTCCCACTTTCTACTTAATTTAATATGTTTATCTGTTAAAAAGTGTAAACCAAAACCAGGAATGTATATAACCTCTTTTTTCCCAACAAACACAAACTTTCTAATGTTTTGACACTTTAATATATATAAAATTAAAAATGTATCGTAAGCATTTATGTGATTTGCAATTAAAATATCAACCTTTCCTTTAGTTTGTATAATTTCATCATTACATAAAACATTTTTATAAATATATGAACATAATATTTGAAAGGATTCTTTTAATATTTTATTTATTTTATCTTCTTCCTTAAAAATTATTGCTGGAATTAAATAAATATTTGATATCAATACAAACCATACAATTATTATTATTTCAATCATTATATTTTTAAAGAAAATCATTTTTTGTTAAGCGAGTAATCTAATTTTCTCCCATCTGATGTTTCTAACCATCCATTAATTACAATTTCATTAGTATCAATTTTATCATGACACAGAGTACATAAGGTTACAATATTTGAATAATTATCTTTTTTAATATGAAGCAATGAATTATGTTTTTTCTTCTTATCAAAATCTTTCTGTGGAATTATATGATGTGATTCTAGTTTTTTCTTTTCTTTACAAATATAACACTCTCTTAGAAAATCATTATTATAATTACTCATCTTAGGTGCTTCATACTCATCATATTCTTTTAATATCTCTCCAACTCTTTCATTAAAAACTTTATCTTTCATTAAAAATTTAGCAACAGTTAAACCATAAAATGTTTCTCCTTGTCCTTCACTTAGATGTCTATCATAAATTAATTGTTCATTTTTCTCGTCATAAGTAATTTTCAAATGCATTGGTTTAACTGTTTCTAACTTTTTAACTGAATCTAAATTAGCTACTTTATGTAAATGAGTTGCAGTAATAAAAGAACTTTTTGATTTTGCTAATATTTCTAACATATAAGCAACAATAATATTTGCAGATTTTTCTTCAGTTCCTTTACAAATTTCATCTCCAATAATTAAAGTATTATTATCATTTCTTTTTAATATTGCTGTTAATTCCATCATCTCAACCATAAAAGAACTGAGACCCTTGAACATATTATCATTACCGATGATTCTAGTAAATAAAGATTTATAAGGCTGAAAAGTGAATTTTTCAGATGACACATAATAACCAATTTGTGCTAAAATAATATTTAATCCAATTGATTTCATCAGAGTTGATTTACCAGAACTATTAATTCCATATAATAATATACCATTCAAATTATCCGTACCTAATCCAATGTCGTGAGGGATATAATTATATTCTTTGTTTATAGATTCTACTATGGGATGCCTCATTTTAGAAGCTTTGAAATAAGAATTTTCACTCGGTGTTATTTGTGGTCTAGTATATTTATTTTTTATTACACAAATTGCTCCTGAATTAATAAAATCTAAATAACCAATCTCTTTACTCCAATAAATAAATAAATTACTGAATGAATTAGATATCTCTTTCAAAGATTCTTTAAACTTTGATTTATTTAAAGCAGCTAACTTTTGTTTATTGACTACCATCTGATTTGAAATTTCTTTAATCTTATTACAATTAATTTTGGTGCTGGTGCTTTTAGGTAATTCAGTAAATTCTAAATCAGTTGCTTTTAATTTAAAACCTCCGATAGTAATACTATCTGGTAGTTTACTTTTTAATATCTTACATCTCCTGTTGGTAATCAGCATATAGTGACCATCTCTTTCATTAAATTTGCTCATAATTAAAGAAGCATCTTTTTTACTAAACAAACTTTTATCATCACTAATTAATTTTTCTAATTCAGTTTGTAACAAATCAATAAAGTTACTTCCTGAATTAATCGACAAGACTAGTTGGTCTATATTATCATCTACTTTAGCTTTATAAAATGATTTATTATCTTCAAAATAATTATTAAAGTTACTGGATTCTAAATTTTCAATAATAAAATACTTTTCAATATAACTTTTGAATTCATAGATTCCTTTTAGTAAAACAGAAAAGGAATTATCGTGTAAAATATTTAGTTTTTTTTCATCCAAATATTTTAATAACTTTTCTATTTTTAAAAACGATGTATATAATTGATGTAATTCATAAGGATGAAGATTTTCCATATCAATTCTTCTATGTAATCTTTCAATATCAAAGATATCTTCAAGGAATTTTTCTAAAAAAGTCTCGTGATTACTTTTTAAAATAGTATCGATTGCTTCATATCTAGTTTCCAATTCCTTTGAATCAATTAATGGTTTGTTTAATGCATTAATTAAATATCTATTACCTAATGCTGATTTAGTATAATTAATTATATTAAACAATCCTTTCTCTCCAGATGCTTTAGTAAACACATCTAATTGTTCTAATGCTTTATTACCAAAGTATAAAAATTTATCACTAGTAAAACTAATAGGTGCTTTAATCTTATTTAATAAATTATTTTGGTGATGAGAACAATAATCCAATAATATCACTAGTGATAATCTACTTAAATTAGTAAATGATAAATTTAGATTTTCAAAGACACTAAGATTATTAGTAAATGGAAATATTGATTCTAACAATCTTTGTTGATATTTAATCTTTTCTTGATTTTCTATTTTGAAATTATAAAGTATCTTTTCATCTAATTGTAAATACTGAACAATTTCATTTGGTTTCATATTTGCAATTGGTTCTTTAATCTTATTCATTAATAAGATTTCTCTAGGTTTAACTGTATCTATAAATCGTAAGGTTTCATCCAAGGCTAATAATTCATCACTAGTAGTTGAATAAGTTTCAAATGTAAAACCATTACCGGTTGACAAATCATAAGAACATAATCCAATACATAGCTGATCATTAGTCTTAGTTTTAGTTTTATCAATAACAATAGAAACCAGATTACAATTTTTGGAATTATTTTTTTCTAAATAGGTGGCTGGTGAATAAATACCGGTTATCTCCCGTTTGGGTTCAGGTGGTTCAGTTGTTTGGTCAATCAGCACCACTGTAAAATTTAAATTAATTAATTTTTCAATAAAGTTATGAGTAACGTGAATTGGGAATCCCATCATTCTAGGATTTGAATCAGATAGTTCTTTATTACCATTTTTTTTAGTGCAAACTACATCTAACTTTTGAGCTAGAGTAACTAAATCTAATCCATTATCGTCATTACAATATGCTTCGTGAAAAGAACCAACTTGCATCAGAATAATGGTTTTATCAAGACCGTAAATACTTGCGTAACATTTATGAATTTTAAAATAATCTTTAACAAAAATTTCTTTATCGTACATACTACTAAAACAATATTATTCTTTAATATAAAACTTATATAAAAAAAAAGAAATAACTATTGTATATGAAAATTTTATATGGTACAATAGAAAAAAATATTGATGTAACAGAAATTTGTTACAAAAGATTAATGAATAATAATATTATTACTATTCCTTCTGATGATTTAATTCGAGCATATTATTTTACAGATCCACATTATGGAATTTCAAAAAAAATATTTATATTTGATAAGAAAACAAATATATTTGAATATGATGTTACAATTACAATTAATATAAATGTTATAACAGAAGAAATAACAACTGATATTTCATTAAATGAAAAATTAGATAATATACAAAATAAATTACAATTAAAATACGCAAGTTTCAAAGATGAATTACCAGAACAAAAAATGGCGGCAAGATATTTAACTGGAAATGAGAAAGTTTTAGAAATAGGTAGTAATATTGGTAGGAATTCTTTAATTATTGGTTATATTTTAGGACAAAAAAATAATAATAATTTTATTACAATGGAATGTGATATGAGTATAATAGATAGATTAAAAGAAAATAGAGATATAAATAATTTTAATTTTCATATTGAAACTTCTGCGCTATCGAAAAAAAAATTAATCCAGAGAGGTATGGACACAATACCTAGTGATACAGTGTTAGATGGCTATCATTTTGTAAATACGATTACATTTGAAGAATTATATGCTAAATATAATATTAATTTTGATACATTAGTATTAGATTGCGAGGGTGCATTTTATTACATATTAATTGATATGCCAGAAATATTAAATAATATTAATTTAATATTAATGGAAAACGATTATTGGGAAATATCAAAGAAAAATTATGTAGATGAAATTCTTAAGAAAAATAATTTTTATGTAGATTATTCTGAAAAAGGTGGATATGGTCCATGTGAAAGTAGATTTTATGAAGTATGGAAAAAATCATCACTTGTTTTTTAAACCATTTAATATAATATTTTCTATGTACTATATATAATGTTTAAAAATATAAATTTTTCTTGTTATCCAATGATAAATGCTAACGACCAAAAAATTTTTGGTTATATATGTAATACTGATTCACAAAATAAAATAGAAACTTTTGAAAACAATAACGAAAAAGAGCAATTATTATTAAAATTAACACAAATCCATAATAAATTAAATATTAAATATGGAACATTAAATGATGAATTACCAGAACAATTAATTGCTTTAAAATATTTAACTGGTAATGAAAAAGTTTTAGAAATAGGAGGTAATATTGGTAGAAATTCTTTATTGATTAGTTATATTTTAAATCAAAATAACAACAATAATCTGGTTACTTTAGAATCAGATGCAGAAGTTGCTAAAAAATTAGTAGAAAATAGAGATTTAAATAAATTAGATTTTAAAATTGAAGCATCTGCTTTATCAAATAAAAAAATGATTCAAAAGAAAGCAGATGCTGATTTAGGTGGTTCTACTGTAGTAAGTGATGTAGTCCTTGAAGGATATGTACCTGTTAATACTATTACATTTAATCAATTATTATTAAAATATGGTATTAATTTTGATACATTAGTTTTAGATTGTGAAGGGGCATTTTATTATATTTTAATTGATATGCCAGAAATATTAAATAATATAAAATTAATATTAGTGGAAAATGATTATCTTGATGTAAATCACAAAAAATATGTTGATAAAGTATTAATAGACAATAATTTTATTAGAGTTTATAATGAATCTTGTAATTGTTGGGGAGATAAATTATATCCAGGTAATTTTTATGAAGTATGGTCCAAACAATAATTATTTTTCTATAAAATTTTTATAATCTTTACAAATGTTAAGATTAAAACTATCCTTCTTATTGTTTTCAAACCATTTATTTAAAAAACTATTTGTTTTTTCTTCATTAATCTTTTCATCGGGAAATACAATTTTAAATATCTTTATTAAACTAGAATTATTTTTTTTTAGGGTGTCAAAGAACAGACGATTATAAATATTAACTAGTCTAAACATAGTATTTTGATTATCCAGCTTTTTTAATTCTCTAATTAATTCATCGTAATTATCAATGGTATAAACATTTAAAATATCTGAAATAGGCAAAGATAAATCAGGTATTTCCATATTTTTAGATACTGTTCTAGTTAATTTTTCATCAGTGTACTTATAATCCTTTTCTAACTTGTTGTTTTCAATAAAGAATTGACTAGGATAAACTTTATATTCCTGATTATTTTTTTGTATCTGTAAAGTGAGTGGATGAATCACTGTTTCATTTTTATTAAGAGGATTTCCAACTGGTTTAATTTTTCTTAATTCACTAAATTTATTCATTAAAAACATATATGAAATAAATTTACTATATTATAAATATGAGTGATAGTGAATCTAACTATAGTTCGTCTGATGAATCTCAAGAAAATTTAGATTTAACTGGTAAAATCTTAAATAACTACAATGTAATTTATGAAATTGGTAAAGGTGCTGATGCAATTGTTTGGTTAGCTTTTAATGTTAATGATTCTAAATATTATGCAATTAAAGTGAATGAACCAAATGAATTTAAAAAAGGTTCTCAAGAATTTAAATTTTTAAAGAAACTAGATCCTCGTCTACCTTTTTTTAATCATTTAAAAGAGAGTTTTGTAGAACAAGTTGGTAATAAAAAATATGCGTGTGGTGTATTTGAATTACATACTGGTAATTTAGATGCCATAGTTAGGAAAGGAGAATTTCAAAATGGGTTACCTATTGATAAAGTTAAAAAAATAATGTTTCAGTTATTAATAGCACTAAAATACTTACATACCAAAATGAAGGTTTATCATGCAGATATTAAAACTGATAATATATTATTAAAGGGTTGTAATAATATGGATAAAGAAATAATAAGACAATATTCGGAAGCAGTATCTTATAAAGATATGAGCAATAGAAAACAAACTCACCAAGAAATTTGCGCGCTCCTAAAGTTTCCAGCAAAAGAAATAAAGTATTGTGTTGGAGCAGAGTGTATTGATAATTGTATAATTACATTATCAGATTTTGGTGCTTGGTGTGGTGTAGATGAACATTATGATACTGATTTTGGAACTAGATATTATAGAGCACCTGAAGTTATATTAGTAGGTCAAAGTAGTTTCCCTGTTGATATTTGGGCAGCAGGATGTGTCTTTTATGAATTACTAACTGGAAGAATATTATTTGACCCAGAAAGAGACGATGGTATAAGCCGTGATGAATATCATTTATATTATATGAATTCTAAATGTGGAAACTTTAGTACATCATTTTTAAAGAAAACAAAATTTGGAAAGAAATACTTTACATCCGAAGGAAAATTAAAAAAATTTAATTCTCTAGATGAAACAACAATTGAATATTTAGTTGATAAATATGGAATAAAAGAATTCAGGGCAGAGATATTAGATTTGCTGAAAGGTATGTTAATAATAAATCCTAATTCTAGATTTACTGCTGAAAAATGCTTAAATCATCCTTTCTTTGCTGAATTTACTAATTAATAACTTTGTTATGAATTAACACTACTATAAGTGCAGCGGTCAATTTAAAAAACTTAGTTTTTTAAATTGCTAACTTAAAAATAAGATTTTTAAGTTGGTCATCTTTGCTATTGACAAAATAAAAATTATAAAATTTTTATTTTACTAATTAATAACTTTGTTATGAATTGACACTACTATAAGTGCAGCGGTCATCTTTGCTATTGACACTACTATAAGTGCAGCGGTCATCTTTGCTATTGAAAAGTATATTAGTAGAACTGTGATTGATAGTCATTATCAATATTATACAACCCTTAGACTGTACAAATTTCAATTTTTTTTAGACTTGTTAGATGTTTTCGAAGAAAACTCTAATTAAGTCAATTTAAAACAAAGTTTTAAATTAGTAAAATTAAAAATAAGATTTTTAATTTTGTCTATAAAGGGACTCCTGTTAAAACCCCTATTTCTTATAAATTAAGCCCATTCTTTTCGTCTTCTGAATCATCATTATTAGCAGTAAGACTTCTAAATTTAATACCCTTAAAGCCTGTCTTGGTCTTATTAAAGGTGACTGGTATATGTTCTGGAAAGCTCTTATCAAAATCAGCCTTACTGGTGGCTTTCAATGAATCATCTGCCTGTTCACGAATCCAATCCCTATATCTCTCCCAACAAGTAGCCAAAGAGGTATATTTATTAACCTTATCATCAATTTCAATAATCTCATTGATAAATCTAAGCATACTGTTGCTTTCACTCTTATATTTATCAGTAAATGCTTGAACACAAGCAGGTTCTTTCAAAAATTTCTCTTTCTTATATTCAGTTACAAACAAATGAATTAAATAGCTCATAAAATAGGGAGCCCAATCATCAATTTCATATTCCAAACTAGGATTCAATTGAAATTCATTTTCCTTATTTGGGTCTGGATTGTCTACGAACACTGAACTAAATTCAATAACCTTCACACGACGCCAGATACCGCGGTCAGTTGCTTTGATAATTGGTAACTTATTACATTGTAGCCAAAATTTAGCTTGAATTTGCATTTCAAAAGGCTCGCAATACAAAGGTCTAACCATAAATCTATCATTACCAGTCAATTCCTTTACTACTCCAACATTCAAACTATCACTATCATCAGTTTCTTGGAAAACACCAATTCTAACACCCTTCAATCTAGCTAATTCAGGAGATGCCTGACCGGCTTCACCTCTCTTTCTAGTAATAATAGTAATAGGACAGGCACAATAATACTCACCCATTGATTTTGCAACCAAACTCATCGTCAATGATTTACCATTTGAACCATTATTAACAGTACCACTACCAGTAATTGTTCTAAACTTTTGGTCTTTATTCTCACCAGAACAACTAGAGGCTAATGATAACAAGAAATACCTTCTCTTTTCAGGATCAGGCAAGACTTGATTAAAATAGTTATTAATCTTCTTACTAAATTTAGAAATTTCAGGTTTTTTTACATCCCATTTAATATAATTTACCTTGGTGGACAATGAAACAAAATCATCTGCTCGTCCAGAACGGAATTCTTCTTTATCCAAATCATAAATACCATTTTCAAAAGCTATTAAATTCTTATTAATATCATCTAACTTTTTCAAAAACTCATTATCATAGAATAAGTTCTTTGCTTCCTCCATAATTTGTTTTTTAAAAGTAATATTCAATAATCTACCAATGAGCTTATTTGTACTAATAGCCTTGTCGTTATAGAGTTTAATATGGGTAGGATCATTTACCTTTTTGGCTTCATTATTATAATCATCAACTAAACGTTGGAAATCCTTAATAAATTCAGTACAAATTATATTAATCAAACCAGTGCCTCCTTCACTAAGAGACCATTTATGATTCTTAAATTCATACCAAATATTTTTACTTAGAGAAACACATACAAATCTCTCAGAAAATTTATTATGCAATGCTTTTGCAATATAATAAGTATTAGTATCTAAGCTCTTCTTAATACATTCATCATAACTTTTTTTCATATATGTATTAAATTCATCAAGACTGTCTTCTTTAGCCCAATGGATTAATGAACCAATATTCTTACCATGATCTTTCATTCCTAACCATTTTTCTTCACATTCTCCTTCTTTATATTTATCAGATTTTTGAGAGAATTCTATCCATTCATTTAATAAACTTTTATCAATATTATGTAAAGCCCAACCAATACCCATCCAATCAAAATAATTATCTGCTCTTTCGTCTTTTAACATTGTAACTAACACTTTTGCTTTTTCAATTTGAGCTTTCTTATCTTCAGATAAATCGTCAGCTTGTTTAATAATAACTTTATTCTTTACAAAACCCAAATCTTCATATTCCTTTTGAATGGATTCTTCAGTATAATCAGTTGCAAAAGGTAAAGCATTCTCTGAATTCCATACTTCTTGTCGCATTGAGAATATTTTAGTCTTTTCATGATTATCACCTAAACATTCAGAACCATAATCTTGAAATAAAACATCTAATACTTTAGTGAGAAGATATGCATTCCCTTCAGGTTTCTTACATCCATACATTAACCATGGAGCAGTGCTAATAATTGCTTTATCAAAAATTTCAGTAACCTTTTTATTAAATCCTTCAAAAGTTTTAGACTCATTTGCTTTATTCACAACAAAATTTCTAACTAAATGCCTTACTTTTGCAGAAGCACAGATTTGATGGAAACATCCGTGGAAACCATCTCTAACATTATTATCTTTAAAGTTGACATCTTTCTTTTCCATAATACAAACTTTAAGTTGTTCATCGGAAACATCCAAATATCTCTTAATTCCTTCCCTATAATATTCAACTACTTCAATAATCATATCTTCATCATAAAGTCTTTTATTATTATATTCACTCTTTTTCACATCCAAATCAATATCAAAAATAATAGGACCATATTCCTTAGGCATTTCTGCCATATGAATATCTATTCCAGCTTCTATACATTTTGAAATAATTTTATTTAATCTCATCTTTAAATCTTCCTTAAAGCAGAACTTTCCTTTGTTCCCACCCATTGATACATGGGTAATATCTGTTTTTTGTTCAAAGGGTAATCTACCCTCGTCTAATATACTGTTATACTCAGTCAGGTATTTTGTTATCTTGGAATTGTTTGTCATATTAATTAATATAAAATAAGATTTTTTTAAATATATTTTTCAATTTTTTTAACTTAATTCAGATAAGCATCGATATTATGATGTGATTCATCAGGAATTTTTAATTCCCAAAAATTAATTGATTAAAAAATATTACTTTAAAGGGGAAACAATATATAATATTAATGAACAAATCCACATTAATGAGGATTATGAATGACCTAGTCGATTTCAATGAAAATAAACCTGAGGGTATTTATCTCTACGTAGATAAAAAGAATATAAAAACTCAATTTGCCTTAATTATTGGACCCGACGAGACTCCTTATTTTGGTGGATTTTTCTTTTTTGAAATAATATATCCTGATGAATATCCAAAGAATTCTCCCAAAGTGAGACTTTTAACAATTGAAAAGGATGTAAGATTTAATCCAAATCTTTATGAAGATGGAAAAGTTTGTTTGTCCATCTTAGGAACTTGGGCAGGACCAGGTTGGACACCAGTGATGAACATTCGATTAGTTTTAGATTCAATCCGGTCATTAATGGGATCTTTTCCAGTTCAGAATGAACCTAGTTATGAAACAATAAAACCAGACAATATTATATCAATTGAATACAATCAATATTTAATTTATAATACTTATAAAGTTGCAATCATAGATGTTTTAAATAATAAGTTTGCATCAGTATCAGATTTTTTTAAGAATGAAATTGGAAATGAAATTATAAAGAATCATAAAAAATTATCAGACAATTTATTATCATATAATCATATTTACGGTAATGCTGAAATAGAAAAAAGAATATATTTTATGAAGAAAACAAAACTAGATTTTTCAATATTAGTTGAATTATTTTCTAAGATAAATATATAAAAATGTATGAAAAATTAATTGTAGAAACTATTGGAACATTTCTTTTGATATGTGTAATTTTACATTCTGCTAGTGATAATAGAATTGGTTATTTAGGAATTGCTGCTGCATTATTTGTAGTAATTAATTTAGGGGCTTCTGTATCTGGTGCGCACTATAATCCTGCTGTAACATTTGCAATGATATTAGAAAACAAGATTGCATTTAATTTAGGTCTTTTATATATTCTATCTCAAATAATCGGTGCTTATGGTGCACTTAAATTTAATAGTATGGTGTTGGAGAGTGGGAGTGTGGTTTAGGTGGTGAGGTGATGAGGAAGGAAGTTGATAAAAGTAGTTGATGATAGTAGTTGAGATAGTGAGTTGATAAAATTAGTTAAGGTTAGCTATTTTCTTTGTTTATAGACTCAATTCGAAAAAATCAAAGATTTTTTCGAACGAGTGTTAAACGGGAGTCCCCTTATACACTTAATTAGAGTTTTCTTCGAAAACATCTCTAGGCCCCTTTAGGGGTCTGTAAGGGCTTGCCCCGTAACAAGTGTAAAAAAATTGTCATATAAACATATAATCTCTATATATTTATATATTAATGTATTTTTGTCCAAAATGTTCATATTCTTTTGATATAGTAAAATCATCTCAAGACTCTTCCGGTGGTAAAGATTCTCGTACTGCCCTAGCAAAGATGCAAGATGCCTTTAAAAAGTTTGATGAAGGTGTAGATTTATCTAAATTTGTAGCTACTTTCAGTCGTGAAGACACTAATAAAAACAAGAGATATCAAACTTTAGAAGACGCTGATAAAATTAAATTTAATCAAATCTTTGAAGAAGTATCAACTGTTGGTGCTGAATTTAAATGTTATAATTGTAATAATATTAAGCCAATAACAGAAACAATATTATTATATAATTTAAATATGGAGGAGAAAAGCAAAATGAGAACTTTGGAGGAAAATGAATTTATTTGCAGAGACCCCATTTTACCAAGAACTCATGATTATAATTGTAAAAATCCTAATTGTATTACTCACAAACAAACTATTAAGAAGGAATCTGTATTTTTTAAAGAAAAGGATAGTTTTAAGGTAAATTATATATGTTGTGTTTGTTATTATTCCTGGTGAGAAATCTGAAGATTTTTTTAGTCATTTATAATTCCTGGTGAGAAATCTAATTCATTGTGATTTCAATCGTTTTTACAAAAAAAATATATAATAAAAAAATATAAATGGATATTAATATTTTTTTATTATGCTATAATGAAAGTGCTTTATTACCACACACAATAAAACATTATAAAAAGTATTTACCTTCTTGTAAAATTACAATTTATGATAATGAATCAAATGATAATTCAGTTGAAATTGCTAAATCATTAGGATGTTCAGTTGTATCTTGGAGTAGTAATAATATAATTGATGATTTTAAATATATACATTTAAAAAATACAATTTGGAAAGATATTAAATCAGGATGGATAATTATGGCAGATATGGATGAATATGTTTGCGTTACCGAAAGTGAATTAAATTATGAAATGAATGAAGGAACTAGTATTCTTACTATTTGTGGTAAAGAAATGTTAGGAGAGTCTGAAACTATTAATTTATCTGATATTGATTTACAAAATATTAAAAAATATATTGATAACCCAGGTGAAAGTAAAAAATTATGTTTTTTAAGAGAAAAAATTATAAATATGAATTATAATTTGGGAGCTCATACATGTAATCCAGTAGGTGAAATTCAATATAGTGATAAAATATATTTTAATAAGCATATGAATTATTTAGGACTTAATTTTATTATCAATAAAATCATAAAAAGATGTGAAAGGAGTGCACAAATGAAAGATATGGGCTTAAATTATCATTACATAAATGATATTGAAAAAATTAAAAATAATTATATTGAAAAAATGAAAGATAGTAAAACTTTTTAATCATCCAACAATGACAATAAATGTTCTTTATTAAGTTCATCTAATGTCCATAGTTCATATTTTCCATTAGGCAATGGTCTTCTAATTTTGTAAGGTATCATATTAACTTTTAGTTCTTCTTGTGCTATTCTATCATAAGATAAATCTTGAAAGTTTTTTATTAGAGGTTTTGCTCCCATTGTTAATTGTTTAGTTCTTTCTCCTAAAATTCGAACCATTTCATATTTAGATAATCTGTTAGCAGAAATTCTTTCTTTTTTTTCAACATAAGTTACTGATGTATCCGGTTGAATCTCAAGTACTTCATCGTCATCCTCAAAATATTCCGTTTCTTCTTCTATTTGTTTTGTAACTTTAACTTCTTCCTCTTCATCTGACTCTTCTTCTTCTGATTCATCTTCATCCAATGGTGGTTCATCATCGTAATCTTCAGTCTCTTCAATTGCTTCTTCTTCAACTTCTATTTCAGGAGTATATTCTTCTTCATCTTTTTTCTTAGATTTTTTAGGAGGCATTATTAGATAATTAGAAAGTAAACTTTTAATATATTTTAATTCAGTTTTTTTAAATATATTAAAAATAAGTTTATCAATATTTTAAATGTATTCTATTTTAATTAAATGAATTACTTCATTTTGATAGAGGCGTTAATAACTGGTGTAATTACATTAATATTTGGAAAAATAATATTTAATTTAACTATTAATAAAAAAAATAAATATGTCGATAAACCTTTTGGTTTAGACATATCATTTTTTGCAACGGGGTTTTTTCTTTATATCATAAGTGAACTAATATTTTCACAACACATTTAAAATTATATCAGCTTAATAATATTTTTTCTTTAAATACTATAAAATAATTTCTTTAAGTATTATTTTATAGGCTATTTTAATGGAGGATTGTAAGATTTGCTATTCAAATGAATCAAACAAAAAGCTTCCCTGTGGTCACGAACTTTGCTCTAGTTGTTGTATACGTTTAAACTCTGCTATTTGTCCTTATTGTAGGCAAAATTTTATTTTTAATGCAGACGAGATTAAACAAAGATTTAAACTAGGTATTGTTAATGGTTACAAAAGGGAAATACCTCCGGTTTTACCTAGAGATTGGCTAACACCTGTGCCAAGGCAATTAGATGAATTGGAAATACACGAACCTTTTTCTAGAATAGATAATGAACCTTTTTCTAGAGCTAGAAGAGCCGGAGAAAGGAGAAGAAGAAGATTTTTAAGTTTAGATGAAGTATTAGAAAGAAGAAAAGAATTAAAAGAAAGAAAAGCTAGACACTGGGAAAGAAAAAATAGTAGACTTAATAAAATTATGGACGTTATTTAATTTCTGATGAAACATATTTAATAATAATGTCTAATGTTTTTGTAGTGCTATAATTAATATCAGAATTTACAATTATATCTGCATTTCTTTTTGTTGGTTCTATATAAAGTTGATAAGATGGTCTAATAAACTTTTCATAATTTGATAATACATCATGTGTATCAGATGGTTTTTTACCTCTTTTCTCAATGTCTCTAGAAATTCTTCTAGCCAAACATATTTCGGGGTCTGATTCAGTAAATATTTTTAAATCAAATTTTGCTCTAACATCTGGTCTATATAATACATATAATCCTTCTACAATAAGAATTTGAAATTTAGAACTATCTACAGTAGAACTAACACCATCTCTTTGATTTGTTACAAAATTAAATTTTGGAACATTTATTGGAACATTATTTTTAAAATCATCTAAATGACGACTAAATAAATCTAAATCTATTACATCTGGAGTATCCCAATTAAAATCAGCTGGTGCAGTAGTTGGTTTTCCTCCTACCAAATATGATTTATAATAATTATCACAAGAAATTACAGTTGTTGGAATACCTTTTTTAAGAAATAGTTGTTGTAAATTTTCTTCTGCTAAAAATGATTTTCCACATCCAGATGCTCCTGCAATACCAATTATATATTTGTTACCACCTCCAAATTGAACACTGTTTTTAAAATTTAAATATTTATTTTTATATTTTAAATATTTATCTTGAAAAGCCATTATAGTATGTTAGAAATTAACTATCTATGGGTATTCCCATTGATTCATAAATCTTTTTCATATCTTCTTCTATGGGAATTGAGTCTCTATCCAGTTGTAGCTTTTTAATGAAATCTTTAGTTACACCCATTGTATCATCTAGAACAGGAGGAGGAGGACCTAAAAAATTATTTGTCTTTTTGTGAATTACAGGTGTACTTAGTTCAGTTGCAGTTGTACTTAGTTTAGTTGCATCTGTAGTAGGTTCATTAATTTTCTCTTCCAAATGTTTTTGTAATGAGCGATAATAATTTATTAATGGATTATTATTTCCTTTGTACATTCCAAATGATTTAACCAATGTATGAATAATATTTCTATATTCTTCTGGTTTTGATAAAACTTTAGCTGGGTCATGAAGTTCCATAGGTATTTTGTGTTTTTTCAAATCCAAGTATTCATTTAATAAATCCCTCGGTACAATACTCTTGTTTTTAATGGTATCGTGATTAGTGCGGTCATTTGTCATTTTAAATATTTTTGATTTTAATAATTGTCTTTTTTCATCACAAGGTAATACTCTGGGACCTTTTACTTTATTAACAATCTTTACTCTCATTTCAGTTTCATTTTCAGATACTAATTCATATGTCCAATCTTCTACAAAATAATCATTTTCTTGTAGTTTTTCTGTATCTTTATTTCTTAAATCCTTCTTGAATCTATCTATTGCCTTTTTAGAAACAAAAAAACTCTTATCTCCTTCAATGTGAATTTGTTTGACTTGTGAGTCGGTCATTAATGTTATTATAAAATATTCTTTAAATATTTTATGATTACATAATTATTGTTGGACACATTCTGCTTGCTTAGGTCCTTGTTCCTCATCTTCATCATAAGCTTGGTTAGAAGAAGAACTTTGTTGATAAAAAGCATCTGAAGAATCTTCCAACATCATAGTTTTTACCAAATCTGTTTCTTTAATTAATTCTTTTTCAATAATAGATTCTTGTTTATCAATTAATATTAAGGCTTTGGTTAATGTTTCATTAGTAATATTTGGTAAAGTAAAAATAAATTTAATCAATAAATCTCCTTTTTGTTTTGTTCTTAAATCAGTCATACCTTCTCCTGAAATTCTTCTGACAGTACCATAATTTGTTTTTCCGGTATGATGCAAATGCAATTTTCTTCCATCCAAATGAGTTAATAATTTATCAAAACCAAACAGTGCTTGAAATAATTTAAGTTCAATAGTTGTTATCAAATCATTATTTCTTCTTTTAAAAACTGGGTCTTCTTCTTCATTTATAATTACAATTAAATCTGATTTTTGTCCATTAATATTATTACCCTTACCTTCCAATTGCATTTTAATACCATTACCAAAACCATTTTGCAAAGGAACTTGAACAGTTTTTTCTTTGGTATTAAATCCAGAAGCATTACAAGTAGTACATTTATTTGCTTCAGATATAATTTTTCCTTTACCATTACAGATGTTACAAGGTACCAAAGTTTGAGTTTGAATAGGACCTAATCTCATCATTTTCATTTTAATTCCTTTACCCCCACAATCATCACAATCATTTTTTTCACCATTGCTTGTACCTTCGCCTTTACATTGAGAGCAACTTACTTTTTGATTATAAGTAACGTCAATAGTTGATTGATTATAAATTTGAGCTAATGTGACTTTAACAGTTTGAACTATATTTTCATTTTCATTTCCTCTTTGACCTGGATGACCGGGAAACCCTCCTCCGGGAAACCCTCCACCACCACCACCAAAAGGAAATCCACCACCACCACCACCAAAAGGAAACCCACCTCCAAACATTCCTCCGGGAAAACCGGGAGGGAATCCACCGGGAAACCCACCTCCGCCACCATCACCACCTTTAGTTCCCTCCATTCCAAATTGGTCATACATTTCTCTCTTTTCTTGATTAGTTAATATAGTCATTGCTTCTTGAATTTCTTGAAATTTTTTAGTTGATTCTTGAACTTTATCAGGATTCTTATCAGGGTGCCATTTAATTAATAATTTTTTACCTTTCTTTTCAATTTCTTTAATTGGAGCACTTGGGTCAACTTCTAACCTATCGTATAAAGTCTTGTCTTTTACCATTGATTTATTATATAATAATCTCTTTAAATAATAATTGAAAAAAAAATAATTTATAAAACCTTTGCTAATAGTAATAATATGGAGTTAAATCAAATTATTATAGATTCTAACCAGAATTTAAATATTAAGAAAACTAATTCTAAAAATCTTATAAAATTAAATGCTCTAGTAAAAGAATGTTTAGGTTTATATACTTTACCTACTAATACAAAAGATTTAAAAAATATTAAAGAAAAAAATGAATTAATTGAAAAGATGTTTAATATTTTAAAAGTTACTGAAACAAAAGAAAATTATAGCCTCTATTGGGATGTTGAATCTCAAGAATTTTTATATGAATAATTATTTTATATTTTAATTTAAGATGAAATTATATATACTTAGACATGAAGACAGAACCCAAGATGCTACCTTTTTCGCACCATTAACTAAAACTGGATTAGATAACGCGCTTAAACTAATCGCTAAATGCGATGAATTACATATTAATCAAATTTATTCTTCTCCTTACATCAGAACTCTACAAACAATTTATCCATATGCTAAAGCTAAAGGAGTAAATGTAAAATTAGATTATTCTATAAGCGAAATAAATGATTCAAATATAATTCCTAAAAATTCTCACGGAATAATATTACCTGAATATTTAGCCAAAAGTTTCCTTTACGATGAATCATATAAATCAACGATACAACCAGAAGAAGTAAAATATCCTGAAACATTCAAAGAAGTAGGCCTCAGAGCTAAGAATTTTTTAAAAAATGTTATTACCAATCACCACAAAACCGATGATCGAGTTTTAATAGTGACTCATCAAATTGTATGTGATGCTATATTAAGTGTTAAAAATATACAAATAGAATGTTATCCTGTTGGAAAAATAACTCAAGTATTTGAAGATGATCATTGGTTATTTAAACCAATTAATTGGGTACCAAAAGCCCCTTAAAAAATTTTATTTTGTGAATAATAATAATGGAACTAAATATTAAAAATAGTATCAAAATATTATTCCCAAATATAAATCAAGAAGATTCTGATTTTTTATATGATTATACTGGAAAATTAATTAATAAAATAGAAAATTTTTTTAATTTTAATAAAGAAGAACAATGGAAACAAAATAACTTTCGAGATATTAAAGGAGTTATTTTAATGTTATTACCATATATTGATGATAAAAATCGTACAGATATGGTTGATTTGAATCAATTCTTATATGCAAAATTAAAAAGTAATATTCCTAATTCTTTATTAGAAGAAGATAGAAATGCACTTTTGAAAACTGATTTCAAATATAGTAATATGGCTTTAGGTTTATTAAAATATAATAGTGATAACTTGTTAGAATTATATGAAAATGGGAAAAAATTAATTTATATCATAATAGAACACAATTATACTGGAATATTAAAAACTCTTCAAATTATGAATGGTAAATATTATATTAATTGGATAAATATTATTCCAATTATTGATTATAAGGAATCTGAATTATTTAAAAGAACAATTGCTGGTTATTATTCAGGGTCGTTAGATAGAGATGATTATTATGGGTTATGGGCTGGTGATATTTACAATGTAATTAGAAATAAATTATACAATGATGTTAAACCAATTAAATTTTTAATTTATACACATGAAAGAGAAAAGTTTATAATTCATCATTTAAATGACCATTTGAATATTGATTTATTTTTTAAATTTGATTCTTTTGAAGATTTACCTGATACTGATAAATTTGAATTTGAAAAGAACATTAATCAAATTAATAATTGGTTACATATTTTAGTATTTTTAGCTAATAATTATTCAAATAAAACAATTGTTGAAAAAGAAGTTCCAGAAGATTATAAGAAATTTGCTTTTGAATCAACACTAACTCAAATAGATTTTACAGATGAAACTGAAGATGAAGAATATTCTAAAAAATTTATAAAAAAATTAGATAAAATTACTGATGAAGATATAAAAAGTTTTCTAAAAAATATTAAAGTTAAACATATTTGGAACTTTTTATATGAAAGTATTACAAAATTAAAAGGGACATTTTTAAAAGAACATTTAATTATTGAAAAAAATAATAAATTTAGTATTAGTCCTACTTATTATTATCCAAATACTCGTATTAATTTGAAAAATATTTATAATGTTGCTAAATCAATAACTCATATTCAAACTGGTTCAGAGTGGCGCCTATTAGATTCACATTATATAGCTTTATCCGATGGTGATAAAGATGAATTTTTAAATAGATTCTATGGATTAAGTATAGGGTGGTTAACTTTAAGATATTATAGTGTAGGAGCAATATTAAGTGATTGGAATAGTATTAAACTTGATTTAATTTTCGATATCTTAACTAAAAATGGTTTATTAAGTCAATTTGATATCGATTTAGATATTACCGATAAATCTACATATTTCCCTTTTTCAAGTTTTGAAATTAGAAAAAGATTAGGTAAAAAACTAAAAAAAAATAAGATTTTTGAAGAAGCTTATTATTATTTAACTAATGATAAATATAAAAATTTACCAAAAATAAGAACATCCAAAAAAGAAGAAGTTACTTATTTTAAATTATTAGAAGATGATCAAAATTGGTATTCTTTTTATGCAATGGATTGGTTAGCTCAAATTAATTTTTTCCATCATTATATTAATCATCGTGTGCTATATGTTACTGGTGCTACTGGACAAGGTAAATCAACTCAAGTCCCTAAATTATTAATGTATGCTTCTAAAGCTTATGATTATAAAAGTGATGCAAAAATTATTTGTACTCAACCTCGTATTCCTCCAACTAAAGGTAACGCTGAAAGAATTTCAGAAGAATTAGGAGTACCAATAGTACAATCTTCTATATTTGGTGATAATAAAGTTAGAAATAATAATTTTTATGTTCAAATGAAGCATTCTAAAAATAGTCATATTAAAAATAATTGTTCACATTTAACATTAAAAATATTAACTGACGGAACATTATATGAGGAATTAATTCAGAATCCACTAATGAAAGAACAAGTTTTTGCTCCTGGGAAAAAAGAATATGTTTATGGATATAAAAATCATTATGATAGTATAATTATTGATGAATCTCACGAACATAATACAAATATGGATATGATTATAACTTTGCTTCGACAATCTTGTTTATATAATAATGCTTTACGATTAATTGTAATGTCTGCAACTATGGATGAAGATGAACCTATTTATCGTTCTTACTTTCGTTGTATCAATGATAACTTGTTATATCCAATTAAATCCAGTGTGACTGGTGCAGATACTATATTTATGGACCGAAGATTTCATATTTCACCACCTGGAGAAACAACTCAATATGTCGTTATAGATGATTATTATGAAAATCCTCAATATGATAAAATAGATGACAAGATAGGTTCTGAAAAAATTCAAGAATTAAGTTATCAAAAAATCGTAGAAATTTGTTCTAAATATGCTACTGGTGAAATATTATTATTTTTAACTGGTCAAGCAGAAATTAATAAAGCAGTAAAACAATTAAATATTATACTACCTCAAGGAAATATTGCTTTACCTTATTATTCTAATTTACATGATAATTATAAAGAAATCATAGATAAAATAGATAAAAATATTAGTAAAATTAGAAATAAAAGAGAAAAGATTTTTGAAGAATGGGGTTCAGAATTTATTGAAGATTTATCAGTTCCAGAAGGAATTTATCAAAGAGCTATCATCATTGCAACTAACGTAGCAGAAGCTTCTGTTACTATTCCAAGATTAAAATTTGTGGTTGATACTGGATATGCAAAAGTAAATTCTTATGACCCTAAAAAACAAATTAGTATTTTAGCAGTAGAAAAAATATCAGAAGCTTCTCGTTTGCAAAGAAAAGGTCGTGTTGGAAGATTATCAGACGGAACTGTTTATTATTTATATCCTAAAGGAGCTAGAGAAAAAATATTACCCAAATATAAAATAACTCAAGAAGACCCATCTAGTATTTATTTAAAATTATCAGTAGAAGATAGTGATAAATTTGAACCAGTAATACCTAATGAATATAATCCTAATATTGTAGATAGTAATTTTTACAAAGGTAATGTTGATAGAAGAAGTAAAGAGGAAATGAAAGCTGATTTTTTCCAAAAAAATACTTATTTTATTTTAAGAAAACAATATGCAATAAATAATATTAACTTATATTGGGATGAAAAGTATTTTCCTGTTGACTTGTTTTATAATAGTTTAACTCGGGCTTTTTCAGGTCAACTTATTGAACATTTAATAGACACCAAAGGACAATTTTATATAATTCACCCTTTTGAAAATAATATTACCAGGAATATCAGAAATGAAATTATTGAATATAATAAAAGAGAAACAAAAGTAATTCCTGATTTATTTTTTGCGGAAAGCTTAAATATTTTAAAACATCAATTAGTGCTTATTGACATAAATCCAGCTTATGAAACTAATTTGCAAGCTCTTCGAAAAACAGAGATTTATAAAAAAGTATCTGAATTACAACGAGCTTTATCTAGTAATATTATTGATTCAAATGATTGTTTAACTATTATAGCTGCTACTGCATTAAATTGTGTAAATGAAGTATTAGCAATTATTATTGCTATCAAAAGTAGTATTCAAATAAATAATTTAAATTTTTATAAATTTCTTAAAGATAAACTAAATGATTTGTTATTATTTAATCTTAATAAAATTAATACAGACGATGATATTATAAATAAAATAAATAAGTTTGAAAAAGAAATTAAAAGAAAACCAACTGATATTCCAATAAGTTTTAAAAATGAACCTGAAACTTGGGATATGTTATTAAAATTATATTATTCTGGGAATTTAAAGAAAAAGAAAGAGGAAATAAAATTTAATGTTATGAAAAAAATTATCAATAATGATTTTATTAAACATACAATAAAAATAAAAGAATTTTGTAATGAATACAAATATACATTTAATGAAATGATAAATTATTTAACTAATTTATCTGAAATATATTTGAACATAATAACTATTGATAAAAATTTAGACTTGGATTTGGATGAAATTTCACCATTGAAATGGATAGAAGATTTGAAATCTAGTTTTATTAAAGTTTTAAGTACCGGTGATATCAACGATAGAATTACAAAAAGTTTTATTATTGGAAGACCAATTAATTATGCTATCAAATTAAATCCTCAAAATGAATTTTATGATTTATTTATTTCTGGAATTAAAGGGCTAGCTGAATCCAAATCTAGTTTTCTTTTTTATTATCAATTAACTGAAGATAAAAGACCTGGGGTTGTTAAATTAAATTTTACAATCAATGTTACCATTGACGATTTTACATCTTGTAATCCACAAATTTTTAATAAATTAGAATTTAAAAACTATAAACCAATAAAGGTTTTATCAGATAAATTCATTGAAGAAACTAAAATAATTGGAATTAAAACTTATACTTATGATTCTGTAATTAATAATATTTTTAATACGACTAAATTTGTATCTCCTTGGGAAAATTCAGTTTTACCTACTTTAACTGAATATTTTAGGAATTTAAGAAAAAAATTGATGAATTAACACCGTAATTACATAAGATTATTATTTAATGTCTAGTTACACTATAAAGTTAAAGAATCAACTGGCTACATTTACTGAATCCGAAAAGCTTCAAGGCTCAACTGGATTTATATTTAAATGTAACGGTATAAAATATATCATAACAACTCATCATTATTTACCAGTAGTAAATACTTTTTATGAGAACCAGGATACTATTGTATCATTAAAAAAAGCAAAAAATATTTATTGGAATGAATTAAATATTTTAGAATATAATAGTTCAGTTAATGCTAAAGTTGTAAAAAGCTTTCGCACTAAATTTGAAAAGAAAGATAATATAGTAAAGATGGATAATCAAAAGTTTATAGTTTATGATTATCTTGTTACTGAGAAAACTCCCTTTTGTAAAATTAAAAATATCTATATGAGATTTTTAATTAATGATACTGATTTATATAAATATAAAGGCCAATCCGGTTCTCCTGTGTTTTCAGAAGATGACCGTTTGGTTGGTGTCTTTTGTAAATATATTATAGATGGAAGTAATGTTTATGGATTAGTTTTACCAACTATTTATATTCTAAAAACATTGGTTAAACAAGATAATACAAGTCTATATAAAATAGATTTAAATTGTAATCTAATCTACCATCCAAATATCAAATACAAAATTCCAGCGGAAGTTTATTGTAATTTGGAAGGAGATGAAAATAGATTCATACCTGTTAGAAATTTAAATACTAAAGAGGTTGAATCCAAAATGTTTATTAAAGATGAACATTTTGATATTAATATTAATTTGGAAAAGAATGAAGATGGTGAACACAAGTTCAACTCAGGTCTAATCTCTATTTTATTTTTACATTGTTGTAAAGATAAAATTCGAGAGATCGCAAATCGGTATTTGAATTACAAGGGAAGTTTGAATAAAATCTTTATTAAAATTTAGTTTATTATAACTTGTTAATTTTCTTTATTATTGATTTTTCTTGATTACTTAACTTTTGTCCAGAAAAACTATCACTCGCATCATTTGGAGAATATGGTTTATATTTAATTTTTGTTTCAGAATCACTAATTAAATGTGCATCAGTGTTTTCATTTAAATAACTACATATTTTTGTAATTGTATCATCTGACACTAAATTTAAGTTAAAGAACATTCCATTACGATTACTAGAATAATCGTTGCCTAATTCATCAACAATAATATTAAATATATTAACGAAATCCTTTCTCTCTGTTAATTTTGAAATTTTTAAAACTAATTTTTTTCTATATTCAGAAGAAAATTGCCTTACTTTAGAATCGAGTTCCATTAAAATTACTATATATAATAGTTATTCATAAACCGAATTTTTATTTATTGAAAATATAAAATCTAAAGAATAATAATGGTAAAATTAGTAAAAGATTATTCATATCCTGAAACTAAAGATGATGAATTATTAACAAAAATTTTTAAGAAAAGAGAGTTTTATTATCATAAAGTTCCAGATAGAGCAAAAATGGAAACCTATGAAGAAATACAAGATTACAGAGATAAAAACTGCAGAGAAGGTGACGTGTTACCAAGGGAACAACAAAACATCGCACCCAATTTCATTAATCCAAATACTCCTTACACTGGATTAATTCTAATGCATGGAACAGGTTCCGGTAAAACCGGTAGTGCAATTTTAATTGCCGAACAATTTAAAGAACAGATTAAAAAATATAATACAAAAATCTTTGTTATTGTTCCTGGACCTAATACTAGAGATAACTTTAAAAATGAAATTTTAACTTGGACTGGTGAAACTTATCTTAAAAATAAAAACATTTTGAGTCAAATGACCAAAGCTGATATTGATAGAGAATATAAAGTTGCTCTTTACGCTGCATCTCAATACTATAAAATTATGTCTTATAAAACATTTTATAAAAAGGTTCTAGGTGAAAAAATAGTAGAAAAGAAACTATCCGATGATAACAAAATTAAAAATACTTATAAGAAAAACACCGAAGGCGAAATTGAAAGAGAATTGGTTGTAGATAGAATTACTAATATGGATAATTCCCTTTTAATTGTTGATGAAGCCCATAATATATCCGGTAATGAATACGGTGAAGCTTTAAAGAAAATTATTAAGAATTCTCAAAACTTGAGAGTTATTTTATTAACAGCTACTCCTATGATTAATTTAGCAGATGAAATTGTTGATTTATTAAATTTTATTAGACCTCAAGATGACCAAATAGCTAGAGATAAAATATTTACTGGTGATAAAAACTATTTAATGAAATTAAAACCCGATGGATTAGAATATTTAAAAGAAAAAGCTAAAGGATATATTAGTTTTTATCGTGGAAATATTCCTTATACTTTTGCTAAAAGAGTAGAAAAAGGAAAGATTCCTCCAGGATTATTATTTACCCCAGTAATTAGATGTTACATGGAAGACTTTCAAGAAAAGGTTTATGTTAAAACTAAAGAGAACTTGGATGATACTTTAGATAGAACTTCTTCTGCTGCAGCTAACTTTGTTTTCCCTGGATTAAATTCAGAAAAGAATGATATTCAAGGTTTTCATTCTACTGAAGGTTTAAATCATATCTTACAACAATTAAATGGAGATGGTCCTAAATTAAGAAGTATGATTAATAAAAAATTATTTAATAACAAATTACCAAAAAGTGTAGAAGATAATTTTATGTTTGAATCAGAAGGAAAAAATATATCAGGTGACATTTTAAAGTTAGAATATTTAAGATTCTTTTCAATTAAATTTTTTAAATTAATTAAAAGACTAAATAAATTAATTGATGGCAAAAAAGGAGCTCATACTGCTTTTATTTATTCAAATTTAGTTAGAGCTGGAGGTATGGAATTATTTGCTGAATGTCTAAGACAAAATGGTTATTTAGATTATCAAGAAAACAACAAAAACTATGATATTAAGGATGATACTATTGATTACAAAACTGGTAAAAAGTATTCTGAATATAAAAAGGAAGAAAAAAGGAATTTTAAACCAGCTACCTTTATTTTAATTACTGGTTCGATTGATGAATCAGGAGAAGATATTTCAGAAGTAAAACAAAAAATTATCAAAGATGTTTTTAATAATTCTGATAATATTGATGGTAAAAACATTAAATTTTGTTTAGGTTCCAGAGTGATGAACGAAGGTGTAACTCTTAAAAACTGTAGTGAAGTGCATATTATTGATGTATTTTATAATCTTCCTAAAGTCGAACAAGTTATAGGAAGAGCTATTAGAATGTGTGTTCACAAAGATTCTATTAATGATGACAATAAATTTCCTAAAGTAAGAGTTTATAGATATGTTATTTCTCAAGATAAAGAATTAACTACTGATGAATTATTATATAAGAAAGCTGAAGAGAAATATTTATTAGTTAAAAAAATAGAAAGAGGATTGAAAGAAACCGCGATAGATTGTCCTTTATTATTAAATGCTAATATGTTTCCTGAAGAAGTAGAAAAGCATAAAGGTTGTGTACCACCTACTTTAGAAAATGTAAAAGCTGGAAAGAAAATATGCCCTGCTTTATGTGATTTCCAAGAATGTACATTAAAATGTAGTGAACCTAAATTAAATAAGGAATACTTTTCCAATGGTAAATATCGTAATCTAGAAGATAAGGAAATAGATTATAATACCTTTAACGATGAGTTAGCTAAGTTTGAGATTAATAATGTTAAATCTAAAATTAAAGATTTATATAGATTCAAACAAGTCTATCTCTACGACGAAATGATAAAGGAAATTAAGAAATCCTTCTTACCTCATCAATCTAGTTTATTTGACCCTTTCTTTTTGGACCAAGCTTTAGAAGATATGATGCCTAAATCAGAAAATGACTTTAATAACTTTAGAGATACTATATTTGATAAATATAATCGTTCTGGTTATTTAATCCAAAGAGGTAAATATTATTTATTTCAACCATTTAATGAAAATGAAGATGTTCCAATGTATTATAGAGAAACCACTAATATTAATAGAACTAATCAAATTACCTTGGAGAACTTTATTAAACAAAAGTTTGGTAATGTTAAATCTAATTTACCAGTCATTGAAGAAAAGACCAAAGAGAAGAAAGAAAATGGTTATGATTTTGAATCAGTAATTGATTATTACGAAGGTAGAGAAGAAAATTATGTAGTAGGTATTATTGATAAAAACTTTAATAAACTAGCTTCAAATGAAATTGATTTGTTTAAAATCAGAGAACCAATTATTAAATCTAAAGATAAGAAACGTGGTACTGGTATTCCAACTTTAAAAGGAGCTGTTTGTTCTACATCAAAAGATAAAGATTACTTAATGAATCTAATAAAGAAAATTCCAGGAATTAAAAAGGAAGAAATTACTAGAATTGATAAATTAACACGTGAAAATATTTGTACTGAAATGAAAGATAAATTATTATATTTGGAAAAGTACTCTACTGATAATAAAACATATGTAATGGTTCCTGCAAACCATCCAGTTTTTCCATTCCCTTATAATTTGAAAGATAGAGTTAAATATAGAATTAAGGAAATTAATACTATATTAGAAAGGGATATTGATATTAAAACTAGTAAGAAAGATAAATCTTATGAATTAAGTTTTAAGAATGAAAAATTTATGGAGAAAGAGGTACTAGAAAAGTTAGGATGTAAGTTGGAGGGTAAAGAATGGGTATTGAAATTAGAATAGTTTTGTTTAAGTGATTAGCGAGATAATTTAGCCAAGTTTACAATGTAATCAGGTAATTCGTTTCTGACTACAGGTGCAGCTTGTAAAGCTAAGAATACAGTTACTGCAACTAATACAGAAGAAGTGATTAATGCAGTGCGGTGTTGTTGTAACATAGTTCTTACACTAGGTAAAAAGTTAGCTTGACCTCTCAATGCACAAGGTACTAAGATAGAAAGGATTAAGTTAACCAAGGCTGCTACCAAAGCGATAAAGATATCATCTTGAATCATTATATATTATTATATAGAAATAAAATTTAAAAATTTAATACTAATTTTATGGGAGCGTGGTCCGACCCCATAATTTCTGTTAATATTAAACTTTTTTTAACATTTTTAATATATTTTTCGCTGATTAAAAAGTAGTCAATTCTCCATCCAGTGTTTTTCTTTCTACTATTAAAACGATAAGACCAATAACTATATTCTACTTTTTCAGGATTTAAAAATCTATAAGTATCCACTAGTTCAGCATCTTTTAATAATTTATCAAATGATTCTCTCTCTTCTATAGTGTACCCAGCTGTTTTTAAATTGGTCTTTGGATTTTTCAAATCTATTTCTTTGTGAGCAACATTTAAATCACCACAAACAATAACTGGTTTATGTTCTTGAAGTTCAATAACCTTTTTTCTAAACACCTTATCCCATGTTTTGGTTCTGTAATCTAATCTTTTTAATTCTTCTCCTGAATTTGGTGTATAAACGTGTAACAAGAAGAATTTTTCAAATTCTAATATAATTACTCTACCTTCTTCATCAATATCATCTAATCCATAAATAATACTATTTGGTTGCTTTTTACAAAAAATGGCTGTACCACTGTAACCACCTTTAGTTTTACAAGGACTCCAATATCTATATTTATATCCTTTTATTTTATCCTTCAATTCATTTTGAACATCTACGAAAGGACAAGATATTTTTGTTTCACCAAAACAAATTATATCTGGTTTTTCATCTTCAATTAAATCATATAATTCTTTACCTTTCATAGAAGACCGAATCCCATTTATATTCCAAGCAATAATTTTCATTATTATTGATTAGATTATATTTTTTAGTTTCTAACTTACAACTTTTTTTAATTGCAACCTACTGGAGATGAATACGATGTTTTACACCCATAAGTCGTACAAGTATCTGTGCGATTAAGAGAATCACAAGTACCAATTTCAAATCCACCGTTATTTGGGTAATAACTCATACCTCTTTCGCAACAATATGACTTTGGATAACTACAAGCTTGAATATGTTGTTTGTATTCTGAACCAGTTGGACAAAAATATTTAAGATTAGGACTTACTTGAATACAAGCAGACGGTGGTTCAATTTCGGTAACAATATCTGTACCAGTTGCTGGGTCAACTTTATAAGCGGGACGCCATTCAACGTAAGTTACATCAATATCATTTTCATATAAACTTGGATTATACATTTGATTCACTATTTTTTTCCAATTATATGAAGATTCACATTTTTGTTTATTTGGCCAAGAACACATTCCATTTATATTTAATCCTTTAACAAAATCACAGCTTCTTTGATCTAAATAAGTTTGTCCAGCTGGTGAATCAAAATATTTCATTGCAACAATACTTAATTTATCAACAATCGCTATTCTATCAATTGGACTAAATGTGTAAAAGTTATCAATTTTTTCAAGTGCATTACTAATAAAACTTACACAATATTCTGTTTGTATTAATAGATGAATTTCTTGAACACTTTTTGGATTATATATATCTAATTGTCCAGTAGGATAAAAAGGTAAATGGTCAAGAGGTCCTGAAATTCTAGGTAAAGGTAAACCTTGTTCAATATAAGACATATTAAAGTCTCTTATTGTTTCTTTTCTTAGTCCTAAAAAATAATCTAAAGACCAAGTATCATTAGGTAATTTAACTGTTGTAACAGTTGGAATTAATGCTAATACTAGTTCTAATATTCCTAGTACAATTGATAAAGGAGAAAATAATGAAGCTATTGCACCTCTAATTAAAGCGGAACTTGCGCTTGCAGCAACTCTACCTGCTATTTTAGCTGTAGATTGTGCAGCTAATTTAGCAGTTGAATTTGATGCAACTCTTGAACCTGTAGATATAGTGTCATCAATAGTATTGATTACTGCGTCATCTGCAAGATTTTGAGTTGCTTTAGCAGCAGCTCTGTCTGCTCCAGTTTTTAAAGACCCGGCATTGGGTTTAAGTCCTGATTCGTTTAAAATCTTAGGTCCACTCTTAGTACCTTGTATTGCTGTTTTAACATCATTCATTGTATTTACTCTTTCTATTCTTGCATTTTTGAAAGCTTTAGTTTTTTGTGATCTTATTTCTATATTATTGTGAGTTACTTTCATACCTTTTGTAAAATGTTCAACTTCCATTTTAACTTGAGATGGTTGTTTTATGTTTATTTTTCCAGTGCGATCAATTTGTTGTGTTCCTAAAGATTTATTAATATTTTTAGTTCCTGTATTTTTTATATTTTCTATACTATTATTTATGTTGGTTCTGGCTGCTTTAGCGTCCTTTGCTCTCATTGATTTTGCATGATAGTCAAATAAAGGTCTTGCTGCATCGTAACTCATATCTGCTAAATTTATCACATTAAACATTACATTCAATATTGCAGCTAAACCACCAATAACAACAGCATCTATTATTTCTGGATCACTAATTGTTGAATTATCCTCATAAGTACAACAAGGAACCATTTTAGCAACAATTTCTCCATCTATAGTCTCTGAAAAAGCTGGATTATAATTACTAATTACATATTGTGGGTCAGGTATATTAGTTAATGTACCACCTTCTTTACAAGGTGGTATTCCAGTAGAGCCACAAGTTCTTAATTGTTGATTTTCTAAGAGTGCACTAATTTCAGCATCTGATAATGGTTTTGAATCATCAGAATCATCCAAATCATCCAAATCATCCAAATCATCTTCTGGTTTTTTTATTACTTTGGGTTTTATTATTGATTTATTAGTAATTTTATATTCATTACTATTTTTAGTTAAAAAAAATAATATAATACCAACTATAATTATTACAATTACTACTAATATTATTTTTATAGATTTTCCCATATTAATATATAATATAAAATTTATTTGATTCATAAAATAATTATCTAAATTTAATATATAAAGATAATGCTCGATACAATTATAGAAAATTTTATTGGAACTAGAATTCCCGTACGAAGAGTAGGCCCAACTAGAGGAACAGCTAGGAGACCAAGATCTAAAAATCCATCTCCACCACCACCAAATAAAAATCAACCTAAACCTAAACCTAAACCTAAATCAAAACCTGATGCTGATGATGCTCCTAATCAACCTAAAGGTCCTAATAATGTTCCAGATTCCGGAGGAGGAGGAGGTTTCGGTGGTATGAATTTGTCAGACATGTTAAGTTTAGCTGGTGTTGGATTAATGGCTTATTCTATTTTTGGTATGGGTAGTTCTGAAGAACCACCTCTCACTGATGAAAATGCTCCTGCTAATGAAGAATATCCAACATCTGGTGATCCAAATGCTTCAGCTGAATATGCAGACTTACCTGAGAATGAAGCTTATTTAAAGTCACTACGTCCTGGTAGTACTAGTACTGGTAAAACAGATTACTCAGCTTATTTTAAATTATTTTTATTAATTGCATTTATTTTAATTATTGCAGTATTAATATATAAATATACTAATAGAAACACCGAGGAGGAACAGAATAGTTAAAAAAATATAATTATTATAAAATATTTTATAATATAATATAATAATGTTTTTAGATTTAACAGAATTTTTTGCTGGAACTGGTTTCCGTCCACCTAGAAAACCTTATGACCCTCCTGACCCACCTCCAAATACAGGAAAACCTCCAAAACCAAAACCAAAACCAAATCCTGGTGATGATGATGATATACCTATTAAAAAAAAAGGTACTAAAAGAAAGCCAGGTGAAGATGCAGATGAAGTTGATAATTTAAAAAAAATGAAAGATTCTGATTTTATAAAACCTACAGATAGTCCTGCAGATGTAGCAACAAAAAAATCACTCCTAAGTCAAGCTGGTGAATTTGTAGCCGCACATCCTTTACTAACAATCAGTGCTGCTGGTTTAGCTTATTATATGTTTACTACTGGACAAAGTTTACCAGAAGCAGTATCATCATTAGGTTTAAGTGCAGGTAGTGCAGTAGGTAATGCTCTGACATCTGCAGTATCAGGATTAACAGGTATTCCTAAAGATTATGTAAAATATATATGGTGGGCATTGTTAGCACTTTTTGTATTTTATTTATTTATGAAGCTTAAGGGTTTCTTAACGGGCGAGTAATTTTATCAAAGATAAAATTTTTTTCTTAAAAAAATATAAATTTTTAATAAAAAGATATTTAAACAATATTATTTAATAAGATTAATGGATAATGATGATAAAAAAAGACCTCTTCCTCTTGATTCAGGATCACCAAATAAAAAGAGACATAAACCTGTAATCATAATTGACAGCGATGAAGAGGACACTTTAAATTATTTATTTACAGACCCAGCATTAATACCACAAGAAGTGACAATTTTCAGAGATGAACCAATAGTTATTTCTAAAATTAATAATCTTGCTGATTTAATTCAACTGGGTAAGTCTTATGACCCTACTAAAAATTACAATATTAATTTAAAAGTTGTAAGCGATTTAGTAAGACCATTGGAAGATTTAAATAATATGATAGGAATGAAACAAGTTAAAATGGATATTGTAGAACACATCTTGTTTTATATACAAAATCTAGATGACAAAAACACTGATTTTTTACATACGGTCATTCAAGGACCTCCAGGTTGTGGAAAAACTGAATTAGGTAAAATTTTAGCAAAAATATATTTGGGTATGGGAATATTAAAAAATGATATTTTTAAAAAAGTATCTAGAGCTGATATGGTTGCAAAATATTTAGGACAAACAGCGATTAAAACTCAAGATTTAATTGAATCTTGTCAAGGAGGAGTAATGTTTATTGATGAAGTTTATTCATTAGGTAATAGATATATGAGTGATTCATTTTCTAAGGAAGCTATTGATACATTAAATATAAAGTTAACTGAATTAAAAAATGATTTTATTTGTATTGTGGCCGGTTATCCTAAAGAAGTAGAAGAATGTTTTTTTTCTTATAATTCAGGATTAAAATCAAGATTTCATATTAAATTTTCAATTGACCCTTATTCACCAAAAGAATTATTTAGTATATTTAATAAAATTGTTACTGAAGCTGGTTGGGCATTAGCTCCAGATATTAATTTTACTTTCTTTAAAAAACATTACTCTCATTTTAAATATTATGGAAGAGATATGGAAAATTTATTTACAAAATGTAAAAGAACTCATGGTAGACGTTTATTTACAAATCAAAATACAATAAAAAAATTAATAAATTTAGAAGATTTGGAAAATGGTTTTAAAATTTTTGAACTAAATACTTGATAAATTAATTAAAGAAAAATAATCTTTAATTAATATATGGTTTTTGTATTATATTTAAATAATAATCTGTTAGGAGTTTTTGATAATGATATTGCACTTAATACTTTTATTAAAGGAGGTGTTCAAAATAAATTTTTTAAGCAAGAAAATATAAGAACAGAACAATATATAATGAATAGTTGCTATAAAATAGAAAACACAAATACTAAACAAAAAGAAACAATTCAGAAAAAACAAGAAACTATACAAAATACAAAAGAATCAAGAAAAGATAAAGAGAAAAAAATAGATGAATTATATAAATCAGAAAGTTTTCAAAAAGTTTTACAAGAAAAAATAGATGTAGTTACTGATATTAATAAAATAAAATATGACAAAAAGCTAATGGTAGAAAAGAATAAATTATACTTGGAAGATGTTAAACTCTTTGACTTATTTACTAAAGAAAAAGAAAAAAATTCTAATTTTATTATTCCGGCTCTATTTGAATTAAAATTTTCTATTTTTGATAGTTTAACCAAAGCTAATAATTTGTCATTTGAAACTTTTATGGAAGAATATGAAAAGGTTAAACCAGAAAACAATTATGATATGTTTACATCTAATAATTATGAAAAGACATTTGAGAAAAATACTAAAGATTTTGAGATGGAATTTGAATTGCAAATATAATATATGTTATAATAATGATATATTATATGATTATTATTTTTCTAGTTTTATTAATTATAATTTATGTTTGGTTAAAAAAAAATACTGATAATATTTCAGCTCTTTCATATGTAAAAATTAATAATAATGTACCAAAAAATGAATTATTATTTAAATTTGTTGATACTTATAGTGATAATAAATATACTGATTATTTTAATAAAATAATTAATTTAAAATTGCAAAGAACACCCGTATTTGTAATAAAAAAAGTAGGTAATATTTATGAATATGAAGTTTATTTTTATAGATATAATCCATATAGAAAAAGCAAACATAAAAATGGTGAATATTTAATTATTATTTTAGATGATTATGAAACATTTACTAAAAAACATGAATTTGATAAATTAAATATTAAACCTTATAATAATAAACTTTTCAAAGAAAATGAATTTATTATTGTTTCTTATGATGTTAATGAAAACTTTTTTAATAATACTGGATTAACTTATAATTATTATTTTGAAAATCAAAATGAAAAAGATTTATTTAGGTATTTAATTAAAGAAGAAGATTCACAAGGAAATATTGTAACTACAAATAAATATGGATTATTCTCAATGTTATTTAAAATAGAAGATAAAAAGAAATATTTGGTAGATTTATTTGAAACAGATGATTGTATTATTTTTTATGCATATAAACCAAAAACAAATACACATGCGCTATATTATGAAAAAAGTACTTTTGATAAATTTATTTTCTTTTTAGAATATTTTAAATACGATTCTACCATCATTGATTTTTGTAAAAATAATTATAACAATACTTATGATTTTTGTTTTTCATATGATTTAGATGATAAATTTAACATTAAAAAAACAGCTATATTTAGTATTTTTTAATTATAAAAAAATCTAAATTAACATATTAAATGTATATAATTTTAATATTTTTATTAATAATTTTAGTATTGTATTTTATTTATAAATTTTATCCTTCTAATTTTAAAAATCTAGATGATAGAGTAATACATCCTTCTGATTATTATGTGTTTGAATCTAAAACTTTTAAAAATAAATTTGAACATTCTGAAAAAATGTTAAGATCTATTGGTGCTAAAGATCAATTAATGAATAAACTTAAAAATATAAGAAAAAAAATTGGGAAAAATATTGTATATGGTATTAAAAATAAAGATGGTAATTATAGAATTGAAATTTATTTATATAGTAAAAATATAGATGAACTAAATTATTCTAATGTTGATCAAGACAAATTTAAAAGAGATTTAAATATTATATTAAATGAATTTGATCAAAAAATAAATACTAATATAGAAAATCTTTTTAATAATTATAATATTGTTTTAATTTCTTTTGATTTAGAATTAACAGATTCTTCTTTTAATAATAAATTACATTTATATGTAATTACAAAAGAAAATACAAATTATACTTATACTTATGATATAGATAAAAATGAAGTTATATTAGAAAGTGATTTTATTCGAGTTAATAACTATGATAAATTAGAAAAAGTTTTATCAAATTATAAATTAGATAAAACTGAATTTATTAATGAATTAAAAGAAATATATCCTAATCCAACTAGTATGATGTTTCATTATAAATATTATAATAATAGTATTGGTATTTATTTAATGGAAAATACTATTGACAGTTTGAAATTTTTTACAGAAAAATATAATTTTAAAAATTTAGCTTTAGATGAATCTTGTAAAAATTTACTATTTGATTTAGTAGTTAATTATGATTTAAATCAAGGAAAAATTAATGGGGTTGGATTTTCTGATTACTTTTAATTATTATATAAATTAATAATTAAAAATCTAATTTATTCTAATGTATAGAGATATAGATTTGGAGATTATTAAAAAAGGGATGGATGACATCAAAGAAGAGGCAATGAAGAAGAAATTAGACACTTTAGAACCTACTATAACTGAATTTAGAGATGTTTATAATAATATCATAGATTATATTAAAAGAAAGAAAAAAATTATTTATGGTGGATATGCACAAAATCATTTAATAAAAATGAAAAACAAGAACGATGCCTTTTATAAAGAAACTGATTTAGCTGATATAGAATTTTATTCCCACGAACCATTAACTGATGTTGTAGAATTATGTGATTTTTTACATTCTAAAGGATTTTCTCATGTGGAAGGTAAAGATGGAGTTCATCCAGAAACTTATAAAATATTTGTAAATTATCAAAATTATTGTGATTTATCTTATATGCCTAAAAATGTTTATGATAATCTTGATTATATTGAAGATAAAGGATTAAGATTTACTCATCCACATTTTATGTTAGTAGATGCATTTAGAGTTTATTCTGACCCATTAACTTCTTATTTTCGTTTGGATAAAACATTTAGTAGGTCTAGTACTTTAATTAGGTATTATCCTTTTTCTTCTTCTTTTGAAAGTGATAGACCTAGTTATCCAAGTAAATTGGATAATCTAAATTTTATTAAAAGATTTGTTAGACACAAGGTTTTACATCACTCGCAATTTATTGTTATAGGTCATTATGCTTATAATTATTTAGTTAAAAAAGCAAAATTAAATTTAGAATTTGATAATTTTACTTATTATCAAGCTGTTTCTATTAATTATAAAGAAGATAATGAAAAAGTTGGAAAGTTTTTGAAAGATGAATTTAAAGATAAACTAACTATAAAACACTTTACCCCATATTTTCAATTTTACGATGCACATACTGAATATTATTACAAAGATGTTTGTATATTTAAATTATATGGCCACAATAATAGATGTATAGTTAATAATTTTTCAGAAAAGAAGGAAGTATTTTTTGGTACCTTTCAATTAATCTTTTTATACTTATTAATTGATTACCAATATGCTAAAACCCAAAGAAATAAGGTGGAAGAAAGAAACTATATGATTATGATAACTAGATTGTTAAAGGCTAGACTTGCATATTTAGATTCTCACGATATTACTATTTTAGATAAATCACCTTTCCAAGAATTTACATTACAATGTATTGGAACAACTGAAGACCCTTTAAGAATGGTATTATTAGAAAGGAAAAGAAAAAGAGAAGCAGGGAAACAAATGACTTTTAATTATAGCCCTAAAGGAACTCCTGGGAAAGTGCCAGTATTTAGGTTTAATAATACATCTGGTAATGAAATATTGAAAAATTAATTAAAAAGATATTAATCTATTTAATTAATGGAATGTAAGATTATTTTTAAAAGTGGAAAAAATAAAGGAAAAGAATGTGGTAAAGTAAATTGTAAAAATCACAATAAAAAAGAACCTACTAAAAAAGAAAAAAATCAATCAAAGAAAGAAATTAATAAAGATGGATTAAGAGATATATTTGAAATAGTGCTTAAATATAATAATGATATAAATAACTTTAATAAAAAAAATAATTGTAAAATGCGAAAATTAGGATTACCCGAAATAGTAAGCGAAAATATGATTAAATATTTTTTAATTGAACATCAAAATATTAATTGTAATAATAGTTCTGTAGGTGATTTACATTTTGTTGAAGAAAATAAAACAATTAAAATTGAATGTAAATGCTTTACTTCAACAGGTCCTATGAGTTTTGGTCCAACAGAGAAGTGGAATGTATTAATGTGTTTAGATGCAATAAATTTAAATAAATATAAACTGTATAAAATAGATTTATCTAATGATTCAAATGAATGGAAAAATATGAAAATTACAAATAATAAAACATTTGAAGAAGCTATTAAAAATAAAAATAATAGACCTCGTTTTTCTTTTGATAAACTTCTTAAAAATTTAGAAAATAAACATATAAGTATTTTATTTGAAGGTACTTTTGAAGAAATGATAAATAAACCTAAAAATAAATAATTATACTACAACATCCTTTACTTTCTTCTTTTTCTTAATTTCTTTTTGTGGATTAGCTGGTAAATCATCTATTACAATTTCTTTATTAATTGGAATTTCATCTAATATTTTAACAATCTTTTCAGCTATTTTTTTAACAACTGGATAAGAAACTGCATTACCTGCTAATTTATATAATCCCGCATCACTCATTGTTGGTAATTTATAATCACTTGGAAATCCTTGTAAATTAAAACATTCACGAGGAGTTAATTTTCTAATACCTTTTGAATCTTTTATTAATGGAACATTGTGTCCACCTGTTCCCATATTTGCAGTTAAAGTGGGACATACATTGTTTTTGTTTTCTCTGACGTAATATCTTCTGTATTGATAAATAACATTTTTAGAAATAGGTATTTTAATTTCATCCTTAATTTTCTCCCAAATACCAGAACTATTTGTATAATAATATTTACTGTTAACTTCTTTTTCAATAAATTTATTTAGCGGAAGTTTATCTTTCTCATTAACTGTATCAGGAAAGGTAAATTTATCACAATCTTCTTTATTTTTAAAACATACAATATAAATTCTTTCTCTATTTTGAGGTACATTTGAATTTTCACAAGTATTTAATAATTGATATTTATAAAAGTATTTTAATTTATCTATTTCTTTTGTAATAATATCAAAAGTTTTACCATTGTCGTGAGACATTAGATTTTTAACATTTTCAAATATCACAACTTTAGGAGACTTTTTCTTTATAATATCTAAAATTTTCCAAAAAACATTTGATCTTTCATCTTCAAAGCCTTTTTGTTCTCCTGCAATAGAAAATGGTTGACAAGGAAATCCTGCTGTTAAAATATCAAAATTTGGTAATTCTTTTGATTTAATTTCATTGATATCTGCGCGTGTTAAAGTTATTTCAAAATTTTCATTAAAAATTTTTTCGCTATTTTTACAAAAATCATTTGCAAATACTGTTTCCACTTTTTGTGTATTGTGAAATGCAAGTGAAAATGCACCTGTTCCTGTAAATAATTCAGCTAATTTAAATTTTTCCATATATATATATTAATGATAATATATAATTTTTTTTTTAATCAATTTTTATTTAAACTATATATCGTATATTTTAAACTCAGGAATATCAATTACATCCCCTATTACATAAGTCTCATTATCTAACTTAATAGAGTTTCCATTTGCATCCTTATCTACCTTACCAATTGGGAAATATAAATCAAAATCATAAATCATTCCAGATGGTTCATAAAACCAATATACTGCTGGTTCTGAATATAAATTATCTTCTACTTTTTTAACTGCTTTTACTTTACGAACTTTAATTTTCATTCTAGATGATTCTTTAGCATTTAAACCATTGTCAATCTTTTGGTCATATTCTAAATTATCATTAAATGCAGGACCAATTGGCTTTTCTAATAATGATTCTTCATTAAATTGAAAACACTTGTATTTAGAACCCATCATATTGTGAGCTTTAAACAATTCACAATCAACTGCTGCTTCTTTAACCGCTTCTATGAAAGATATTAATAAATTATTTTTCTTACGAGATATTCTTTCCATTTTTTCATCTGCTGTTTCCTTTCCACTCTTACGAATCATTCTATATCTAAAAACATCAACCTTTCTATCTGCCATCGGTAAATCCTTGTGCACACACATACGTACAGCACGACCCATAATTTGTTCAATACGAGCTTCATTCCAAAATGGTTCTAAAATATGAACTTGTCTAGTGTTATGTAAAGTAATACCTTCTGCACCAGCTGGAGAAATCATAATAATTTTAACGTTCTTTCCATTAATATTTTCTTTATCGTTATAGATTTTTTTGTTTTCTTCACGAATTTCTCTATCTATTGCTCCGTGATATTCGATATATCTAAATCCATCGTATTTTTCACTGTTTTCATTGTGGTAATCAATAAACCCAAAGAAACCTAAATAAATTTTTAGAATTTGTAATCCTTCCATTAACACATAATTTGAATAAACTAGAACTGGGCTGTTTGATTTTAAAATATTAAAGATACAAGTTATAAATTTAGGAGAACAAGTATTTAATACGTCAAATAATTTTGACTTTTTATTTTCCTTCTCCAAAAAGGTTGAAAAACTAGAATTATATTTAGTTCTCCAAGTTTTAATATCATCTTGTAAAGTATAATTTGCTTGTTTATCCTTATTATGAAAATCTTTGCAATAATTTGTAAATCCATTGACAAAAGATTTAATAGCAGCATCATAAGCAGCAGCTTCTTTATCATTTAACTTCATTTCCTTAATTTTACTAATATCTTTACCTTCGTCTATTTTTTCAGCATCTTCTATTTTAATTTTAAATTTTCCAGGTCTGGGTCTAGCTTCTCCATTGATAGTATCGGTAATATGAGGGAAAACAAAATTAGATGCTTGACGAGTATATGCATTATAAGTTGATATTTCTTCGCCAACTCTCCCTCTGGATAACTTGCGATTTAATTTTTCTCTTTCTTCTTCTATTTCTTCAAAATGATTGTAAACAGATTCTTGATACTTTTCCATAGTAATAGCTTTGTAATGAATGGTTTTGGAAGGGAACTTATCTGGGGTTGCTCCAATATAATAACTAACTAAACCTAAAATTCTTCTTTGAAACATATTTTTAGTATTTTCGTTAAGGGATTGAAAATTAGTAGATGAAATAAAGATTTGTTCAAAAATAGCTTCACTTGTTGGAAAAGTTCCAGGTCTTAATAAATTAAAAATTAAAGCAAATTCAAAAGGATTATTTACGGCAGGAGTTGCAGACAATAACATAACTCTTACATTAGGATTTTCTTTTTTTTCTTGTTGAATATAATCATAAATTACTTGAGCTCTTTTACCATTTTTTGAACTAATGTTATTATAAACGTTATTAATAAAACGATGTCCTTCGTCGATGATGAATAAAGACTGTTTAGAACTATCTGCGCGTTTAACTTTATCTAAGAAATCTCTATCAGCTATAGGAGAATCATAGTGAATAAAAATTAAATTTTTCATTCGGTCTTCACTGTTTTCTTTAGCTAACCACATTTTTAAATCCTTTAACCAAGGGTCATTATGTAAAGCTGCAGGAATGAGAATAAAAATATTCCATTTGGGAGTGTAATTATAAAGAATATTATAAACGTTAATAGCAGAAACAGTTTTTCCCGCGCCTACCCCGTGGTAAAGTAAGATATCACGGAAAGAGGAACGGTAGTTTAAATATTCACCAATAAACTTTTGATAGGTGGTTAATTTGCCTTTTTCTATGGCTTCGTTACAAGGGTCTTCACCCTCTTTTCTAATTACTTCAGGTAATACATATTTTTTAAAATTTTTCATAATCCAACTGGGAAAAACTCTTCCATTTTGTTCTAATTTTAGATTATTATTATTTGTTTTTGACATTATAATAAATTATATAAAAAATTTTATCTAATTTTATTTATATAATGGAAAACATTAATTGGATATGTAAAGCTAAAACTGTTAATAATAATATTGTATGGATGTGTCATAAGGATTTAGCAAAAGTAAAAGAATACTTTGAATCTACTTCTAATTCTGTTCAATTATTTACTGCTGCTAATTACGGTGGTAACTCCAGTTCCTTCGGTATAGGCAGATATACCAATACTGAATTACAAAGAATTGGACCTAAAGCTCTCCAATCAATTAAAGTCCCATCTGGATTTCAAGTACTCTTATATCAAAATGGTGACTTTACTGGTCTAGGTAAATCTATTATATCTGATACTCCTGATTTATCTAAAGTAACTGATTCTAAAAACACTGGTTTTAATTGGAGTAACCAAATGCAATCATTAGTAGTTCAACCTTATACAGCTTTACCTAAAAGTTTAAAAGATAGTATACCTTCAATACAATTGGTAAATAATGATCCAAATGGTTTTCTGGTAACTGTAAAGGGTGCAACACTCAGTAACATACAAGATGATAATTATTTATTTACAGACCCTGCTAATGATAATAATGTATATTGGTACAAGGGTGAGGATTTGCAAGTACCTCCGCCATTTGATGTAGCTAACATACCTGGATTAATGGTTTGGTTAGACGGTGCTGATGCATCTAGTATGAAACTTTCCGATTCAAATGTATCTCAATGGAATGATAAATCTGGTAATGGTAATCATGTAACACAAACTGATTCAAACTTTCAACCAACTCTTACTAAATCATTTACAAATGGTTTATCTGCTATGAATATGGGTAAACAAGGTTATTTTAGAAATACGAAGATGGCTATCGGAGCTGCACCATATAGTATATTTGCTGTTGCAATACAAAATAATAAAAGTGCTCACCATCAATATATTATTGGATTACCCAATGATAAATATTTATTTTTGGGTTCAAGAGATGGTATTTTTGCAACCTTTAGTGGTAATGGAGGAGCTTGGAATGATATTGATGCAAATACACCTCCCAAATCAGTTAAATCATTATCAGTACTTGGAATGATAAATAATTCAAATACTTTACTACCATATTTTAATGGGGTTGCATTAGATGCAAAAAAAAGTATATCAGCATCACAAATAGGATTTGGTATTGGTGCTGCACTTGGTAATAATCCACCTGATCAATTTTGGGGTGGAACAATTTGTGAAATTCTTATTTATAATAATGTCCTTTCAAAAATGCAAAGACAAACAATAGAAGGTTATTTAGCATGGAAATGGGGAATACAATCTAATTTACCAGGTCACCTTTATGCTTCAATTCCTCAAAAACCTTTTGATTTATCATCAATGGGTGGTTTATTTTTATGGTTAGATGGAAAAGACCCTTTAAATAATGGTTCACCTCCTGGAGATGATTCAAATATGACAACTTGGAATGATAAATCTGGTAATGGATATAATGGTAATTGTAATGGGTCTGTTAAATACAATTCAAAATTTGGTATAACTATTAATGGTACTGATAGTGAATATGTTCAGTTTCCTGTAAAATTTCCAAATGGAGATACTCCATATTCTATGTTTTTCGTAGCACAATATACTAAGAGTGGAACTTCTGGTTATCTTTTTGCAACTGGTACTGGTGAAAATGGATTTTTAGGAATTCGTTCTCAAAATAATAATACTTTTGTTACAGATTGGGCAGGAACTTGGTTAAATGGACAAACACCCTATACAGTTAATAAATCTTTTATATACTCTACGCATTATCAAGGCGGTGGTGAGATGGCACAATATGTTAATGGTTCTATGGATGTAAATATTATTAAACCAAAGGCGCCTAAATTTTTGTCATATGATTTTAGTGTTGGTGTTGGTAGTTTTCCAGGTCATCTTAGTGAAATAATTGTTTTTACCAGATGTTTAAGTTTTAATGAACGTCAAAAAGTAGAAGGGTATTTAGCTACCAAATGGGGTTTACAAAGCAATTTACAAAATAACCACGCTTTCAAATTACAAGCACCAACATTGTACACTTCTCTTCCTTTTGATATAAGTTCAATTGGTGGTTTAGAACTTTGGTTAGATTCTAATGATTCATCCACATTAACTCTTTCTGGTTCAAACGTAACTCAATGGAACGATAAATCTGGTAATGGTAATAATTTTACTGTAACTCCTAATTTTCAACCTCCTACATTCAAAGATACAAATTCAGGAATTAATTTTGTAGCTAAACAAGTTATGATTTCTGCTAAATCAGCAACTTTTAATAAGAATACAACAATTTTCTTTGTTGGTAAAGTAAGCAATGATGCTAATTATATTTTATCTTTTACTCAAAAAGATTTAGCATTTCGTTGGTTTCCTGAGAATAAATTTGGTGGAAATAATCAAAATGATTTTAATTCAGAAAATTCCGGGTTTATTATAAATGGTGGTAGTACAACCGATCCTAAAGCTGTTCTTAATAAATCATTAGTTAATTTGAATGTACAAAATGGTGGAAGTGGTCAACTTACTCTTTCTACAGATATTACTTATTGGGGTGACCGTTTCTTTAAAGGTGTTATGTGTGAACTTTTAATATTTAATACTCCTTTAACACCTATTCAAATTCAAGAAATTCAAGGTTACTTATCTTGGAAATGGGGATTACAAACTAACTTACCAGCAAGTCACCCTTTCAAAAATTCCGCACCCAGTGGACTTGTTCCTAAAGTTTACCCTTTTGACCTTAAATCCGTCAATGGTTTACAAATTTGGTTAGACGGTATGGACCCATTAAATAATGGTTCTACTTTAGCCGATGGCACTGTAGTTTCTAAATGGCTAGATAAATCCGGTAATATTAGAGATGCAACATCATTTGGTTCCCCAACTATAAGTGGAAATCAAATTTCATTTAATGGTTCCAGTCAATATTTTACATTGTCATATATGGGAATCCATAATATTGAAACTGGATTTATAGTAGTTACACTTACAAATGGTGGTGGAACTGGAATATTAATGGGAGATGCAGGAGCATATATAAGACAAATTGGAACTTGGGATAATAAAATTTTATTTTGTAATTTTAATGTAGGTTGTCCAGTAGCAGTTCCATATGACCCATCTGCTAAAAAGACTGTTATTTTAGAATATATTATGGATGCTTTTTCTACATATTTATATATTAATGGAAAATTATTAGGTTCAGGTGCGTCTTTTGGAGTTGCTCCTGAAAATAATATATTTATTGGAGCTTCTAAAAATAAAGACTCATTTTTTACTGGAAAAATTTCAGAAGTAATTGTTTATAATAAATCCTTGTCTGTTATTGAAAGACAAAAGATTGAAGGCTATTTAGGATGGAAATGGAATCTAAATAATGATTTTCCAAATAACCATCCTTACAAAAAATCTAAACCTACAACAAATAACCCTGCTTTTGATATTAAATATTTAGATGGTTTACAAATTTGGTTAGACGGTATGGACCCATTAGCAAATAGCACAACACCATCCGATGGAACTTCTATTGAAATGTGGAAAGATAAATCTGGTAATGGAAATGATTTGAAAGCAAAAAAACCTGCAAAATATGCAACAAGTTCTAACTCCTTAAATTTCAATAGATCTCTTTATAATTCAATAAATAGTTTAGTATTTCCAATTGATGTATATATAATTGTTAAACTGAATGATACTAATGGACCATTTGATGTTTGTAGTCTTGATGTAAATAATGGTGATGATTTTAACTCATTAACTTTTGGTGAAAATAAACGTGGTTTTTGGCAAAATGGTTCTAGTGGTGGTAGTAGATTTGCAGTAGCTTCTTCTAATGAAACATCAACTGATTTCTTATTAATGCAATGGTCACTTGCTGATAACAATTTTACAATTAATCGTAACGGTAAACAAATTGTTTTTTCAAATTCACATACTTGGAATAAAAATCCTAAATATTTTCAATTAGGTTCTAGACATTTTAACGATCACGGTAATACTTTAGTTGGAAGTATATCTGAAGTAATAGTTCTTGATAAAAGAGCTGATAATATTACTCGTCAAAAGATTGAAGGCTATCTAGCTTGGAAATGGAAATTACAAGGTAAAAATGGTTTAGATGGTATTTTACCAAATAATCACCTATGTAAATTTGACGCAAATCCGGCAATTGTAGAAGATAATTCTCATTCGTTCTTAACTACAGAAATTAAATCTGCTAAATTATTATCTTGGTTTGATGCAAATGATATAAATGGTAATGGTGAACCATTGTTAGATGGACAACAAATTTTAGCTTGGGCAGATAAATCAGGTAATGGATATCACGCACAAAAACAACATCATAGCCCTCCTATTGTTATGGCTAATGCATTAAATGGTAAAAATGTATTAAATTTAAGAGGTAATACTCAATTTGCTTTTAGTTTTAGACAAGATATAACAAATTATACTATATTTACTGTTCAATTTGGTAAAGGTGATTATGGAAATTGGCAAAGATTATTACACGGTGGTCATATGGATGCAGATGGTAGATTACTTTGGGGGTTTCGTGCTGGTACTGATAAATGGATGACTGGTATGGGTAACAGTGGTTGGACTAATTTAGATTCAAATCAACCTGAACAATCTGCAGGTGATAAATGGTCAATGGCTGATGCAGTATTTAATGTTTCTGCTAATACTGCTGCAACATCATTTAATGGAACACCTCAAAATTTAAGAAACAATGCACTTGCTGGATTTAACGGTATGATTATTGGTTCTCATCACGGAGGTGGTGGACAATTCTGGCAAGGTCAAGTTGCTGAAATTTTAGTATTTAATGGTTTAATAAATGACGAAGAACGTAAAAAAATTCAAGGATATTTAGCTTGGAAATGGGGTTTGATTGGAAATTTACCAAAAGACCATCCATTTGTAAAAAAGAATCCATTAAATATGACTGTTAAATATGATAGTCTCACTCAATCTTGTGTAGATGCAGTTAATAATACTGGTTTTGTACCAAAGGTAACTTGGGGAACAACAAAAGAACCAGTAAATCAACAAGGAACATTTTGCGACCCAGCATTATGTAGATACTTTAAGGATACCTATGGCACTTATGACAATGTTCCTGATACATATAGGGCTGAATCAGATTGGTGTAAATCAAATAATGTTTAAATTATATTTCATTTAAAATAATTTATACTTTACTATAATATGGAAAACATTAATTGGATTTGCAAATCTGACACAATTAATAATACTATTGTATGGTCTTGTCGTCCTAGAGACAAAGAACATTTTGATTCTATAGAAAACTTTGAATCAAGTTCCGATAAAATGATTGGAGTTAAAGTCTCTTTAAAAAATGTCTCAACAGGTGGTGTTTTAGCAGATGGAAGTGAGGGAACAATCATAAAGGTTGCATCTGATTCTCAACCCTATTTAATTGCACGTATTGATACCCCTGATGTTATATGGTGGTATAAACAAGATGAATTAAAATTTCCTTCATCTGAAACATTACTTTGTATTTCTGAATTAAATCAAGCAGATAGAAATCCTAATAGTGCTGGATTATTGATGACAATGAATGGTACCGATTGGTATGTTCCTAATATATCAGGAAAAATAGGAAAGAACAGAGTTACAATTGCAAAACTAAATGATACCTATTATATGGGGTGCATGTATGAACCATATTTGTTATTTAGTAGTAAGGATGCCAGAAATTGGGAACCAGTAGTCAAAGATTTGATAAAGGATGTTAAACATGCAATGGGAATTATTACTTTTAAAAATAAATTATATGTAGGAACTTACGACCGTGGGATGTATAGCACTAGCGATGGAAATAACTGGACTAAAATTAATGTTGACACCCATAGCTTAGCAGAAATGACAATTATAAATGATAAGCTATATTTAATTAACAGGTATCACATTAATCAATTTGATGAAACCACTAATACTAGTAAAAATATTTCACCAAGTTTTAGAGGTGGTAATGGTGGAATGAATTGGCTAAGATATGATCCTGATACAAAAACATATTTGGTTGCTTGTTACGGAGAGGGAGGTAAGGGGCCTGAAAGAGAAAAGTTTTATTGGAGTAATGATTTAGTAAATTGGACTCCCTCGGGTGGTAATTATACTGCTACAGGTCATGCGCAATTTACCCAAGTAGCTAAAGCATTTGGAAAATGGTGGTCCAATGGTCACTATGCATCTTTATTAGTTTGTAGTGAAGATGGAGGAAAAACTTGGAATGAAGTAAAACCTCCTGCTACTACTCACGCATCATTATTTAAAATGGGTGAATTTTTATTTTATATGGGTGTTGATGACCCACCAAATCAATTTTTTTCAACAAAAGATGGAAAAAATTGGGAAAAGGTTGTTACTGCAAATGTAGTGGCAAAAGGTGGAGCTTATTGGAAGGTTTCTGTAATTTAAAAATATTTAAATATATAAAATTAATACACAATTATTTTATAATTTAATTTAATAATATGGAAAACATTAATTGGATTTGTAAGGCTAAAACTGTTAATAATAACATTGTGTGGATGTGTCATAAAAAAATAAAAGAACACTTTGAATCAACTTCTGGTGTAACTCTCCTAGGAACTACTTCTTTTTACGAAGGTCCTATAAATATTACTCTTGGTACTGCTAACTTTGGACCATCTTCAGATTTGTGCAAAGATACTACTGGCTATTATAAAATGGCAGAATATAATTTTCAACCTGATTGGAAACATCCTAGTTATAACACTGATACATTTAAAGGTTTAAATGGTAAAATGTATTGTGATGGACCTGAATACACTGGAGAATGGGATGGACTTTACTTTTGCGGTACTGGTATTGCACCTTATTTCTTTGGTTTTTGTGCTATTGATAACAATGGGAAAAACTTTATGAGTGCTATTCAAGATTTTGCTAAATATCAAGAATTTAGTGGAGCTTTCAGTGTAATAATTAGAGACAAAAATGCACCTGGTAATTATTATTTATTTCCAAGAGTAGCATTTGATTGTAATCCTCTTATACCCCATTGCAGAATTTATAATACAACTATAGAATTCCAAGCTATATCCAGATATCGCATGGGCTATCCTGGCATCATGGATATATTTGGATTTGAATCGGAAACATCTTTTAATGGTCAATCAGGTGGAAATCCTCCACCAAAAGGAAGTGGTGGTGTTATATATGAAGTTTTTGTAAAACCTTTTACTAGACCTACTTTTCCTTTTATTCCTGAAGCTAAAACTAGTAATTTCAACCCTTTAACATCTGATTTACAAGCAAGAACAATTTTATGGTATGATGCTGCTGATCCAAACGGCGATGGTTCAAATATTCCTGATAATACACCTCTTAAAAAATGGGTTGATAAATCTCCTAATAAACTTAATTTAGTAAGAGCACCAGTATGCCCTTATGATGACTCTAAACTAAATTTAGATATGAATGATGGTGAATATACTGCAAATAGAGGCGATTTTGATGCACAAGGTAATATAGTTCATAAATGGAAAAATCGTCTTCCTAGACTTAAAGCAAGTTTTAAAAATGGATTATCTGTAATTAGATTTAATGGAAATAATGGATTTACTAGACCTTATGGGTCAGGTCCTTGTGCTGATGCAAACTGGAATAAATTTTATCCATCTGGAGTTGGACAAATTAAAGACCAAGGTAGTTTGAAAGGTCATAGTATTTTTATTGTATCTTTTCAAACTGAATACGGTCCTAATGATAGTTGTATTTTTGGTTTGGGAGATTGCAGAATTGGTTCTTCTCAACATGTACCTGCTATAATTGGTTTTGGTAGAAGTAGTTTAACCGGAGATGCAGCAAGTTATATGGTAGACAATTATAATATTTTAAATAAATGGGTTATTACAAGTGTAATTAAGTTTAAATCAAGTAATAAGCCAAGTCATAAAATCTTTGCAAATGGTACTCAAGTAAATCAAAATTGGAATATTGGTAATCATGCCAATTATGATCCTACAACTCGTCCTGATTTATGGGATTTTAGTTATATTAGACGCTGGGATGATGGATTATCAATTGGATGTGCAGGTGCTAATCCTAATGCTTATCAAGGTTTCTCTGGAGATATAGCAGAAGTAATATGTTTTCCTGAAGAATTAAATGATGCTGATCGTGTAAGAGTTGAAACTTATTTAGCTGAAAAATGGAATTTAAAATCTGCAATGAATATTCCTTTACCCGGAACTCTAGGTGCTGCTCCAGGCGCAGGTGCTGGACCTTCTTCTGAACCCACTAATGCTGTTCAATTGTTCCCTACTACTAATTTTGCTAATAAAGAAGCTACAATTAGTTCATTTTGTATTGGTTATGTTCCTTCTAGAAACGGGAGACCATTTCAAATGGCATACAGTCCAGATGGATTAACTAATTGGCAAGTATCGCCATCCAGTGATAAATTTGGTAATCAATTTATGGGGTGTGCTTACAATGGTTCTATGTGGATTGCGTGTACTCAAAATAATCCTAGTAAATGTGGTATGTTATCTAGTACTGATGGTATAAATTGGAATCCTATTTCTTCTAATGGACTTGCATATAGTCTTCCTAAAGAATATAATGCTTTCGGTATTTGTTATGGTAATGGTCTTTGGGTAGTTCGTGCAACTGGCGGAACTTATGTAAGTAAGGATGGTATAAGTTTTTCTAGAGGTAGACGAGAATATAATTTTAATTGTGTTGTTTATTTAAATGGTATATTTTTAGCTGGAGATAATGCACAAATCTTAATGTCTACTGATGGAAAGAAATTTACACCAGTTGGGGTTTTAGAAGGTCAACACCGTTCTTATAGTTCAACTATTGATATTGTATTCTTTAATAATATGTATATTGCCGGTTATGTTTTTACTGGAAATCAAGGTGCTGATAATATTATTTATACTAGTACTGACATGAAAACCTGGTCTATTCAATCTAGTGCAACTAAATTATTAGATATTCAAACTTATGGAAATGGTGTATATAGTTTTTGTACCAATGGCAAAGTTGTAGTTGCAGGTTTAGCTAATATTAATAAACACGCTATTATTTATAGTACCGATGGTATTAATTGGCAAAAAACTAATTCAGATTCTTTTGGATGTACATATTGTGGTTCCATTACTTGGACTGGAAAATATTTTGTTGCACATATGTTTTTACAACAAGCTTTCAGACAGGATGAAAACTTTAAAACTGTATATAGTGCAGATGGTATTACTTGGAATAATTCTCCTGATGCACTTGCTTTTAATCCTTCTGGATTTATATTTAGTGCTTCTCAAAATATGAAACCTTATGGTTCTGGAAAAGTTAATAATACCTTTGGTGTTGGTAAATATTCTGGTTCTAAACTTCAATCTATTTCTCCTAAATCTCTCCAATCTATTAAAGTTCCATCTGGGATGCAAGCTCTCTTGTATCAAAACGGCGATTTTACCGGTTTAGGTGTGTCTATTACAGCAGATACTCCTGACTTATCTACAATAGCTGATAGGAAAAATAATGGTTTTAAATGGAATAATCAAATGCAATCTATGATTGTTCAAACCCATACTCCATTACCTAAAAATTTATCAGGAACAATACCCAAACTAATGTTAATATCTCCTGACCCAAATAGCTTTTTATCAATAGTAGCAGGAGCTAAATTAACTAGAATTGACGGTGATGATTATTTATTTGTCGATCCTAATAATCCTGATAATACTTTTTGGTATAATGCTGCTGATTTATACGTAAGTGCTTAAAAATAAAATATAAAAATATAAAAAAAATTTTTATAATCTTATATAATATGGAAAATATTAATTGGATTTGTAAGGCTAAAACTGTTAATAATAACATTGTATGGATGTGTCATAAAAAAATAAAAGAACACTTTGAATCAACTTCTCCTCCTGGTTTATTACAAGGAAGTACTAAACTCCCCGCTGCTGTTGATATTACTCTCGGTCCTGCTAACTATGGACCAAATGGAGATTTTTGTAAGGATACTACTGGATTTACAAAGTTAGGTGAATGGAATATGAAATTTGATATTATGCCACAATATAACAATAGTCGTTTAAATAATGGTGAATTTTGGAATGTAAGAAGAGACGTAGGTAAAAATGGAGATTGGAGTGGTGATGATTTTATGCCAGATGGTGGAGCCTGGGGTCAATGGTTAGGATTTTCTGTAGTAGATGCAAACGGGGTAGACACTCAACCTGCTTTTAGGGAAATTGAATTATATCAAGAATTTAATTCAAGGTGGTTTGTTCTTATTAGAAATAAATCAAATCCTAATAGTTATTATTTAATTACTAAAGTAAAAATAGCTCATTTTAAATATATAGCTAATGCAGCTTCTGATACATATTTAGTTTTTAGAGAGGGGTATGGTAGAAGAAGTAATCCAGTAGATAAAAAAACTAAATATGATAATTTAAATATTCCAGTAGAAATTTTTTTTAGTGGCCAGAGTGGAGGAACACCAATTGAAAATTCAATTTATGAAGTTTTCATTAAACCTTTTGTAAGATCAACTTACCCATATAAAGCAGAACCAGGTAGTGGTGTTCCTCCAACATTAGCTTCAGATTTAAGCTCAAAATTATTTTTATGGTTTGATGCAAATGACCCAAATGGTGATGGAAATAATAATTTTAAGGATAATGATCCAGTTACTTATTGGAAAGATAAATCAAAGAATCAAATAAAAATTATGAGAACTCCTTTTTTACAACAAGATTATTTTATGGATGATGTTAAAAGTGTTGATGGGATAGCTGGAGGGCATATGGGTGGAGTAAGAGGGGGTGGGTCAAAAGAAAGATTACCTAGAATTAAAAAGAATTTTAAAAATGGATTATCAGTTATAAGATTAAATGGATTCAATGGATTTGTACCAATGATTAATAATGATGATAATACTAAAAAATTTATGGCAGCACACGGTAATCACAACAACCCTAAAATACCAAATTATACTATAGTTATGGTTCATTATTTAACTGAATACGATGGTTCGAGTCATTCTACTTTATTTTCACTTGGAATGTGGAATAGAAATAGTTTAGCCTTTCAATTTACTAATCATTCTGGAGTAGGATCTCCAACTTTTTGTATACAGGCTACTAAAGTTGATGGTCAGGAATCAAATATTGCAGCATATCCAGGTAGTCTTTTAAATAAATGGGCAATTACTACTGTAACAAAAAATGATGTTATACAAACATATATAAATGGAACTTTAACACCTCCAGGCCTTGTATATATAAACGGCTCTGAAAGAAATCAAGCTCCTTTTGATAGTAGTTATGGTGTTATTCAAGGAGCATATTGGTTAAAAATTGGAGATAGAGATGGTGGTTTTGCAGGAGATATTGGTGAAATTATGTATTTCAATAATCCATTAAGTGATGACGAGAGACAAAAGGTTGAAGGATATTTAGCTGTAAAATGGAATCTTGCATCTTTATTACCTGAATCAAATCCTTATACAATTGATACCGTAAATTCTGCTCAATTATTTACAGGTGCTAATTATGGTGCAACTAGTAATTATTTCTCGGTTGGTAGATATAATAACTCTCAATTGAAAAAAATTGGAGCAAAAACATTACAATCTCTTAAAATTCCTTCTGGCTTGCAAGTTATCTTGTATCAAAATGGTGATTTTACTGGTTTAGGTAAATCTATAATAGGCGATACTCCTGATTTATCTTCAGTAACTGATAGTAAAAATACTGATTTTAAATGGAATAACCAAATGCAATCTTTAATTGTTCAAAAGTATATTCCTTTACCTACTAGTATAAGTTCTGATATGCCTCCTATTTCATTAATATCTTCTGATGCTAATAGCTTTTTATCAACTGTAAAAGGAGCAGTACTTACTAGAATTGACGGTAAGGATTATTTATTTGTTGACCCTAATAATAAAGATAATACATTTTGGTATAATGCAAGTGATTTACAAGTTACGCCTCCTTAAGACACCACAGTAATAATACAGATTTAAAAACTGCTCCAAATTTTAAATGCAATAAAAAAAGATTTTAGTTGTAACCTGTATAAATTAATCTAAATTATTTTAATAAAAAAGATTTTTCTTTTCTATTATAATATGGAAAAAATTGAATGGATTTGTAAACCTATTACAAAAAATAACAAAGTAGAATGGAAATGCCATTCTAGAATGAGAGAACACTTTGAATCAACTTCTCCTCCTGGCTTATTACAAGGAAGTACTAAACTCCCCGCTGCTATTGATATTACTTTAGGTCCCGCTAACTATGGACCATCTGAAGAATTTTGTAAAGATACTACTGGATATACAAAATTAGGTGAATGGACTATGAAAATTGGTACTTATTACACTGATAAAGGTAGCGACCGTTTAAAGAATGGTGAATTTTGGCAAATAGCAAAGGACAATTTTAAAAATGGAGATTGGGGTGGTGCTAATTTTATGAATGGTGGAGGTTGGGGTCAATGGCTTGGAATGACTGCAGTAGATGCAAACGGCGTAAATACTCAGCCTGCTTTTAAGGAAATTGAATTTTATCAAGAATTTAATCCAAAGTGGTTTGTTCTTATTAGAAATAAATCAGACCCTAATAGTTATTATTTAATGAGTAGAGTAAATATAGCATGTTTTAAATATATAGGTAGTTCAGATTCTGACCAATATCTAATTTTTAAAGATGGTGGTACTAATATTCCAGATAAAAAAACTAATTATGATAATTTAAATATTCCAGTAGAAATATCTTTTAATGGGCAAAGTGGTGGAACGGCAATTGATAATTCAGTTTATGAAGTTTTTATTAAACCTTTTGTAAGAGCAACTTATCCATATAAAGCAGAACCAGGTAGTGGTGTTCCTCCAACATTAGCTTCAGATTTAAGTTCAAAATTATTTTTATGGTTTGACGCAAATGACCCAAATGGTGATGGAACTAATAATTTTAATGATAATGAACCAGTTACTTATTGGAAAGATAAATCAAAGAATCAAATAAAAATGATTAGAACCCCTTTTTCAGGTGATATTAACGATGGAGATATTATTAAAAATGGTGCTGATGGAGAAGCTGGACGAAGGGCTGGTGCAAAAGAAAGATTACCTAGAATTAAAAAGAATTTTAAAAATGGATTATCAATTATAAGATTAAATGGATTAAACGGATTTTTACCAATGATTAATAACGATGATAATACTAAAAAATTTATGGAGGCATTTGGAAATGGTCAAGCACCCATACCAAATTATACTTTAGTTATAGTTCATTATTTAACTGAATTTCATGGTCAGAATCATTCTAGTTTATTTTCAATTGGAACCTGGGGCACAGCTAATTTAACAGTTCAATTTACTAATCATTCTGGTTGGGGAGCTCCTACTCTTTGTTTAAGGGCTGATCCTAGTATTCCAGTATACCCCGGTAATCTTTTAAATAAATGGGCAATTACTACTATAACTAAAAATAATGTTATACAAACATATATAAATGGAACTTTAGTAGCTCCAGGTCTTGTACACGGTAAACCTTTAGATAGTGAGATTGGTATTATTAAAGGAACATATTGGTTAAAAATTGGTGATAGAGATGGTAGTTTTGCAGGAGATATTGCTGAAATTATGTTATTTAATAATCCATTAAGTGATGATGAAAGACAAAAGGTTGAAGGATATTTAGGTCAAAAATGGAATCTTACATCTTTATTACCTTCATCAAATCCTTATGCTAAAGTTGTTGTTGCACCTGTTATCGCACCTGTTATCGCACCTGTTATTGCACCTGTTATTGCACCTGTTATCGCACCTGTTATTGCACCTGTTATTGCACCTGTTATTGCACCTGTTATTGCACCTGTTGTTACACCCATTATTAAAGTTGGTAGTAGTGTTATGATAACGGGAACAAATCCTTTAGGTGTATTATTTCCTGAAACTGTTGGAATGGTATCTCAAATAAATAACAATAATGCATTGGTTTATGATGCCCAAAATATTGGATTGACTTATTGGTATAAAATGTCTGATTTAAAACTTTTTGGTACTCCATCAGTAGCACCCACTATGGCACCAACTATGGCACCTACTATAGCACCCACTATAGCACCCATTATAGCCCCCACTATAGCTCCTCAATTTAGTATTTCTAATATTAATGGTTTACAACTTTGGTTTGATGCTAGAGACCCAGCTGCAAATGGTAGTCAACCAGCAGATGGAAGTAAACTTGCAACTTGGAATGATAAATCAAGTAATAAATTTAATACAACTAATGTAAATGGAAATCCAATCTATAATAAAAATGGAGTTGTTTTTGATGGTAATTCATATTTTGATTTACCTAATGGTTCTATTCCATTTAATGATAGTTCATATGCAATTTATATTGTAGGAAATATTGCTAATAGTAGTGGTCTACCTGGTATGATTGGAGGCGGAAATGTAAATGGTCCAATTGGTGCTTGGGTTGCAGTTTCTGGATATAATAATCGTCAATTTCAAACTGCTTGGAATCTAAGAAATATAGATTCCGGAGCTACCTATACAGATGGTCAAACCTTTTTACACTTTACAATGTATGAATCAGGTGGCCAAAGAAACAATGGATTTAATGGTGTGGTAACTAAGACTGATAAACCTAGTGGGCCTAGATTGCAACCAAATACTAATAATGTATTAGGTTGGGCAACAAATGTTGGAAAAATGAATGGGTCACTAAGTGAAGTATTAGTATTTAATACTAATCATTCTGATGCTCAGCGTCAAATGATTGAAGGTTACTTGGCTTGGAAATGGGGCTTGCAATCTAATTTACCAGATAATCATCCATATAAATCAGCTGCTCCTTCTGAAAAAAGTGTATTTCCAAAAGTTTCCGAATTCTTTTTAGCTAATATTGAAAAATCTAAATCAGAAAGTCAAGTAAGTTTTGTTTCTATGTCTTCAGATGGTAAAAATATGGTAGCTTAAGGTATTGAACTTGCTACTGTTTTAAGTACAGATTATGGTAAAACTTGGAAAAAAATATTCAATACTAATTTAGATAATATGCCCTACAGTGAGCCTCTATTAATTAATGACCAAGGTCAAATTTTAGTTACTACAACCCGTAATGGTATTTACTTTTCTTCTGATTTAGGAGTTACTTTTAAAGAAGTTTGCGAAAGAGGAGAACATCCAAGACCACCTGCATGTTCTAAAGATGGTAAAATTTGGTATGTTCCTATTGACAATAATCACATATGGAAAAGCACTGATAGTGGTAATTCTTTTCAAAAACTTCCAAGAATACCAGGAAATGGTATGCTAAGCTGTGTATCTTGCACTGACGATGGAAACACTGTTTATATGTGTACTGCTAGTGGTTACGATGGTCATATTTACAAGAGTACTGATGGAGCAAATAATTGGACAAAGATTAATAAAGAAAAAAATCCAAGAGGTGGTGGTGTAGAAGGCAACGGAACTTGGTTGAGAGTATATTGCTCCAGTGACGGTGCTATTGTATTAGGATTAAATATGGACCCAATAGTATTAATGGTAAGTAGTGATAGTGGTAATACCTGGAATGATATAAATCCACCTGGGAATAGAGTTTCACCCTTTGGAGGTGTAGCATTATCGAAAGATGGTTCGACCATTGTTATAGGTTGTTCTGAACCAATGACATTATTAAAAAGTACAAATCTAGGTAAAAGTTGGACTCAATTACCTAAAACTGGATTAGAAGCAAAAGGTTATTATTTTAATTTAGCAATATCAAAAGACGGTTCATCATTAGCAGCAGCAACCTTTCAGTCAGATATAGGTAAACTTGCCATAATGAATTAAAATACTATCAAGTTAAAAATTATTTTAAATATTTAAAATAATTTTTATATCTCCTATTTTAATATGGAAAAGATTGAATGGATTTGTAAACCTATTACAAAAAATAATAAAGTAGAATGGAAATGCCATTCCCGTGTTAGAGAACACTTTGAATCTACAAATACTCTTGGATTTCTAGGTAGCACTACTCTTCCTGCAACAGTTACTTTAATTCCAGGAAAACCTGATTTTGTATCAGGTGGAGAAAACTTTGCACTCGATGATCATACTGGTTATATTAAATTAGGAGAATGGGCTTTGACTACCCCTTCTCGTCAACTGCCCGATTTTTCTAAACCAGGAATTATGAAAATTTTTTCTGATAATCATATTGATGAAACTTCATTATATAATTTACCTAATGGTTGGGGTGGAAATAAATTTTTAAATGCAATTAATAATAACCAGCATGGTTATCCTGCTATATATTTAAGTTTTAAAGATATCACTGGCGCTTCTGTTAATACTTTAAAATCTTTATTTGAAATAAGCCAATATCAAGAATTTAGTTCATTGTATACAGTATATATTAGAGATAAAAATACACCAACTAATTATTATATTGTACACAAGTCTTTTTTAAGAATAGCACCTGACCAAAATTTCTTAAATATTTTTATTAGTGGCGTTACTGATCCTAACGACCAAATTTATAAGAATACTAAATTCCCTATACAACCTTTTGGTGGTCAATCAGCCGGTACTTCAGGTGGTCCAAATACTGTTTATGAATTTTTTGCTAAACCTTTTTATAGACCAACTTATCCATTAGTTGCAGATTCAATTAAATTAAATAATAATCCTCAATTACCTTCTGAATTATCTTCAAAATTATTATTATGGTTTGATGGCAATGACGTAAATGGAGATGGTTCAGTTTTACCCGACGATACTCCTCTTAAATTTTGGACTGATAAATCATCTAATAAGTTAAAAGTAACAGCTTGGCCCTTTGGTAATGATAATGATATTGTTCCAAATAGTACTGATAAAGTAACTTATAAAGATTTTAAAGATGGTAATAATTTTAAAGCTGGTAAATTAAGATTTCCTAGATATAAAGCACAATTTAAAAACGGAAAAGGGGTTGTTAGATTTAATGGAATGAATGGATTTACTTTAGACCGTATTAATTCACCCACTAATATTAATTTTATTAAAGGTCCTAATAATCCTACTAGTACAAATCCTTTAACAAATTATACACTTTTCATAGTAAAATTTACTACTGAATTTTCTAATTTCGGTCAACAAAATATTTTTTCAAATAACCACGACTCGCAATCTGGTGGACAACAATTAAGAGTATGTTTAGCAGATAATACTCCTATGATGCTTGCAATTGTTTCAGATCCTACAAATGGACAATTAACTACAGGTTCATTTACTAATATAAATACTTTTAATAAGTGGGCAATTGATGTAGTTCAAAAAAAAAGTGGAGAAGTTATTAATACTTATGTAAATGGTACATTAAGTAATAATTATCTCACTAATTGGTGGCGTCCTGTTTTACCAACTTATGGAACTATTAATGACTTAACTACATTTTGTATAGGTTCAACTGGTGTAATCGGATACGCTTCTGATTTCGGAATAGTTGGCGACATTGCCGAAATTATGTTATTTAATACTTCATTAAGTGATGATCAAAGACAACAAGTTGAAGGGTATTTAGCTCAAAAATGGAATATTTCATCAAGTTTATCTTCAAATCCTTATGCTGTTATGCCAGTTGTTGCACCCATAGTTGCACCCGTAATTGCACCCGTTATTGCACCCGTTATTACACCTAGTTCTGTTATTAAAGTCGGAAGTAGTGTTGTATTAACAGGAAATAATCCTTTGGGTGTATTATTCCCTGAAACTGTTGGAACTGTATCTCAAATAATTAATAATAGTGCTTTGGTTTATGATACACAAAATATTGGATTGATGTATTGGTATCAAATGAGTGATTTGAAACTTTTTGGTACACCTTCAGTGGCACCACGTCCTGAAGGACTTACAGACCCTAAAGGGTCTAGAACT